>Ga0209653_1003679_pt1 | contig 10320 bp, 10 predicted proteins | sample SaaInl6LU_22_DNA_FD_184644 | JGI IMG/M metagenome (GOLD analysis project Ga0209653, IMG submission 184644) | Marine microbial communities from expanding oxygen minimum zones in the Saanich Inlet - ESP_116LU_22_DNA (SPAdes) (version 2) | ecosystem: Environmental > Aquatic > Marine > Intertidal... | reverse complement strand
TTTTCTTTAGCAAGGACTTCAATTAATTTTTCTGGGCTTATTGCCAAATCACCAATTAAAATTGTTGTAAGCCATCTGTTGGAATAAAATCCTTTTGCTTCCTCTAAAAAAGAAATTCCCTTAAAATTGGACAATTCTTCTTTGTAAATTTCAAATATTTCTCTCCTCCTATTTACTCTTTCTTCAAGAACACTTAATTGACCTACTCCAATAGCAGCAAGAACATTAGACATCCTATAATTATAACCGAGCTCAGTGTGTTCATAGTGTAATGTAGGTTCTTTTGCTTGAGACGCCCAATATTTTGCTTTATCTATGTCTTTTTTGGAATTACTAAGTAATGCACCTCCTGCAGATGTAGTGATTATTTTATTACCATTAAAACTCAAAATTCCATATTTCCCAAATGAGCCACAGGGGTTACCATTGTATTTTGATCCTAAAGCTTCTGCAGCGTCCTCTATTAATGGAATACTATATTTGGTTGCTATAGCAACTATTTCATCAATTTTTGCAGGCATACCATATAAATGAACTAATAATATAGCTTTAGGTTTTCTACCTAGTGAAATATATTTGTTAATTGCAAGCTCTAATTGGGCAGGACACATATTCCAAGTTTCTCTTTCAGAATCTATAAAGACAGGTGTTCCATTTTGATAAATAACCGGATTAACTGTTGCTGCAAAAGTGAATGACTGACACAAGACAATATCTTCAGTTTGGACATCTAATAATTTTAACGCCAAATGAATTGAAGCAGTGCCTGAATTGAAAGCTGCTGAAAAAGTTACTTTAGTAACTTCAGAAAGCTTAGATTCAAAAAGATCAATATATGATCCCACTGGAGCAATCCAATTGGTGTTAAAAACGTCTATAATATTTGCTAATTCTTCATTCCCCATGTGAGGTGAAGACAGCCAAATTTTATTTTTCATTATTAATTTTTTTAGCGGGATTGCCTAATACAGTTGTATTATCTGGTATGTCTTTTACAACTACTGAACCCCCTCCTATAACACACCACTTACCAATTCTTATTCCTGGCAAAATAGTTGCAGACGCACCTACTAGTGTTCCTTCACCAATAGATACACCACCACAAACTGTAGCGTTTGGTGCAACATGAACAAAATCATTTATAACACAATCATGATCTATACTAGATTTAGTATTAACAATTACATGTCTTCCTATTTGTGTGTTGGCTTGAATAATTGCCCCTTGAACTACAACTGTGCCCTCTCCAATTAAAACATCTTTTGAAATAATAGAATATTGAGATGTTAAAGTTAAAAAAGGATGAGAAATTTTTTGTGAAAGTTTTTTTCTAATTTGATTGTCTCCAATTGAAATAACCACTTGACAATCTTTAATTGAATTATGACTTTGTGGATACAAAACTTGAATTCCATTAAAAGATTTTAATTCAGTATTATCATCATAATATCCAATTAAGTCATAGGTCTCTAAATCTATTAAAGAAGAAACTACCCTTGAATGACCACTTGCGCCATAAAGTATTATTTTAATTTTTTCCATTAAACGGTTCCATAATAATTGATTTCGAACTACTCACTCCTTTTTTAGAAATTACAACCAAAAAGGTTTTAATGATAATTTTTAAATCTAACAAAAAACTTTGGTTATTGACATACCAGATATCAAGTTCAAATTTTTCTTTCCAAGAAATAGAATTTCTTCCATTCACTTGAGACCATCCAGTTATTCCGGGAATAACATTGTGCCTTTTTATTTGCTCTTTTGAGTATAAGGGTAAATATTCTAAAAGTAAAGGTCTAGGACCAACAAAACTCATATCACCTTTAAGTATATTTAATAATTGAGGGAATTCATCAATAGATAAATTTCTCAAAATTTTTCCTAAAGTAGTTATTCTAGAAATATCATGTTCTGAAATATCACTTCTAGAAATTGGCTTCATTGTTTTGAACTTATAAATTCTAAAACAAGAATTATCATAGCCAATCCTTTTTTGAATAAAAAAAGGAGCTGCCTTTAACTCCAAAGCAATTAAAATTGATGTTATAATAAATAACGGTATTAATAAAATTATTAGAACTATGGCTAATAAAAAATCAGATGTTCTTTTGATTTTATAGTATTTCAAATTATAATTGTTGATAAAAATTTAAAAGACAATTAGACACTAAGTTTGATGAATATTTCTCTTTAACAAAAATACTTCCATTTTCGCCAAATTGTTTGATTTTTTTGGGGTTTTTAATCAAAATGGACATCTTATTTTTTAAATCTTCAACATCCTTCACCTTAAATGACAAACCTGTTTTATTATTTTTAAATGCATCCTTTAATCCGTAAATATCACTACATATAACTGGAAGTTCTAGGGCAGAGGCTTCAATTACACTAGTCCCAAAACCCTCTCTATAGCTTGGCAAACAAAAAACATCTCCTAGTTGAAGATATAGTTCAGGGGTTGAAGTAAAGTCTATAAAATTAATTGAAGCCTTAATTGAGGAAGTATTTATTAAAAATTTAATATTCTCTTCGTCTGGGCCAACAAAAAATAATGACAACTCTCTGGATGAAAAATCTTTACTCAATTTTATAAAAGCATTTACGAGATCTAGCACTCCTTTATCTTTTTTAAGCCTACCCATAAAAATAAACACAATTGTTTCTTCTTCTATTTTATATTTTTCTCTAATAAAAAGTTTTGTCCTAATATTAGGCTTAAATTTCTCTAAATCTACTCCCGATATTGAACCATTTCCTAGAACTTGTGCTTTATTAGGGTTTAGTATGTTATTTTTTATTAGAAATTCCAATTGGGAGTTTCCATCTACCAAAATATGTGTAGTTAAATTAGAAATTAACTTATCAAGGTATCTTAAAAAAACATCAAAAACTCCTCGTTTATTGGCCCAAACTTGACCCGTAAAATGGTGAATTCTTATTGGTCTTTTAGAAATAAAGCCAACTACACTTGCTATAAGACCTGCTTTTGGAGTGATTGAGTGAACTATATCAAATTTATATTTCTTAAAAATTCTATTTAACTTTAAAATAGTTTTAAAATCAGTATAAAAATTAATTTCTCTAATAATTTCAATATGAATAATGTTTTCTCTTTTTAAATTTATTTTATTAAAATTATAGTTTAAAGGGAAATTAGCTATTAAAAAAACCTCAAAATGGTCTTTTAAAACTTTAAAATGGTTTCTCAGAAAAGCCTCTGCAGTCATTGGACTTGAAACAATAAAACATATTGATTTTCTATTTTCCACTAAATAAAACCTTAAATATTATTAAATAAATGGTGTTTTTAAGTCCTTTACTATTAAAATCAAATTTTTCTAAAGAGTGTATTTCATTTAAGGTTTTACTCCTACTCATAGTCAGCAAAAAAAATTTAAATACGATAGAATAAAAAATAGTTGTGAGTTTAAGCCTTAAATATTGTTTATGTTTTATGTCAGTCACTGTATTTAATTTTATCAACAATAAATTAAATACAACTTTAAGTTGATGTATTATTTTGTATCTATTTTTTAGGGTGTTTATTCTTGTAACCGAATTTAAATTTAAATTGTTAACTACTAAAAAATAGTCAGGAATGGCTAAAACGTTGTTTGCTTGTAAAAAAACATTTGTATTAAACTCTAAATCTTCAGCCAATCTTATATTTTCATTAAAAAAAATTGAATTTTCATTTATGAAATTTCTTTTGTATGATTTATTACTTACTGAGTTAATATTACAACCCTTTAAAGCATGTTCTATAGCAGTGGTGCATTTAATTTTTTTTATTTTGTCCTTGAAAATAGATTTTTTTAGATAAGAAAAATTAAATTCTAAAACATCAGGCATCTGATAATTTAAAATATATTTATAAAGACCTAATAAGGTTCCTTTAAGGTAAAAGTCATCTGAATCTAAAAACAACAAATATTCTCCTTGAGCCATTTCAATACCAATATTCCTTGAAAAAGAGGGGCCAAAATTTTCGTTATTTACTACTATTAAATCATTGAACTTATCTAATATTGTATTTAATACTTCAAGAGTTTTATCCTTTGAGCCATCATTAATAACTATTACCTCGAAAGAAAATTCACATGTAACATTTTCATAAATACTGCTAATACATCTTTCAATGTATTCTTCTGAATTGTAACATGGAATTATAATTGAAAAAAACACGGTTTTATAAATGTATAAATAGTTTAATTTTTGAAAGAGCAAACCTCAATAAGTCATTTAAATCATAAATAAAAAAATTCCACTTTAAATTTTTATGCCTTACAGAAATTCTTTCTTTTAAATACAGATAGGAGTAATTTGAAGAGACGCCACCCAATTTGAAAAAAGATAAATTTTTATTTAAATATTGGAAATTTACATTTTCCAGATGAAACCTTTTTAGAAGTTCCCAATCAGCTACTATCTTATAGTTTGTATTATATAATCCAAATTTGTCATATATGTCTTTTTTTATGAAAACACTTGGATGAGAAATACACATTTCATTTCTGATATCCTTGATATTTGAATCCTTTAGCAATAAAACTTTTTGCAATTTAGAATTTATAGTTGTCATATTTCCAAAAACAACTTCTGAAGTTAAATTTAGACTTATAAATGATTTAACAATATTTAAAGTGTCTTTTTCATAGATATCATCACTGTTCAATATACCTATCCATTTACCAATAGACATTCTAATTCCTTTATTCATTGCATCATAGATGCCATTATCTTTTTCAGTAATATACTTAAATGAAATTCCTTTTGATTTAAACTTAGACTGGTAATCTTTGATGTAATCTAATGTTTTGTCTTTAGATTTTGCATCAATAACTATATATTGAAAATCCTTAAAACTTTGATTAAGTAAAGATTCAAAAGTGTCTCTTATTGTTTTCTCAGAATTATAACAAACAGTGATAATTGTAAAAAAAAATGACGAAAAGCTTTTTTCTTCTCTCATGAATTTTGTGAGTTTATTACCTTTTGAATAATTCTTTTTAAAATCAAATCAAATTCCTGTTGGCCATAATTTTTAATTTTTTCTAAACCTTTTCTGGCGATAGTTAATCTAAGTGATTCATCATCAAGCAGTAACTGTATTTTTGATGCTATATCTTTTGGGGATTTTGGATCAATTAATAAAGCGGCTTCACCAACCTGATCTGGCATTCCATAAACATTACTACAAATAAGAGGACAAGATAATGTTAATGATTCAATCACTGGAATATTAGTAGGTCCGAGAAATGACACAAAAGTTGTCATTACTGCATTTCGATATAATGAAGCCATATCGTCATCACTTACATATCCAAGAATAAAAACTCTATCAATTAATTTTAAATCTTTTATTTTATGTAAGATATAATTATAATTATTTTGGATAGAGCCTACCAAAACTAAATTGATGTCATATCCTCTATCAATTATAATTTTCATAGCCTTAAGTAGGTTTAAATGATTTTTATGTTCCCAAAATTGTGCTGGGTAAAAAATATATTTTTTAGGGATATTATATTTTAAAAAAACATCTATTTGTTTTGTTTTATATAAGTACTCCGGCGGAACAAAAGGCAAAACAAAAATTTTCTCTTGGCTTACCAGATATGATTCTTTAACATGATCTTTTCCTACATTCGAATCTACCAAGATTCCACTCGCATATTTGGAAATTAATTTAAAATGTTTTTCTCTCCTATCGTATTCTCCATCCTGATATTCAATAAATTGGGGCTCATACCTATGCATTAAATCATGTATAGTTGTCAATGACCTCTTATTAATCTTATAAGATAAAACGTCCTGGCTTGGAAAAATAATTAAATCACAATTACTTATATTCATTTTAAGAACTGCTGGATTAAAAAACCATGAAAATCTTTTGAATCCAAACTCAGTCCTATCAATTAAATTATAGGCTCTTCCAAGACCTCTTAAAAATTTAAACTGGTAAACTTTTACTTTTTTAAAACCCCCGGGTATTAAGCTAACCCAATCTTTTTTAAAATAAAAGACAGTGATTTGATACTCAGATGTATTTAAAGACTTTAGAGCGTTTAATATACTTAGATTATACTGATATATTCCTCCACCGCTAGTTGATCCCTCTAATAAAATTCCAAGATTAATCATAGTTATTCAAATCTTTCTTTCAATTTTAAAGCAGGTTGACCTACAATATATGAGTTTTCATAAAAGCTATTCATTATTAATGAGTTACTTGCTGAAAATGAGTTAACTCCTATTACTACATTAGGCATTACTATTGTATTTAAGCCAAGCCAAACATTTTTCTTTAAAATTATTGGTGCATTTAAAAATGGGGCACTAGAATATGGCATTAATGAAATAACTTCTGATTTATTAGATAAATTATATGCAGTGTTAGTATGAGAGTACAACTTAGTGTTTGCACTTAAAACAACTTTATCTTCAATCACTAAACCGCCAAATCCTATTATTATACAAAATTGCGCAATGTGAATATCACTCCCAATTAAAATCTCTCCTCTGTTTGCATCAAACTCTTTGTTTGTTTTATATGTGACATTTCCAATTAATTCTTCTCCTGTTGAGATTATACAATACTTGTCTATATAAACATTATCTCCTATTGAAATAAGATTAAGCCCTGTAAAATGTACTCCAACATCTATATTAAGGTTTTTGCCACAGCTTTTAAATTTATTTTTATAATATATGTATCTTAACTTAACCCCCAAGCCTCCTGGAATATTAATTATTAAAGTGCATATAACTTCATTACATATATTCAATATTTTTTTAAAAAAAATCATATTATTTTAAAATTTGATGTAATCCTTTTGAAACTTTCAATATGTCTTTCTCACTTAACGATAACCCTGAAGGAATATAGAAGCCTCTTTCATAAAGTTTAGTTGAGTTAGGATAATTTTCATTTTTGAAGAATCCTAAATTTTTAAAAACAGGTTGAAGATGAAGTGGGTAAAAAAAAGGTCTAGATCCGATTTTTAGTTCAGACAATTTATTCATTACTTCTTTTACGCTGAGGTTGCATTCATCTTTTAATGTAATAGCAAAGACCCAATATATATTTTCAGCAAACGAATTATTTTGAATAGGTAAATTAATAGTTGAAATGTCCGACAATAGATCATGATATAATTTGCCTATCCATCTTTTTTTATCAACAAACTCATTTATTCTTTCTAATTGAGCACATCCAATAGCAGCTTGAACATTGGTCATTCTTAGATTCCAGCCAATTTCTTCGTGAATAAATCTTTTTGAGCTATCTTCTGAAAAACATAAGTTTCTAAGCGATCTACATTTTTTATATAAATTTTCATCATTCATTAAAACCATTCCACCTTCTCCAGTAGTTATATGCTTATTTGGATAAAAACTAAATATTCCAATATCTCCTAAACTACCGCACATTCTGTTTTTATATTTTTGGCCGTGAACTTCTGCCGCATCTTCAATAATCTTTAAATTATACTTTTTGGATAGTTCTAAAATAGGATCTACATCAACTGGTAATCCATAAATATGAACTATCATAATTGCTTTAGTGTTTTTTGTGATTTTAGATTCAATATCATCCACTTTGACATTAAAACTATCAAAATCAGAATCAACTAATACTGGTGTAGCACCAGCTTTAACAATTGCTTGACAACATGATATAATAGTAAAACTCGGCAAAATCACTTCATCATTTGGACCGATGTCTAAGGCTTTTATTGCCATCTCAAGTGCTGCAGTACCATTAGTACAGGACACCCCATAATTAACACCAACATATTTTGCCATTTGAGTTTCAAACTTTTTCACAAAAGGCCCCTCACTACTTATCCATCCAGTATCTATACACTCTATTAAATACTTTTTCTCATTGCCGTTTAATAGTGGACTGTTTACTGGTATCATTTAATTATATTTAAACTTAAACCTAAAGGTTTTACAAATCTAACTTTATCTTCCTTCTGTGAATAAGGCCCTTGTTTCACCTCAATTATTTCACTTTCCTCAAGCATGTAAAATCCATGACCACCAAAAGCCAACAAGATCACATCTCCTGATTCTAATATTGCACTTTCAAAATAATTTTTGAAATCATCATAAAAATCAACTCTTATTTTACCTTTTTTTACTATTAAAACCTCTTGTGTATATTCAACTTCTCTCTTTACAAGATTATGCACATGTGGATCTATTTCATATCCTTTTGGCCTTTTCATATATGCTAATTGTTGTGAAAAACTTTCAGGAGTGAAAAATTCGATTCCATCTTTTTCAAAATCTTTTTTTATAATAATAGATATTAATTTATTGTCATGTATAATTTGCTTGATCATATAATGATTATTTTATTGAAAAAAATGATTTGTTTTTTAATACAAACAACTTAATGGTTTGTTTATTGAATAAATCACTGAAATAATATACGATAGATTGGCTTATAATTGTTGATATAGCTGCACCAATAATACCAAATATTGGGATTAATAATAAATTTAAAATGATATTAGAAATCAGGCCATAGATAGTTCTTTTAAAATAAAGTTTTTCTAAATTTTCAATTATCATCCAATTTGAACTTATCATACCCATAAAGACAAAAACACTTGACCATATGTGAATCATAAGAACTTTTGTTGCTGGTAAAAATGATTCTCCATAAAGTTTAATTATAATTAAATCTTTAAAAAAAGTTACAATTATAGCTATGATTATTGATAACCAAAACATCGCTTTAAAAAGATATGATAATCTAATATTGTAAAGTTTTTCGCTAACCTTTTTAGAATTTATCAAGGATGGAAAAAAAGAATTTGCAATTATAATTGGCACAAAATACCATGCTTCACTGAGCTTAACAGCAGCTGCATAATAACCTAAAGAAGTTTGATCTAAAAAATGATCAATCATTAACTGATCTACTTTCATGAATAAAGATATAGCTAAACCACTAATAATTAATGGCCAACTTCTAGTCAGTAAGTTAATAGCTATCGACTTTTTAAATTTTAAAAAATGATAATTATAACCACTTTTGAAATTATAAAAAATTATTAACCCTAATGCCAATAAAAAAATATCAAAAACATAAACATAAGCAAATTCAATTAGTCCAAATCCCTCAAGAATTAAATACACTTTGAAAAAACTAGAAAAAATAAGTGCAATAATACTTGCTATAGCTTCATATTTACTTAAGACCATTGCTTGAAAAAAGAACTTAATTACATCCAAACTTTGAATAAAAAGAGAAAGAGAAAAAATAAAAATTAATTTACTTCTAATTTGGCTAAAATTTAAAAATATTAACGAAGCTAATATTATAACAAAAATTATTAAAGCAGATAAGAGTTTTAAAACAAAAGTTGTTGCTATTATCTCTTCTTTTTTATTTTTATTATTAAGTAACTCTTCAACAACAATATTATCTAAACCTAAACCTATAATTATAGTAAATAGCCCAACATATACCATTGCAAAACTAAATTCTCCGAATTTTTCAGGCCCAAGGTATTTAGCAACCCAAACACCAATCAAAATACCTAAAATGAGTCTTAAAATTTTTTCTAACAAAAGCCATGCGCTATTGAAACCATATAACTTAATTCCATTATGGATTTTAAAATTATTATTTTTTAAAAAAAAATTTAACACTTTCATTTTTTTATAAAATCTTGATATGTTAATTTAATTTTGTTGAAAAATTTTAAATTCTTAAAGCCAATTAACTTAAATAGTTTAGTGCTATCCAGAAACTTCCTTGGCGTTCCATCTGGTTTGGATTTATCCCAAACGATGTTTCCTTTGTGGCCTGTAATTTCTTGTATTAACTCCGCGAGCTCTTTGATTGATATTTCTTCTCCTGATCCTACATTGTAAAGTGATTCTTCCATTTTATTTTCTAATGCAAACACTACTGCGTTTGCCAGATCATCTACATGAAGGAATTCTCTTTTTGGAGTTCCTGTTCCCCAAAGCACTACATCTGCATGATTGTTTTCTTTGGCTTCATGAAACTTTCTAAGCATGGCTGGAAGCACATGTGAGGTCTCTAGATCATAGTTATCTCCTGGACCGTACAAGTTAGTTGGCATAAGAGATACATAATCTCTATTATACTGCTTTCTTAGCGCCTCTATTAATTTCACTCCTGAGATCTTTGCAATAGCATACCACTGATTTGTTTCTTCTAGTGGTCCTGTAAGTAGGTATTCTTCTTTAAGTGGCTGAGGAGCCATTTTGGGATATATACAAGAACTTCCTAAAAAGATAAACTTAGAAATATCTAATTCATGAGCT
>Ga0209653_1003678_pt1 | contig 10321 bp, 5 predicted proteins | sample SaaInl6LU_22_DNA_FD_184644 | JGI IMG/M metagenome (GOLD analysis project Ga0209653, IMG submission 184644) | Marine microbial communities from expanding oxygen minimum zones in the Saanich Inlet - ESP_116LU_22_DNA (SPAdes) (version 2) | ecosystem: Environmental > Aquatic > Marine > Intertidal... | reverse complement strand
GGTTTTCCACCAACAATAATGTTAAATGCGTTTTGGTTGCATGCAGTATGGCTACCACTCCCGTAAATGGAACTTCGGAAAGCAACGTGCATATTTTTTTTACTATCTAACAAATTAGTATGGAAACTAGCAACTCCTGTATGTGGAAATACACTACCTCTTGCATAATTGGGTGCTTCTGCCTTTGGTAGCTTTTCTTTCATCGTATTTATGAGCCATTGGTGAGCTTCAGAATCCAAAGGGTGTTTCCCTTGGGGATCATAATTGACAGGTGGAAGCCCGCGTTCGCTTTTTGCAATCTGATTAGCATACCAAGTTAAATTTGGGTTATTTGTAGCCCTGGATATATATTGTGCCAACTGCCCACGAACCCAAAGTGGCATTGTTTTACTGTCATGTCCATCGCCAAAACCGTTGGAATAAGATTGCCCCTGATAAGTGGTAATCATTGCTTTTGGTAAATTCTGATACCAAGGATGCGATAGGTAATCGAATCTTGATATTTTGTTTAAAATCATAGGAACTTGAACAAGTGTAACAACATTGGCCGTTAGGTAACTGTTACCGTTTGCCCAAGCCCCATCAAAATTAAAACCGCCTGCTGGTGCTCTAGCATTCCATACGCTTGCTACATATTGTATCCATTCTGTAGCCTCTGGAATGTGTCCACCCATAATCAAACCTGCACGTATTAAAGTTGCCACACCCTTTTGCCATACATGATTATCAAATTCATGAGCTTCTAATCTCAAGCGGGCATGTTCGTATTCTTCATGTATTATTGGGTAGCACAAGTCTATTATATATGTTCTTTCTCTTGGTGTCAACTGGTTATAAAAACCATCAAAAATATACAATCCAATATCCAAAGTCATACCTTTTGTGAAACCGTTTAATTGTATCATTTCTTTTGGTAAGCTTTCAAAATGACTGAGTTTTTCCATTACAGCCACTGCATATTTTTCATTTTTTGTAAGTAGATATGCCTGCGTTAAATACTGAACTTTTAAGCGCAAATGGTTCAATATTTTTTTAGAAATATTTGTTTTCACCCTAGTAACCTCATAGTCACTTAAACTATAGTCTATATTAGAAAAATCTGATTTTTTTGGGTCTTCTTTTTTTATAAATAGATTAGCGTTTTCTATAATAACAGATTGCAGTTTTTTTGGAAGCCTTTCAGCAATTTCTTTTCCTTTTGCATTTAGTTCAAAAAATCTAGGGTTGGGATGAGATTTAAAAAACCCTAAAATGTCGTGTTTTGTAAAATAAGGGGGTACGTAGTTAGGTAAATTTTCTGCAACGGTAAACATATAGTCTCCTGATACTTTTCTTTTATTTCCTTTATACCTATAAAGGCGCCATTGCCAATCTCCACTTTCTAGTATTTTGTTTGGTTTCCAAACAGCCCATTTCAACTTAGGAGATACAATGGTATCAGTAAACCCCTTTTTCACGAGCCTTACCTCATATCTTGTTTCTTCAATATCGTCTTGCTCTACTGGCCACAAAAAACTAGGAGGGTTGATTTCTAAAGTATGCCCATTGGGGTAGGCTGCTTTTCGTATTTTTGTTCGATAACTGTCTACATAGTTTCTGGTATCTTTACAAATATTACTTTTTGTTGCACATGAAAAAAAAAACAACAGACCACAAACAACACTGATTTTTTGTACCACTTTCATTTTAATTATCTTTTAATAAATTTATAGTTTCCTGATTTACCTTCAAAATATATAGTACCCTCTTCTTCCTTAACAAGAATGTCCTTTATTTTTTTTCCGTTCTTAACAATTTGCCAATTACCAGCAAGTAAATCTGTTAGTAATATGCTTTGAGCTTCTTTACCCTTTAGCTTTATGCTTATCTCATTAGAGATTGCCTCACCCGTTTTACTGAAGGTAACTATATTATCTTTTATTTGAACAAGATGTACCTGTTTTAGCTCTTGATGAACAATATCCAATTTCTTTTCCACATTATTGTCCATGACTTGAATAACGTTTAAAAAATAATTTTCCTTTTGTTTTTTTAAAGGACTTAACTCTACTCGCCAAGCACCACGCTCGTTAGCTGGGTCAGGCCTGCTGGTAGGGTTGTTTTCATAGTTTTTACCATTTACCCAAAACTCTTTTCCTTTTCCTCCAACTATTTGAATAGATGAATTGTCCAGTTTTGGCAATAGCGTGGTGTTGATTAACTTCCCTGAATCTCCATTTTTTGTTCTAGAAATGGTAGTTTCATTTTTAAAGACACTAGGCTTTTCTATACTGTGCAACAACCATGTTTTTTTAAAATTTGTATTTGAAGAGACTACCTTATCGTAAACAATCATTATTGCAGGAACCTCAGCATTTTTTAGGTTTAAAAACACAAATGAACGTTTTACATTGTTAACTTTAGCCGAATATGAATCAGTAATACTTCCCTTTAGATAAGAATATTCGGGGTGTTTGGCATCCTCTCCAATTTTATGTGCAATAACCTTCCCCGTTTTAAAGTTTTTTAACAAATCATCAAAATTTGAAGGTGGTCCCCAAGAAATTCCGGGGAATTTTTGACCACCATCATTGGTTGCCGTGGGCGTTTTACCATACCCACCGTAATTGATACACTCAAAAGTTTCGTCAGGATCAAAAACTAACAAACTGTTGTGAGCAATAGTTCTTTTAAAATAATTTTTATTATGTTCACTATTATAACCTCCAGATGAACCTGTATAGGCTCCAGAATCTATTGCCAATGGCCCCTTGTAATAAATTTGAAATGTTCCAGCATCTAGGTGTTGATGGTTACTGAAGTTGTATTCATTAATTTTCATTTCTGCAACGACACTATTCGCATTCCAACCAGTTCTAGCTATCATCCAACCAAAAGGTGATTCAAAATATTTGCTCAAAGGAAGATCTGTAGGGCTTTTGGTGTCAAGTTTGGTATCCCTCCACAGTAAATCGAACAAAATACTTCGACTATCAATTGTATTTACTTTTTTTCTAAATTCATGGTTGATGTATTCATCTTTGTAATAACTAGACGCTAACATGGCTGGTAATCCAAAATAGGTAACTTTAATTTGTGAGGGGTTAGTATCTCCACTGGGCATCAGTTTACCATCTCCCCGCCTTTTGTAAATACTGTTATAAATAACATACTGTTGATCAGGGCTATAAACATTACCTGCTCCCATCCTATCAAAAATCCATAGCGGAAACAAATCACAGGCAAAACGAACATTATCGTAAGAAGAACCTTGATGGTATGCATGACCATTGTAGAGCCAATTCCTTACGGGTATATGGTCTTTGAAGAGCCTGACTGCTGTAAGCTCATACATTTCTGGGTACTCATCATAAATGGCAATGGCCGCCGATAATAAATCTCTGTGAATCATCCATTCTGATGAATGGCCTGTAATTGGATTTTGTTTAACTGGAGGGTAGCCACATTCCAAGGTTTCTGCCAACCTAATAAAAGATTTTATAAATATCTGCTTTTCCTCATCTTTCAAAAGGTTATAGCACCAGTCGTAAACAATGGCGCCTGTAACCATCATTCGACCCGATGCTCTAGCAATATCATGAACATTTGGCCAATTGGCTGTTGTTAGCGTATCTAATATAGACGTAATAGCTCTTCGACCAACTTTTTTATCCTTGGTAAGCAGATAATCTAAAGCGTCCATTTCTGCCCTCACGGTCAAGCCTTTTTGTTCTACGTAAAATCTCCAACCCTTTTCCTGAGGGATGTCTTTTGGATCTCTATCCTTTTCCATGACTTGTAGTGTTGCCAAAATATCTTGCAAATCAGGGTCGGACATTCTTTTCTTTAAATCAGGAATGTTGTGTGCTCTCAAATATAATCTTGGGTGTTCTTTTGGCGGAATTGGAATATTAATACCGTTTACCTCTTCCCATTTGGCATCTATAATATTTTGTGAAAATATCGCAAAGGGAGCTACAAGAGCTATTATCCAAAATATCTGTTTTAAATTTCTTCGCATCGCTTTTTATTATTAGTAATGATTTTGGGCTTTATTTTTGGTCTGTTTAAATTGATTTCTTAATGTTTTCAAGATATGTTCTTGGCTGGGATCAGTTGCTAAATTAAAATGTTCTTCAGGGTCGGTTATATGATTGTACAATTCTTCGTTTTTTCCATTAGGCTCATCGCCCCAAAGGGTATACCTCCATTTTGGAGTCCTTATGCTGGCTGCTTTTCCTTTTTCGCTTACCGTGTAGGCAATATTTACTTTTGATTTGATTTTTTCATCTTTAATGTAAGGCACAAGGCTTTTTCCTTGCAATATTTTGGGTTGGTTTTTTGATAATCCACATAAATCAGACAAGGTGGGATAAACGTCAATCAACTCGACAATATCATCATTTTTGATACCTTTTGGTGTTTCATGTCCTGGTATCGAAATAATAAGGGGTACACGAATACTGCCTTCCCATAAACTTACTTTAGACCATGAATCATGCTCTCCTAGATTATAGCCATGGTCGGACATAAAGACAACAATAGTTTTCTTTCTCAAATCCAATCGGTTTAAGGCATCCAACAGCCTGCCCACTTGCTCATCCATAAACTGTACACTTGCCATATATCCAGAAATAACTTTCTTCTTCTGGTCTGTATTCATTTTCCAGATTTTTGAGTTGGTATGGCCTAGAGCCTGCTGTGGTACATTTTTGTTATCCAATACTTCGGGCAACACCATGTTTTCATCTGGGTAATTATTGTAACAGCGTTTAGGTGCAATAAGAGGCACATGCGGACGCACCAAGCCTACTGCAAGGAAAAATGGCGTTTCTTTTTTTAGTTTTTGTAAATTGGTTGCATTATGAACCACTGTGCTAGCCCTATTCTCGAGAATGGCAATGGCTTGACTTGTTGCCAAATAATCTGTTTGCGCATATTCCGTATTGTTTGGAATAATCATTCTTGAGAAGTTTGAACCGTAGTGCAAATTCCCTGGTGAGAGCAACTCCAATGTTCCAGGGCTTAAAGTTTCAGGTCCCATAACATTGTAGAAATAGTCCCATGAATCTGGATCATCTCCCCCAGAATCCCCCCTTTCGATTCCTCCTGGAACTCCCATATGGAAAATTTTAGATACCCGAGCTGTAAAATACCCTTGTTCCCTAAAAAAACCTGCCATAGATGGATGGTTTGAAAGCGAAGGGTTAGACACCTTGTAACTTCCCAACTCATCACTACCTGTATTTCCTAAAATCTTATTGCGCTCTGGGTACAGGCCACTCATAAAAGATGCTCTTGAGGGGCCACATAGCGGATATTGGGAATAAGCCTTTTTGAAGGTAATACCCTGTTGTGCCAAACGGTCTAAATTAGGAGTGTACTTTTCAATATCTCTGTAGGGACCAATATTGGTATTAAGGTCATCGGACACAATTAAGAGTATATTGGGAGCACCGTTTATATTATTTGACCCAGGTTTTACCTGATTCGGAATTTCTTTTATTATTGAGAGTTTTATTTGTTTAGACTTGTTGCAAGATGCATTAAAAAGAATAGCTATTAGCAACACAAATATTTTAGCTTTCTCCATGTTATTCGTCTTTTTTTGACACACCGCCTAATGGACGAGATCCCAATCCGAACTCTTTATCATGTAACATATCACCCAATTCTGTTCGTATTCCATCTGATAATTTTAAAATTTCAGCGACCACTTTTGGATAATCTTTAGCTACATTAGTGGTTTCACTAATATCATCCTTTAGGTTATATAGTTCAATCTCTTTAAATTTCACTTCACCATAAGGTACTGGAATACCACCTGTTCCTCCTTTTCTTCCGTTCAAACTTCGATAGCTATGAGGAAAATACAACTTCCAATCTCCATAACGAACGCCATGCAACTCATTATACTTATGATAAAAATAATAGGCTTCTTGCGGACCTTTTTTAGTTTTCCCCGTAAATACTGGCCATACATCTTTACCATCAATCTTTAAGTTTGGCAATGGTGCTCCAGTAATGGAAGCAATGGTTGGCAATATGTCTATACCCATTATTGGGGTGTCAATTATAGTGTTTTTGGGTATTCTTCCTGGAAATCGAGCTATAAAAGGTTCTCTTTGCCCCCCCTCCAAAGATGTACCTTTGCCCTCTCTTAATGGATAGGCAGAACCTGCATGGGTACCATAAGACAACCATGGACCATTATCGGAAGTATAGATTACTAAAGTGTTGTCATCCACACCATTTTCTTTTAAAGCCTTTAGGATTTGTCCAACCGACCAATCTAATTCCATGATAACATCTCCGTACAATCCTAATTTCGATTTACCTCTAAATACATCAGACACGAATAATGGCACATGGGGTTGTGGATGAGCTAGATACAGAAAAAATGGACGATTTTTATTTTTTTTGATGAATTGAACACTTTTTTCTGTAATATCTCTAGTTAAATTACTCTGATCTGTTAATGTGTCAAATAGTTTTTTATTTTTCATTAACGGAAGCGGAGGAAAATCAAACTTAGTCCCCTGCCATGGATGAAAAGGCCACATATCGTTTGAATATGGAATGCCGTAATAATCATCAAAACCATGGTTGTTGGGCATGGATTTTGCACCGTCTCCCAAATGCCATTTTCCGTAAATTGCCGTCTTATAGTCTATTTTTTTTAACATTTCAGCAATGGTAGTTTCTTGTTGGTGTATGCCCTGTCCATCTCCCGGAAAAAAAGCACCGTTGACACCTATCCTGTTCGGATAACAGCCAGTTAACAATCCGGCTCTTGAAGCCGTACATACGGGTTGGGGAGCATAAAAACTAGTAAAACGAACACCTTCACTTGCCATTTTGTCTAGTGCTGGGGTAGCGAATTTTTTTGCTCCATAACAGCCTAAATCCTGATAGCCTTGGTCATCTGTTAAAATAATGATGATGTTTGGTGGGGTGTCCGTTTTTAACGAAGTTCTTTTATTAGAAGGGTTTTGACAACCCGTGAAAACAAATAACACACCAATTAAGCTGACTATAAAACGTATTGTCCGTTTGTTTTTATTTGTTTTTTTTAACATCATTATAAACTTGAATGCTTTAGTTTTTAAAAATTAATAAACCGCTCTAATAATTGCGGTAATATTATAAATTATTCCCATGAGCTTTTTATGAAGGGAACATTTTACAATTAATAGAGTGCAATTCAAGAGTTCAAAATGACAGTCTATAAGTCTTCTTTATCGGCTTCACGGAAATTTATAACAGATTATTTTTTACATTTCTTTTTTGCCATTTTCATTTTTAGAGCTTTCCTAATATATTTAGCAACTTCAATGGCTTGTGCCTTACTACCTGTTTTGTTGTAGTGCACGTTCTCACGTCCTCTTTCCCATAAAGACCTATTAGGCTTAGTAAACGAATATAAATCGTTTATGATAATGTCTGGGTGCGATTCAAGTACCTCTTTGGCCGCATTGTTAAACAAAATAGCATCCTCTTCTTTACGTCCTTTTGCTCCTTTGGGAACAGGAGTAGTCAACACATATATTAATTTTGCTGTTGGATGTTCTTTCTTAAAATACTCAACAATTTCTTCTAAGTTCTTTTTGTACTGAGGAATTGGAGTAACTTGAGTTCCCTTTTCTAAATCATAAACCCTATCTTTAGTTAAATACTTTAAGTCGTGCAAACCAACATTAAATTGAATAACATCCCATTTAAAATCCCAGCCGCCTTTTAAATAAGGTTCAAACATAGTTTTTTGAAGTCGTTTCATGTTTCTTATAACCGTACTGGAAGGGCCGCCATTTTTAAAAATTCTGAAAACTGTGGCTTTATCTTTAAATTCTTCCCTTAGGGGTTCTGTATAATCTTGAGAAATAGAGTCTCCGTAAATAAAAACATTGGGCAACCCGTCTTGTGGACCAACATACCTCATATACTCCCTATCGGCTAACTTACCACATAGAATTTTCCAGGTTTGTCGACATAGCGCATCATTTATGCCTTTGAACAGTGGTACTGCTGATGCCATTATTTTCTGTGAAAATCCTACTACCGAAACTGCTCCAAGTGCAGTAAGCTTAATAAATTTCTTTCTTTCCATAATTATTATATTTTTAAGTTAAATTATTGTATTTCATGAAAAAACTCATGCTTGCTTTCATTAGGGTCTGTGTCTTCATATAATACTTGTTGTTGTTCTAGTTCTTTTTTTAACTCCTTAATTAGGTTTCGATTTTCTATATTATTGTAGATATTTTTCATTTCTTGTGGGTCATTTTCCAAATCGTATAATTCCCATTCATCAACATCATTGTAGAAATGTATTAATTTATATTTTTTTGTTCTTATGCCATAATGCCTTTTTACGGAATGCCATGACGGATATTCGTAATAGTGATAATACGTCGATTTCCTCCAATTATCAGGGAATTTTCCATCGTTTTCAAAAACAGTTTTTAAGGAAACCCCTTGTATCTCTTCAGGTATTTCTACACCAGCGTAGTCCAAAAATGTTGGGGCAAAATCTATATTCATAGTCATGACATCAGAAACCGTACCAGCTTTTATAACTTTAGGGTAACGCACCAACAAAGGCATACGGTATGATTCTTCATACATAAAACGTTTATCGAACCAACCGTGTTCTCCAAGGAAAAACCCTTGATCTGAGGTATAAACAACAATTGTGTTATCAAGCTCACCTCTATCTTCTAAATACTGTAGCATTTTCCCTATGTTCTCATCCAAGGAAAGTAAACAAGCCATGTAATCTCTCATGTAGTTTTGGTATTTCCAACGTATCAATTCTTTGCCCTTGATATCTTTGGATAAAAACTCATTTGTTCTTCCTTCATAAGCCTTGAACCATATATTCTTTTGCTCATCAGTCATTCTGTCAAACACCCTATACAGGTTTTCTAATTCTTTGGTCTGCTTGTTTGCCCCTTGTACGTCATATTGCTTTGCATCTGTAATGGCTTCTAATTCGTTTTGTTTTCCAAAATTTTCCAGTTGTACACGGGTGGCTACTTTTAAATCCCAAACTGGCCAAAAATCATTTTCAAGCTCCATATCCTGTTCTTTGGCCGCACTTCCTCTGCCCTCATAATTATCAAACAGCGTTTCGGGTTCAGGAAATACCTTATCTTCAAAAATCCCCAAATGCCTTGGAGCAGGAATCCAGTTTCTATGCGGTGCTTTATGTTGATATACCATGGCAAAAGGCTTAACGGAATCTCTACCGTTCTCTAACCATGCAATGGCTTTTTGTGTAATAATATCAGTTACATATCCTTGTTCACTAATAGTGTCACCCATTTCAATAAAATCTGGCTGATAGTAGTCGCCTTGTGCAGGTAAAATGCTCCAATAATCAAAGCCAGTAGGGTGTGATCCCAGGTGCCATTTACCAATCATAGCTGTTTGGTAACCTACTTCTTTTAACAATTTTGGATAGGTCATTTGAGAGCCATCAAATATTTTTGAATTATCTGTTACACCATTAATATGATTGAATTTACCTGTTAAGATTGTGGCTCTTGATGGTGCACAAATAGAGTTGGTAACATAACAATTGTTGAAAAGCATGCCTTCTGATGCTATCCTGTCTAGATTAGGAGTTTTTATTAAATTACTACCATAACAACTCATGGCCTGAGTTGTGTGGTCATCTGTCATAATAAACAGAATATTTGGTACTTTCTCACTTACCTTCTTTTTATTTTCTTGACAGTTTACTAACACCAACAGCATCAAAATTCCTAAAAGTATAGGTTTAATAAATTTTAATATTGAACTCATTATTTATTTATAATTTAAAGGCACCATTAACGGAAACTTATCTATACTTTCTTGGAAATCAAGGCCTTTTTCTATCAAAATTGTACTGTTTGAAAACTTTCTTTCTTTTGCCTTTTCAGATTTCATAGTTGGACCGTATAGTAAATAAGCAGTAGCTGATTTATTTGTAATTTTCAATCTGGCTGGTTTACCCTTATTCATTTCTGCTGAAATCACATAATTGCCTAACGTATAATTCCCAAGGGAATTTACTAGCATTTTAGTTTTTTTAGCACCTTTATCATCAAGGGTAATGATTGTTAAAAAACGCATTTTGTTTTGTTTATCTTTATTTTGAAAAGCCGTATGATATTGGTTTTTCTCAAATGTAATTGAAGGTCTTCCTCGTTGAGGATTAAGCCAATCAAAGGGAATTACATAGTTTGTATCTGAAAATTGGTTCTGTAATTTACTGCTTGCAAACACCGATGTGTGAACTTCACAATCCTCCAAATTTCCTGTTAATGTGTTATTTTGGGCATTGAGCAAAAAATTT
>Ga0209653_1003662_pt1 | contig 10361 bp, 12 predicted proteins | sample SaaInl6LU_22_DNA_FD_184644 | JGI IMG/M metagenome (GOLD analysis project Ga0209653, IMG submission 184644) | Marine microbial communities from expanding oxygen minimum zones in the Saanich Inlet - ESP_116LU_22_DNA (SPAdes) (version 2) | ecosystem: Environmental > Aquatic > Marine > Intertidal... | reverse complement strand
CTTTGGCTCATCATGCGCTCCTCTAAACTTACCTTTAATTCTGGTCTTTATAGCCAGAAAGCAGGGCGGGTGGCCAGCCCTTTCCCGATGATGCGGCGGCTAGTTGAGGATATTTTTTACTTTCGCCTCATATTCTCTGTCTAATTGGAGGAATATCAGCTTGCTGTCTATCAAGCGCAATTGGACATGCTGTCAAAGAGCCCGCAAGTGCAGGGCCTGTCACCTTGGATTTTGAAAGATTTCCGTGCCATGTTACGGCCATTAGCGGGTATTCAAGATTATTATAATCGCAAAGGTTTAATTGACGAAAATGGCAATCGCAAACCAGCGTTTTATCTGCTACGCGATTTTTATAATAACGACATGAAATTGCCAGATTGAGCCATTGCGCTAGTGGCCTATAATTGATAAGTCTTGCCAAAGCGCCTTAATTCGAACAAAATTTTGTTTCACATTAAGTCTATGTAATTTCCATGCGTAAAATAAAGGATGCGTCTTATGTTCAACCACTTGCCGAAAAAATTCACTCTTCTGATTGCCAGTTCGCTGGTCTTTTCATCTGCCGCATTGGCTGGCGGTTTGGAACGCGAAAGCCGCACATCAAGCTACACAGCTGCGGCGCCAAGCTCTTCATCAGCCGCCGCAACATCAGCGTCGACTTCGTCAGCTTCAGCCTCAGCGGCGGCCGAGACTCTTGTTACTGCACCGTTTAACAACACGCGCGGCGTATGGATCTCTCGCTCAATGTACCGCCCTTCTAACTAAAACGGAAGCCAGCGCTAAATAACAAACGGCGGGCCAATGGCCCGCCGTTTTTTGTAGCTGCGATTATGCGAATAATGGCGGACAGAGAGGGATTCGAACCCTCGAGACGCGTTAACGCCTACACGCTTTCCAAGCGTGCGCCTTCAGCCACTCGGCCACCTGTCCAGAGGGTGGAATATAAACAAACGCTGGCCTAAAACAAGTCGCAAGCGCCCGCTTAATCATCCATTTTCAACGCTTGAATAAACGCATCTTGAGGAATATCAACGCGGCCAAATTGGCGCATCTTCTTTTTGCCCTCTTTTTGCTTATCCAGCAATTTACGCTTACGACTGACGTCGCCGCCATAACATTTGGCAGTCACATCTTTGCGCAAAGCAGCAATCGTTTCGCGGGCAATCACCTTGCCACCCAGCGCCGCCTGAATAGGAATTTTGAACAAATGCCGCGGAATCAACCCCTTCAACCGTTCGCACATGGCGCGTCCACGGCTCTCCGCATTATCCTTGTGAACAATCGTCGACAGCGCATCCACCGGCTCGGCATTGACCAAAATCGACATTTTCACGAGATCGCCCGTGCGATATTCAGAAATTTGATAATCAAAACTAGCATAGCCACGGCTGACCGATTTCAAGCGATCGTAAAAATCAAACACCACCTCATTGAGCGGCAATTCATATTCCAGCATGGCGCGCGAGCCAGCATAGCTCAAATTGCGCTGCCGGCCACGCCGGTCTTCGCAAAGCTTCAATACCGCACCCAAATATTCATCTGGCACCAAAATTGAGGCGTTAATCCATGGCTCATCAATATGATCAATTTTCACTACATCAGGCATATCCGCCGGATTGTGCAATTCCACCATACTGCCATCGGTCATCGCCAATTGATAAACCACAGACGGGGCGGTGGTGATCAGATCAATATCAAATTCGCGCTCAATGCGCTCGCGAATGATTTCCAAATGCAGCAGACCCAAAAACCCGCAGCGGAAGCCAAAGCCAAGGGCGGCGCTGGTTTCCATTTCAAACTCAAAACTGGCATCATTGAGGCGCAATTTCGCCATTGCATCGCGCAAATCTTCAAATTCGCTACTATCGGTCGGAAACAAGCCACAAAACACAACTGGCTGCGATGGCTTAAAACCGGCCAATGCTTGCTCGCAAGGACGGCGTTCTTCGGTCACTGTATCGCCGACGCGTGTGTCTGCCACTTCTTTAATGGCGGCGGTAAAATAGCCAATTTCACCCGGCCCCAATGTGGCCATGGTATCGCGCTTGGGGCGGAACACGCCGACTTGATCAACCAAATGGCTGGCGCCTGACGACATCATGCGGATTTTTTGACCACGCTTCATTTCGCCGTCAATCACCCGAACCAGAACCACCACACCGAGATAAGCATCATACCAACTATCTACCAGCATGGCTTTCAGCGGCGCCGTACGGTCGCCAGACGGGGGCGGCAATTGGGTGACAATGGCTTCCAGCACATCCTCAATGCCGAGCCCAGTCTTGGCCGAAATATTGACGGCATTTTCAGTATCAAGACCAATCACATCTTCAATCTGTTGCCGCACCCGATCACAATCGGCGGCTGGCAAATCAACCTTGTTCAAAATCGGCACAATTTCATGGTCAACATCAATCGCCTGATAGACATTGGCCAAAGTTTGCGCCTCGACGCCTTGGCTGGCGTCCACCACTAATAAAGACCCCTCGCAAGCGGCCAAAGACCGGTTCACCTCATAGGCAAAGTCGACATGGCCCGGCGTGTCGATCAAATTCAACTGATAGGTCTCGCCATCCTTGGCTGTATAATCAAGACGCACAGTCTGCGCTTTAATGGTAATACCGCGCTCGCGCTCAATATCCATATTGTCGAGCACTTGCTCAGACATTTCACGCGCGCTGAGGCCACCGGTCAATTGAATCAGCCGGTCAGCCAAAGTCGACTTGCCATGGTCGATGTGGGCGATAATAGAGAAATTGCGAATATGTGATTGCGTTGTCATGATTGCCCTATAGCACTGTCAATGGCTGTCGCCAATGCGGCAAATTCAGCCACGCAATTTGCCGCCGCTGGCCTTTTCTACAGAGGCAGTAATTTTCGCTGCCACCGCGTCAATCTCAACATCGGTCAAAGTCGCGTCAACCGGCTGCAATGTCACCTCAAGGGCAATTGATTTGGCGCCTGCAGCCAAGCCAGCCCCTTGAAACACGTCAAACACGCGCACATCGCTAATCAATTTTTTTTCGGCGCCGCGTGCCGCGCGCACCAGAATATCCGCCGCCACATCGCTGGCCACTTCAAAGGCAAAATCGCGGCGCACTGGCTGTAAATTTGACAAATCTAGCGGTGGCCGTGCATGGCCTTTATTGGCCTTGCCGCTTGGCACGGTTTGCGGCCACACTTCAAACGCCACCAGCGGCCCCGAAAGGCCAAAATGTTTCAGCACGGCTGGATGAATTTCACCAAAAGCCGCCATGGGTTGTTTCGGATTACGCGCCAAAATGCCAGACCGCCCTGGATGATACCAAGATGATTGCGGCGGCAGAACTTGCAAACTACTGGCCTCAACGCCACATGCCGCCAAAGCCGCTTCTGCATCAGCGCGTGCACCAAACCCATCAACTGGCTGTGGCGCGCCCTGCCAACGGCGCGGCGCATGATGACCACGACGCACGCCAGAGGCCGCAAGGCGTTGCGCACCCGGTGTGGGCGCCAAAAATTCTTGACCAATTTCAAACAGGGCGACATCGCCAAAACCACGATCAACATTGCGCATCGCCGCCGCCAATAAGCCGGGCAAAAGCGACGGGCGCATATGCGATAACTCAGCCGACATCGGATTGGCCAGTTCCAGCCCGTCTGCAACGGCGAATAAATCGGCATCGGCTTGGCTGATAAATGACCAGGTCACCGCTTCAATCAAACCACGACCGGCCAGCGCGCGGCGCATCATATGCACACGGCGTTGCTCCAGCGTCAGCGTTGGCCGCGTCACATCATGGCGCATTGGCAAGGCTTCTACGGGCACATTTTCAAGCCCGAAAATGCGCGTAATCTCTTCGACAATATCGGCCTGCCCCTCAATATCAGGGCGCCAAGATGGCACAGTAATTTTCCACGTCTTACCGCTCTCAACCACAAACCCTAAATCGGTCAAAATCTGCTGCATATGGGTTTCATCCAGCGTCAAACCAGTCAGGGCTTTGACCTTTGCTGGTGCAAAATCAAGTGTCATTGGCGCCACTTGTTCTTGACCCGCAAGATTCGTCTCATGCAGCTGACCGCCGCATATATCAATAATCATTTGCGCTGCTAAATTCAGCCCTGTGGTCACCGCGTGACGGTCGACGCCGCGCTCAAAACGATAGCGCGCGTCGCTTTCGATATAATGGCGCCGCCCTGACATGGCGATGGCAATTGGCTCAAACCAAGCACTTTCGAGCAAAACATTAACCGTATCCAGACCGCTACCAGACGCCAGACCGCCCATAATACCGGCCAGTCCCAAAACCCCCGCCTCATCGGCAATAACACAATCATCGGCCGTCAACTCATAGGTTTTTTCATCCAAAGCCACAAAGCTCTCACCGGCATTGGCTTGCCGCGCTTGTACGCCGCCGGTCAGCTTATCGGCGTCATAAACATGCAGCGGGCGGCCGCGATCATAGGAAATATAATTTGTGATATCGACCAAGGCGCTGATCGGCTTCAAACCAATGGCCCGCAAACGCTGCTGCAACCAATCGGGGCTCGGTTGATTTTTCACACCAGTGATTAACACGCCGGCAAATACCGGACAGACATCGCCAGACACTGAAATATCGGGACTTGGTTGACCATTGCTGGTTGGTGGCGACAAAGAATCGGCTTTCAGCGTGCCTAAGCCAGCCGCCGCCAAATCACGGGCAATGCCGCGCACGCCCAAACAATCAGGCCGATTGGGGGTGATAGCAATTTCAATCATCGGGTCGGTTTGACCCAAAGCAACAGCCGCCGGCGTGCCAATATCGAATGTTTTATCCAGCTCAATAATGCCGTCGTGGTCGTCAGACAAATCCAGCTCGGCGCCGGAGCACATCATGCCATTGCTTTCGACACCGCGAATTTTGGCTTTTGTCAAAACCATGCCATTGGCTGGAATAACCGCGCCTTGTTGCGCAAGAATACCGCGCAGCCCCGCGCGTGCATTGGGCGCACCACAGACTAATTTCTGCGTGCCATTGGCGCTTTGCACGGTGCAAATTTGCAATTTATCAGCATCCGGATGCGGCTCAGCAGCAATAATCTCGGCCACTTCAAAACCCGCTAGGCAAGCCGCTGGATCTTCAACCGCCTCTACTTCCAATCCGACCAAAGTCAGTTTTTCGACGATCTCATCAAGACCGGCCGTAGTGTCTAAATGCGCGTGCAACCAAGAAAGGGTAAATTTCATATCCGCCCCCTATTTCCCGGCCAGAGATTTATTGGATAGGCCGCCCGACAGGCTTGGCACATCAAGCGGCACGAAGCCGTAATGTTTCAGCCAGCGCAAATCAGCGTCAAAAAATGCCCGCAAATCTGGCATGCCATATTTCAGCATCGCCAAGCGGTCAATGCCCATGCCAAAGGCGAAACCTTGATATTTTTCGCTATCAATACCGGCGTGTTGCAAAACCGTTGGATGCACCATGCCACTGCCGCCGATTTCCATCCAATCATCGCCCTCGCCGACAATCAATTGATTGCCGTCGCGCCGACATTGCATGTCAATTTCCATACTCGGCTCAGTGAAGGGGAAATAGCTCGGGCGCAGGCGAATAGCGATATTATCAATCTCAAAAAACGCGGCCAAAAATGCCTGCAAAGTCCATTTCAAATGCCCCATATGGGTGCTTTCATCGACCACTAAACCCTCAACCTGATGGAACATTGGCGTATGGGTTTGGTCGCTATCGCAGCGATATGTTCGGCCCGGCGCGATAAACCGAAATGGCGGGCCACCAGCTTGCATGGTGCGCACTTGAACTGGGCTTGTATGGGTACGCAATAGTAACCGCTCACCCTCAGCATTGGGGTGAAAATAAAATGTGTCGTGCATTTGCCGCGCCGGATGGGCTTCTGGAACATTGAGCGCGGTAAAATTATAATAATCGCTCTCAATGTCCGGCCCTTCGGCGACATCAAAGCCCATATCGGCGAAAATCGCGGATAGCTCATCCATGACTTGGCTCACCGGATGAATACGCCCCGATAAGAGAGGGTCGGCTTCAACCGGCAGGGTCATATCCTGCGTTTCATTGATCAATTGAGCGCTCAACGCATCGGCTTCAAGCGCCTGTTTGCGCTCAGCAATGGCTTGAGTGATGCGATCGCGCAATTGGTTAAACACCGGCCCTTTTTCCTGCCGCTGTTCATTGCTCATGCCGCCAAGGGTCTTGAGCAAGGCAGATATAGAGCCTTTTTTGCCAAGCGCCGCGACGCGCACGTCCTCCAAAGCAGCCACATTGGTGGCCGCTTCGATGGCTTGTACAATCGAGCTTTCAAGTTCGGTCGAATTATCCTGCGCGGTCATGGCCCACCCGTATCACGTTACGCACTGCCGCGCCAAACTGGCGCGGCTTAAGTGCTATGTTTGCAACGCTATAAAACAGCGTCAACAAAATACGTTCGCGTTAGCGATTAACCGAGTGCGGCGCGAGCTTGGCCAACAAGCGCTTCAAAAGCGGCTGGCTCATGCACAGCAAGGTCAGCCAACACTTTGCGGTCAACCTCAATACCGGCTTTGTTCAGCCCGTCGATGAACTGACCATAAGGCAGCCCATGGGCACGAGAACCGGCGTTGATACGCTGAATCCACAAAGCGCGGAAATTGCGTTTGCGGGCACGACGGTCACGATAGGCGTATTGCCCAGCTTTGGTGACCGCTTGCTTAGCGACTCGAATGGTATTTTTGCGGCGGCCGTAATAACCTTTGGCTTTCGCAAGAACTTTTTTATGGCGCGCATGGGATGTCACGCCGCGTTTTACACGAGACATAGTCTATTCTCCCCTAACCGTTCGGCAAAAATTTGCGCACTGTTTTAGCATCTTGGCTGGCAAGGATTGTGGTCCCGCGCTGATTGCGAAGCTGCTTATTTGTGCGTTTGATCATACCGTGGCGTTTTCCGGCTTGGCCGGCGCGCACTTTCCCTGATGCCGTCAGCTTAAATCGCTTCTTGGCACCGCTTTTGGTCTTCATTTTGGGCATTTCGTCATCCTTTATCTTATGGCCTAAAACGGTTAGGCCGTGAGGTGCAAATTCAACCGACATGGCAGCCCTTTTCAGCCAGCCGGTCACGCTTTACACAATTGTTGCAAAGCAGGCCGTGTTATACGCAATATAGAAGAAATTGCAACAACCAAGATGGATTTGCCCCATGTCGATAAACGCCCTCAACATCGCCCATCGCGGCGGCGCCAATTTATGGCCTGAAAACACCATTGAAGCCTTTGCCAATGCCATTGAGATGGGGGCTGATGGCATTGAGTTTGATTTGCAATTAACGGCTGATAAGAAACTCGTATTGCATCACGACAATCGGCTCAATGCCGATATAACGCGCCGTGATGGTGCCTATTTACGCAAGCCAACGCCTTATATTTGTCAACTAACCTTGGCGCAATTGTCGGCTTATGATGTCGGACGCATCAACCCCGAAAGCGCTTTAGCCAAAAGACGACCGACCCAGCAACCAATTGATGGCTGCCGGGTGCAAGAATTTTCCGTCCTCTGCGATATGGTTTTACAAAACGCCAAGCCGAGCTTTCGCCTCTATGCTGAACTAAAGACCGATATGGATAACAACGTGCAGGCGGCTGAAGAGTTAGCCGATTGTTTTGTTGCGCAAATTAAGGATCATGCGATTTTGCCTTATATCACGCTGGTGTCATTTGATTGGCGCTGTTTATCAAGGGTGCTCAAGCAATTGCCGGATTTACAGCACGCCTTTACCACGCTTTCTTTTGCCGAAACCGACCCCGAACACCCTAGTGCTCATAATGACCCGCCGGGAAGTTATGTTGCCATGGCGCGGCGCGCGTCTGCCCAAGGGGCGCCCTGGTGGGGTGATTATGACTGGCGAACACAAAGCGGCGACAGCCATGGTGTGCGGGTTTTACGCGCCATTGCGGCAGCCGGTGGGCGTGGGTGGTTTGCCGAGGCGCAAGACATTAGTAGAGAAACCATGGCCCTTGCCATAGATCTGGGACTGACGGTCAGCGCTTGGACGGTCAATGAAGCCGACGCCATGCAGAAGCTGGCGCAGGCAGGTGTCGAGGCCATCATCACTGATCGCCCCGATATTATGCTGAACTTATAAAACAGGCGTGCTTAACGCGGTGCCAAAACCATAATCATTTGACGGCCTTCGAGTTTCGGCATCGCCTCAACTTTGGCAATCTCATTGGTGTCGCCGCGCACTTTATGAAGCACTTCCATGCCCAAATTTTGGTGAGCCATTTCGCGGCCACGAAAACGCATGGTGACTTTAACCTTATCGCCCTCGCCCAAAAATTTATTCACCGAACGCATTTTGACATCATAATCATGCGTATCGATATTTGGTCGCATTTTGATTTCTTTGACATCAACTGTTTTCTGACGCTTGCGCGCTTCGCTGGCTTTTTTCTGTTCTTGATACTTCAGCTTACCATAGTCAAGAATTTTACAGACTGGTGGCGAGGTGTTGGGCGACACTTCTACAAGGTCAAGTCCGGCCTCCTCAGCCATTGCTAGGGCACTGTCGGTGTCAATAACACCCAGTTTTTCTCCATCGGCGCCAATAACCAAAACTTTTGGGACTGTGATCATGGCATTTATGCGCGGGCCTTCTCGAGAAGGGGGCGCGGCTAGTGGTCTGCGTACTATCGGTTCGCTCCTTGTTTGTTGCACTTGGGGTGACCTTTTTTATTTAGAGCCAACCCAACGCACAGATTTAGGCGAAGACGCGCGGAAGTCAACACTGAATTTAACTCCGGTACCACGGCGGACGCGGCCAAATAAAAAACCTTAGCCATGGCAACGCCTTAAGTGACGGTTGAAAAACCGCATCAAAATGGCGCCAAGAAATTCGTCGTATTAAAGCTAAGAAGCCAGCCGACCCCAATGGCCCGTAAACCCAAACTTCGTCGGCCAGAGCGTTCAGCGCCGTTTGCTGCGGATCTATCAACAATGTTAAGGAGCTGGCCGCCGCATAGTGTTGCTCAATTGCGGCCCGCGCTTCATCTAAACTCATGCCGAGAGTGATCAGCAAAACCCCACCTGGTTCGCTGACCTGCCGAGGCGGTGCCAAGCTCACTGGCTAGCTGCCGCCGGATGCGGCCCTATCAGCTGCTGATAAACGCTCAAAGTGCGCGCGCAAAGCGCCTGCTGGGTATAATGTGTGCACGCATTGGTTCGACCATTTTCTCCAATTTTCTGACGTACGGAGGCATTTGTATTGACCAATGTCACCAGCGCTTGATGCCATGCCGCAGCATCGCCGGGTGCGACTAACCAACCGCTCGCGCCCTCGGTAGGCGAACCAGTTATGATGGTCTCGCGAAAACCACCGGCATCGGAAGCAATCACCGGCAGGGTCGCTGCTTGCGCCTCAATTACCCCACGCCCAAAAGGTTCGGTTCGTGTCGATGGAGCAACAACGGCATCGCTGGCGGCATAAGCAGCGGCCATATCATGCTCTAAACCAGCGAACACAACCTGATCGTGCAAGTCATAATGACTGACCAAATCTTTCAAGCCCGCCAAATACGCCTCACGTCCTTGCGTGCTGCCAACGAACACCAATTTCACCGCCATGCCTTCCGGTGCTTTAGCGGCAACTCCGGCAAAAGCATGAAGCAAAACATCTTGGCCTTTGGTTTCGGTTAATCGCGCCGGACATAAGACAACAAAGTCGTCAGCACCAACGCCCCATTGAGTGCGTTTGGCAACGACCCGCGCCATATCAATATTGTTGCGCGCTAAATGGTCGACATCGCAACCACGCGGTATGACTTTTATTTTTTCTGCCGCCACCCCATGAACCTCGGCGATGAGGGCCGCCGTATAAGATGAATTGGCAATCACTGCGGCTCCACGGGTTAAGACGGAATTGTAAAACACCTTGCTGGCCGGCGCTCTATGAACTGTACCGTGGAAGGTCGACATATAAATGCTGTCGGTTCGTCGCGCCGCGAAATATGACGACCAGGCTGGCGCCCGCGATCGCGCATGAATAATATCGACCTGATAATCGGTGATTATTTTGGCCAAATGGCTCCGGTTACGCCACATGATAACTGGATTTTTTGACGCAACTGGTAAAATCAAAATGCGCGCGCCCAGGGCCGTTAATTGATCAACCAATCGCCCACCTTGGCTGGCCACCAACGCGGTGCCCCCAGCCGCAATAATCGCTTCGCTAACCTCAACCGCGGTCGCCTCTGCGCCACCAATATCCAACTCAGGAACGACTTGCAATATCGTCCGGCCGGTTAAATCAATCGGCTGTTGGGGCAATGCCATAGTGGTAAAGTCAGCGGCCATTTTGAGATTCTCGCTCTATCAAGATTTCAATTTCCCA
>Ga0209653_1003660_pt1 | contig 10362 bp, 8 predicted proteins | sample SaaInl6LU_22_DNA_FD_184644 | JGI IMG/M metagenome (GOLD analysis project Ga0209653, IMG submission 184644) | Marine microbial communities from expanding oxygen minimum zones in the Saanich Inlet - ESP_116LU_22_DNA (SPAdes) (version 2) | ecosystem: Environmental > Aquatic > Marine > Intertidal... | reverse complement strand
CCATCGGATACCCGCTAATCTCCCACATGCCTCGAACCTCGGCAGCATTGAATCCGCCAACCTCAGCCGAAAAAACATAAGGTCTAAAAATTCGCTCTGTAATCTGAAAAGTCTTGGTGTCGGGGATGTCCGGACCAGGGATGTTCACCTCTCCAACAGAATCCCTAACAGCGATAATGTCTTCTAGAAAACGTTCTTTGTTCGAAAAGCGATCATCGTCTAATGGATAGATCACGAGGTTCATTGTGCCATTCTCGATAGGGCGATCAATCCAAATAAAATCTTTATTAAAAACCCCAGGCCTGTAAATCGATGGCATGGTAAGATCTATTCCCATCAATTTTTTAAGTCTCGGTTCGGTATAAAGTGATCGTTTAAATCGTTGTTGGGCAACTTTTAAATCAGAGGTTCGAAAACTGTCAACCATTTGAACCCCTATAAGGTCAATGTTTTGAATGAGTTCAACCTCTGTTCTGCCTTTTATCACCGCAATGTGTTGAGGTTCGGCATATAAGTTCCTCTTGATATGTGAACGGGATAAGGTGTCGAAATCGATGACCACAACGTTCCTGTTTCTCATAATTGCGCCTCTAAACAGGTTGGGTTGTAAGGGTCTAAGGTCAAGTGTTGGCTCATCAACGCCCAAACCTAGTTGTCTGGTTTGAAGATACGAACGAAGGCGATCTCCAACTTCTGAATCAAGTAAAGACGGATCTGCAACAATTAGGACCTCGCTCAGCGGGCCCGTGGCTTCGGGCAAGTAGTCTTTTAAGGCTTCTTGCTTACAAGAATAAGCTGTAAAGATTACTAACAGAAGGAAAAGCTTCAGTGGTTTAATCATGATTTAGGATATCTTCTCGGATAGATCGTTAGGCGCTGACCCACTCGAATGACATTGCCACTCAAATTGTTCCAGGAACGAATTTGTTTCACAGAAACACCGTATCTGTCTGCAATAATGCTAAGCGCATCGCCAGATTTTACGCGATATCTGAGACGCTCAGGGCCACTAACTAGGGCGGCCAAAGGCTTTTCAGAAGCATCCTCTTGCTTTTTAGCCAAGGCGTAAACTTCTCCTTCAGCACTGATAAAATCACCTATTAATGCCTTCGGTAGTCTTAGTGCATAATCTTTCCCTTTAACATAAGGTATTGTAGCCATCCGATAGGAGGGGTTTAAAACGGCTAATTGATCTTTGGTAATAGGCAGTTCCTCGGCGATGTGGTCGAAAGTAATGCTTCGTTTAATATGAATAGTGTCAGTCTCCAGATAGGTTCTTTCTAAGCTTTCCGCACTTAATCCGTGCTCTTTAGCATACTCAAACAAATAGAGGATGGCGTAAAATCGAGGGACATAGTCTGCGGTCTCTTTAGGGAGATAGGGTCTTATATTCCAATAATTCGTATAACCGCCTGAGCGACGAATAGCCTTTGAAACATTTCCCGGCCCAGAATTGTAAGCAGCAAGAGCAAGGTCCCAGTTATCAAATATTTGATAAAGTTGCTTCAAATAGGCCGCGGCGGCCTTCGTACTCTTCAGAGGATCGCTTCGGTCATCAACATAGTTGTTTACCTCTAGCCCAAACGATTTTCCGGTACTGTACATGAATTGCCACAGGCCTTTTGCACCAACATACGACCTTGCTTTAGGGTCTAACGCTGACTCAACAATCGCCAAATATTTCAGCTCTAAAGGGAGATCGTTCTCGTCGAGTATCTGCTCAAAGAGCGGAAAATAAAAAGCGCTCACTTGAAGCATTCTGCGAATGAGCGTCGCATCACCTCTTAAATACTTGGCAATTTCTCGCTCTAAAATAGGGTTATAGGCAATCTGAAAAGGGGTCTTCTGGTTAATCATTTCAAAGCGATCAATCAGAAGTTCTTTATTTACCTTCTTTTCAATATTGTCTCCCGTGGTCTCATGAATCAAAGTAAAGAGAGACCTTGTCTCCTTTAATTTTTCAAGCCAAATTGAATCGTACTTGAACGCTCTGATAGAGTCGGGAATCGCATAACTAGGTAGGCGCTGGTCAGAAAACACCGACGCATAACCTAATTCATTAAAAGCTTCGATGCTCTTTTTACTAATACCTCCCGGGGTGCTTTGCGCTACCGCCACAAAGGATAGTAAACTGATAATGAAGCTTCTAAAAATCAAAATATTAGTTTTATTCCTCTAAGATAGCAGCAATTCCTGGTAGAACAATACCTTCTAGACTTTCAAGCATTGCGCCGCCACCGGTCGAGACATAGCTTACTTTATCTTCGAAACCAAACTGCTTAACCGCGGCAACAGAGTCACCTCCTCCGACTAAAGAAAATGCGCCTGCTTTGGTAGCTGCTTCTACAGAACGGCCGATAGATTTAGTTCCTTCAGCAAAAGTTTCAATTTCAAAAACTCCAACAGGACCATTCCACAGTAGCGTCTTTGAAGACATTATAACTTGGTGGAAGTTTTTCAAAGTTTGAGGCCCTGCATCTAAACCTTCCCATCCTTCTGGAATAGCATTCGACGCGACGACTTGGGTGTTTGCGTCTTTTGAAAAATCGTCCGCAGCCAAAACATCAACAGGTATATGAACCTCAACGCCTGCAGCCTTAGCCTTTTCTAATATAGATAGTGCTAGGTCTAATTTATCTAGCTCGCAAATCGAATTCCCCACCTCTCCGCCAAGCGCTTTGATAAATGTGTAGGTCATGCCCCCTCCTACAATCAAGTGGTCAATTGCGGGTAGTATATTTTCAATGATGGTGATTTTCGAAGAAACCTTTGAACCACCCATTATGGCAGTTACTGGCTTTTCTCCTGATTTTAAGACTTTATCAATGGCCTTAATTTCTTTTTCTAAAAGAAGTCCAAAACATTTGTTTCCCTTAAAGTGAGCTGCGATAACCGCGGTTGAAGCGTGCGCTCTGTGTGCCGTTCCGAAAGCGTCGTTTACATAGATGTCTCCGTGTTTCGCTAGAGAAGCGGCAAACACCTCGTCACCAGCAGTTTCTTCCTTGTGGTATCTAAGGTTTTCAAGCAATAATACTTGGCCTGGCTCAAGAGCTGCTGCTTCTGCCTCTGCTTCAGGGCCTACACATGAGGGCGAAAACTTAACCGCCACACCTAATATTTCAGCAACTTTATCTGCGATGTGTTTTAATGATAACTCTGGCTTTGCCTCTCCGTCAGGACGGCCAAGGTGACTCATTAAAATAGCACTTCCTCCTTGTTCTAGAATATGAATAATCGTTGGTTTTGCCGCTTCAATTCGGCTCGCGTCGGTGACCTCTAGATCACTATTCAACGGAACATTAAAATCAACTCGGATTAAGGCTTTTTTACCTGAAAAATTGAAAGAGGATAGGGTGCTCATGCTGTTTGTTTTTTGAATCCCCCAAATGTAGCGAAATACTATCTTTGAAACATGGATTTTTCAGGAGTAGTTGGGTATGAAAACAGTAAGAAGGGCTTAAAACACTCTATTGATTCGGGTCGTTTACCTCACGCACAACTCTTCGTCTCAGAAGAAAATAGATCTACACTTCCTCTTGTTTTTTGGATGCTAACTCAGCTTTTTAAAGGTGACAGCAAAGTGTCCAAACTGATTCATCCTGATATCCATTTATTGTTTCCTACCTCAAACACCATTGGCGTATCTTCAAAAAATGTGCGTTCGTCTGATCAATTAAATGAATTTCGATCTGCTGTTTTAGAAAACCCCTATCTTACTTATAGTCAGTGGATTTCTAAGAATTCTTCGGCCGGAGGGAGTTTTACTATTCGAACTGAAGATGCCAAAGAAGCTGTTCAAAAACTTCATCTGAAGCCTGTCGAAGGCTCGTATCGTGTCCTTGTTATTTGGGGGGTAGAATTCTTAAAAGACCAGTCGGCTAACCGTCTTCTAAAATTCATTGAAGAACCACCTGCGGGTACACTCATTATCATGACTACACAAAACGAACGAAGTGTTTTAGAAACGATACGTTCAAGAAGTCAGCGGGTGTTCGTGGGTCCTGAAGCTAAAGACATCGTAGAAGAAGCGCTGATCAATCTTGGCCTTTCTAAAGAAAACGCAACACTCTATTCAGAACGCTCTAAAGGAAGTGTGTCGTGGGCAATGAGTCAATATCTAAACAAGGAACAGTCCCAAGATTTCGAAAAGCGCTTTGTAAGCTGGGTTCGTTCCGCATTTCTAGCTAAGAAGAACAAAAGTGCGGTTGCCGAGCTTCTAGATTGGGCAGAAGATTTGGTTAAATTAGAACGCGGTGTTCAACGTGAGTTTTTGCTTTTTGCGATGGATCAAATACGAAGTTCTCTGCTTATTCAATATCACGCAGGTGATTTAGTACTACAAAAAGAGTTGACAGAGGGTTTTAAACTAGAAAAGTTTGCTCCTTTTATACATCACAACAACGCGATTGATTTAGTTCAATCTATTGAGAGCGCCATTTCACACTTAGGAACAAGCGCAAATCTTAGAATGACTTTTAGCGACTTAGCACTTCAAATGACAAAACTGCTACATGCACCAAAATAAACACTTATGATTTTAGCGATTTATACCTGTCTAGCCATTCTCTGCATCGTTTTTCTTCAAAGCGGGATTGATAAAATCTTTCATTTTAAGAATGAAAAGGATTTCATACAAAGTCATTTAAGTAAAAGCCCTCTCAACAAAATGTCGGGAGCCTTGTTTGTTATTCTTACTGTTTTAGAAATAACATCAGGCGTATTGAGCGCCGGCGGAATTATACATCTTTATCTACATGACAATCTTATTATGGCGAATCTGGCGAGTGTTCTTTCGTCCGTAACACTACTTTCTCTTTTACTTGGTCAACGTGTCGCAAAAGATTATGCCGGAGCACAGACAATCATCATCTATCTTATTCCGGTAGTGTTATTATTCATAACACTTGAGTTGTACCAACCATAAGCGTTTCTTATTCTATTTTTGAACACAATAGCTTTCTCTTATTTAAGGGTTGGTTCTTACGGGCGATTTTAGGCCGCTTTTGGGGTTTTTCTGTGTCTTTTTACGGGCGGCTGATTAAACGTGTCTTAAAACGCTCTATTTGGCCTTTTTGGCAACAAGTAGGATTGCAGACGGCTTTTTTGAAGCCTTATTGGTAAGGACGGTGAAAATTCCAAGCAAAACAGCTCTTGATAGTGCAAATCGACCTCCTTTATATTTTTCAGAGAGATAAGCAACATAAAAAAAGTCGAATCTTTGTGGTTCATAAGCTTCGATTTCAAATCCAGCAGAAACCAATACGCCTTCTAGGCTTTCCCTATCAAAATGCCAAACATGTCTGGGAACATCGTAACCGGCCCAAAACTCACCGTAATATTCTGCGTCCCAGCTTTTACAATTAGGTACTGCAACAAACAATCTACCTTTGTCTGAAAGAAGGGTGTTAATCGTTTTTAAATCACCCTTTAAATTAGGAAGGTGTTCTAATACGTGCCACAGAGTGATTATATCATATGTTTCATCGATGTCTGATATTGAGGGGGCAACCTTTAAGCCCTTCTTAACACATAATTCACGCGCCCTACTAGAAGGCTCGACGCCTGCAATGCGTTTATCTTCGAAAACAGACAAGAAGGCTCCGTTTCCACAACCAATATCTAGAACTGAGCTAAAAGAGCTGTGACGCCTTTCTACCAACTTTCTCTTACTCTTAATTCTAAGAACCTTTGCTGCAGAGTACAGATAATCTATCAAGCCTTCTTGCTGACCACCGTGAGACCTATAGTTGTTCGCTTCATAATAGCTAGACAAATTTTCTGGGATTGGTCTAGTGGCTAGGACCCCCGTTTTTTCGTCTCTTTCTATTCGAAACGTTTCCTGGGTTAAAAAGTGATCTTTAATGTTCATTGTGTGTGTTCCACGTGGAACCTATCGGCCAAGGTGTACTAATAAAACGCTGATATCTGATGGGGATACGCCACTAATTCTAGAAGCTTGAGAAACCGTTGCCGGCCTTATTTTATTTAGTTTTTCACGCGCCTCAAAAGAAATGGAAGTCATTTTAGAATAATCTACATTCTCGGGTATTTTAACGTATTCTAGTCTGGAGAGCTTATCGGCGTTATTCTTTTCCTTCTCAATGTAGCCTGCATACTTCACTTGAATTTCTGCCTGCTCACAAGAGTCAGGGTCGAAACTATGGTTATTAAAAAACTCACGAACATTCGGCAAGTCTCGCATGTTCTCAAGGTTAACTTCAGGCCTAGAAAGAAGCTTCCTTAGTTTGTCGTGCTGTTTGACTGGCGCTGAGGACACTTTGGTTAAAAGTTTATTCGCTTCATTAAAATCATAAGATTCGTTGTTTAAAAAGTCCGCAATTTCTTCGGTTTGGGTAATTTTTCTTTCCAAGGCTCTAAGTCTAGATTCCTTTGCGAGTCCCAAACGGTAGGAACGCTCGGTGAGTCTAAGATCCGCATTGTCCTGTCTAAGAAGAGTCCTATATTCTGCCCTAGAGGTGAACATCCGGTAAGGTTCTTCTGTCCCTTTAGTAATTAAATCATCAATAAGCACACCAATGTATGCCTCGTCTCTTCTAAGCACCAATGGTTCTTGCTCTTTAACCTTCAAGGATGCGTTCAATCCTGCCATTAACCCTTGACTCGCGGCTTCTTCATAACCGGTGGTACCGTTGATTTGCCCCGCAAAAAACAATCCGTCGATTAGCTTCGTTTCTAAGGTGTTCTTCAATTGAGTAGGAGGAAAGTAGTCGTACTCGATGGCATATCCAGGCCTAAAAAACTTAACATTCTCAAACCCCGCAACGCTACGTAGAGCTTTGTACTGCACATCCTCTGGTAGTGAGGTGGAAAAACCATTCACATATACTTCCACGGTCTTCCAGCCCTCAGGCTCCACAAAAATTTGGTGGCTATCCTTTTCTGCGAAACGATTAATCTTGTCCTCTATAGAAGGACAATAACGAGGTCCTATACTTTGAATGCTCCCGTTAAACATAGGGCTGCGGTCAAAGCCCTCCCTAAGCAAATCGTGAACCTCGACAGAGGTATAGGTAAGATGGCAGTCCAATTGATTGTCCAATCGAAAGTTTCGGAGGTACGAGAAATTTCCGGGAACTGCATCTCCTGGTTGCGGTATCATTTTAGAATAATCCAGAGATCGGCTATCAACTCGGGGAGGAGTGCCTGTCTTCATCCTGCCACTATCAAAACCTAAATCAATTAATTGTTCAGTAATTCCTGTACTTGCCTTTTCACCGGCTCTTCCTCCACCAAAATTTTTCTCACCAATATGGATTAAACCATTCAAAAAGGTGCCATTGGTTAAAACAACAGCTTTCGAACGAATCTCGATACCTAAGGCAGTTCTAACTCCACAAACGCGATCCCCCTCTATAATCAGACCGGTAATCATTTCCTGATAAAAATCAAGCAATGGTGTTTGTTCCAAACGCATCCTCCATGATTCAGCAAAAAGCATTCTGTCGTTCTGAGTTCTCGGACTCCACATGGCCGGTCCTTTCGAACGGTTAAGCATCTTAAACTGAATAGCGCTTTCGTCACTAACCAAACCACTGTAACCGCCCAGCGCATCAATTTCGCGCACGATCTGCCCTTTGGCAATTCCCCCCATAGCCGGATTACAAGACATCTGGCCAATGTTCTGAAGGTTCATGGTAACTAGGAGGGTTTTCATACCCATATTTGCACCCGCAGCAGCTGCTTCTGCTCCGGCATGACCTCCTCCAACAACAATTATATCGTATTCTTCTGCAAACATATCTTAATGTTCCACGTGGAACCTATTTAAAGCAAGTTGTTCTTTATTCCGCATTTCAGCCTTAGAGACCTCGTCTTTATCATCATACCCCGCCAAGTGTAACAGACCATGTACGCAAACACGACAGAATTCGTCTGTGTTCGAAACCTTAAAGGTCGTGGCATTAGCGATAACACGTTCATAACTAATACAAAGGTTAGCCTCTTCAAGACCTTCAGACCTCAAATCATAAGTAATGATGTCTGTATAAGTGTCGTGATCTAAATGCTCTATATTCAATTTTAAAAGTTCCTCGTCAGACATAAAAGAATAAACGACCTCTAATGAAAGGTTCAGCAATTCCATCTCAGACAAGAGCCATGCTCTAATGGCTGAATCATCGGCCCAGTCGGGAAAGTTTATAAAATCTATCTCTCTAATCACAATACAAAGATATCAATAGATTTTAGGTGAATGGCTACCTTTGCTTTCCAAATAAGGAACTATGCAACCAAGACTACGTTTTGCCCCATCTCCGACAGGACCTCTACACATAGGCGGTGTCAGAACAGCTATGTACAACTATCTTTTAGCAAAAAACTTAAACGGTAAGTTTATTATACGTATAGAGGATACCGACCAATCTCGTTACGTAGAAGACGCTGAAGAATATATCCTTCAATCAATGGCTTGGTTGGGAATAGAGGCAGATGAAGATCCCAATAAAGGTGGCCCGCTAGGGCCCTATCGTCAAAGTGAACGAAAAAAAATTTACCAAAAATATGCTGTAGAACTTGTTGCTAAGGGATGGGCCTATTATGCATTTGATAGTTCCGAAGACTTAAGTAATTACAGGGAAAAGGCGGAAAAAGAAGGTGAGCGATTTCTATATGGGCCATTAAACCGAAAAAGCCTGAACAATAGTCTTTCCTTAAATGAATCTGAAACTCAATCTCGTATTGAAAAAGGTAAAGATTTTGTTATTCGATTTAAAACTCCAGAAAACAAAGAGGTTGTATTCCATGATGAAGTAAGGGGTGAAATCACCGTTAATACGAACACTTTAGACGATAAGGTGTTGTATAAGAGTGACGGCATGCCTACCTATCATTTGGCAAACGTTGTTGATGACCATCTAATGCAAATAACGCACGTAGTTAGGGGAGAAGAGTGGTTACCCTCATTAGCGCTGCACACCTTATTGTATCAGGCCTTTGATTGGACTCCCCCCTTATTTGCACACCTGCCACTGCTGCTGAAACCGACAGGAAAAGGAAAGCTTAGTAAACGAGATGGTGAGGCTGGTGGATTCCCTGTGTTTCCACTCTCCTGGAATGAATCTGTCGGATACAAAGAGGCTGGTTATGAACCCGAAGCCCTCTTAAATTTTTTAGGTCTACTCGGATGGAACCCTGGCGATGACTCCGAAGAAATGACTTTAGCAGAAATGGTTGAAAAATTCAGTCTAGATCGTGTCCAAAAATCAGGAGCAAGATTTGACTTAGAAAAACTCAACTGGTTCAATGCACAAGCGCTTCAAAAGTTAGACCCTACAGAAATTGTAGCTCGTTATAAAAAGAGAAACAATAATTTCGATGCAGTTCCTGAAAGCGTGCTCGTTGCCGGCGTTTCATTGGTAAAAGAGCGACTAATAAAGATTGATGATCTCATTGATCAACAATATTTATTTCAGGAACCTCATAGCTATGACGATAAGGCCGTTAAAAAGCAGTGGAAAGAGGAAACTCCAGAATTGTTACAAGCGTTCTTAGAAGACTTAATACTCGTTCCAGAAGGTCCTGAGGCAGTAAAAAACGTGATTCACAACTTTTGTGAGAAGCGCGAAATAGGACTGGGTAAAATTATGGCACCACTTCGTATAGCGCTAGTAGGAAGTCTTCAAGGACCCTCTGTCGATGAATTAATTAACTTTTTAGGGGTAGACGCTGTTAAACAGCGTATCGCTATCGCTTGTGAGAAACTGTAATTAGTCTTTTTGCTCTAGCTTAGCCCAACTGTCTCTAAGGCCCACGGTACGATTGAAAACAAGTTGCTTTCCGTTGTTTTGTTCTAAAACAAAATAACCCATTCTTTGAAACTGAAAAGCAGTGCCTGCCTTAGCCTCTATTAGCGAAGGTTCTGCATAAGCCTTAATGATTTCTAAAGAATTCGGGTTTATAAAGTCTAAAAAGTCTCTGTCTTTATGCGCATCAGGGGTAGGGTCTGTAAACAAACGATCATAAAGACGAACTTCAGTTTCAACCGCTGTGTTTGCAGCAACCCAATGCAAGGTACCTTTAACTTTACGCTCTGATTCTGGTGTGCCACTACCGCTTAAACTTTTAGGATCATAGGTACAATGGATTTCTGTAATGTTTCCATCTTCATCCTTAATACAAGATTCTGCTTTAATAATATAGGCGTTCTTTAAGCGCACCTCTCCATCAAGCTTTAACCTGAAAAATTTACGATTAGCTTCTTCTTTAAAATCTGCCTGCTCAATATAGAACTCTCTTGAAAAAGGTACGCTTCTAAATCCTAGTTCAGGATCTTCAGGACTGTTTTCAGCCTCTAACCATTCTACTTTGTCCTCTGGATAATTCGTAATGACCACTTTTACTGGG
>Ga0209653_1003659_pt1 | contig 10363 bp, 10 predicted proteins | sample SaaInl6LU_22_DNA_FD_184644 | JGI IMG/M metagenome (GOLD analysis project Ga0209653, IMG submission 184644) | Marine microbial communities from expanding oxygen minimum zones in the Saanich Inlet - ESP_116LU_22_DNA (SPAdes) (version 2) | ecosystem: Environmental > Aquatic > Marine > Intertidal... | reverse complement strand
AGCGCAATTGCCTCAGGCGTGTGGGCATAATCCAAATAAACGTCCGGATTTGACCGCACCTTTTCCAGCCGACCGGGCACAAACCCATCCATTTTTGTAATTGTTTCCAGGCCGGCAATGCCTTGAGTTGAAATCATGCCAATTGCCAAAGCCAGGTTCTGAGCCATTAGTAGTCCAGTGTTCTCCGCGACCAAGTTGATGCCTTTTTGCGGAAACTCGACCCTGGTTGAGTGGCCTTCAAGGGCAGAGCTAAATCTCATTTGTGAACCGTCGGCGGTGCCAAGGCTCACACTCGGAATTTCCACTACCTTCAGAAGCCTCTGGCCACTCTTTGTGTCACTAAAAATTACCGCCTGCTCGCTTACGTCAATATCAAAAAGCCTTGCCTTGGCAGCCAGGTAGCTGTCCATATCTCCAAAATCATCGAGGTGATCGTGGCTAAGGTTTGTAAATCCGCTGACGCTAAAGCGCAAACCGTCTACTCTTCCGCGCACTAATGCCTGGGCGCTCACCTCCATCATTGCAATGGTTGCACCTCTCTCGGTGGCATAACTGAGTCCTGCAACCAAGTCGTTTATCTCGGGGGTTGTAAGTCCGACCTTGTCACTTTCGCCATCAAACCTCATTCCACTTGAACCAGAGCTAAAAACTTTTTGACCAAGTTGGCCAGCTAGTTTCTCAAGGTAGTGAACCGTTGATGTCTTACCGTTGGTTCCGGTAACTCCCAAAATCGGCATACTCTCGGTGTAGGCATAAAGCTTTTTAGACATCTCAAATAAATGGCGCTTGGGGTTGGGAAGTACTATCCGAGGTAACCCCTCCGGAAGAAGGGTTTCCCCCTCGCGATCAGTGACAATCCCAACCGCTCCAGCATCCATTGCCTGCTGGGCAAAATTGGCGCCATGGTGCAATTTTCCTGGAAGCGCCATGAATAAATCGCCTTTTTGGATTCGCTCTGTGTTGAGCGAGATACCGGAAATTTGAACCTCACCGGTGACTTTTCCAGAGAAAATTGCCCCGAATTCGCTCAAAGAGAAGACGTTCTTTTTTGGTCTAAACAATCTTTACTCCCATTCAGTTGGAATGTTTGCACTTGGTGTGGTTGATGGTGGCACTCTGTAGTGCCGCAAAACCTGAGACATTATCGACTTAAAAGGCGGTGTTGCTCCAGCTGAGTTGATTGCACCTTCGGGTTTATAAATCATTACCGCAACTACATATTTCGGGTCCTCGGCAGGAGCCATTCCGAAGAAGCTGATCGCAAAGCTGTCACCGTAACCAGTTCCATCATCGGCCTGAATCTGTGCGGTTCCGGTCTTGCCTGCGACTCTGTATCCGGGCACCTGAGCCGTTGAACCAACCCCGCCAAGCTCGACTACCTTCTCCATCATGTCCACTGTAAGTCTGGCGGTTCCTTCATCCACCACTCGAGTGGAACCACCCGCTGGTTGCATTGTTTGCTGGCCGTCTCTTGAGCAGGAATCAACCAGGACTGGATCTAAACGAACTCCATCGTTTGCAAGGGCTTGATAGGAATAGGCCATCTGAATCGGCGTCACCGCCATACCCTGACCGAATAGAGTCGTTAGGTTTGTCATCCCGTCCCATTGACTCGCCTCGCGAAGCAGACCCGCACTTTCTCCCTCGAAGTTGATGGCAGTCTGTTCTCCAAATCCGAAGTCCAATAGGTAGTCGTATCTGACGTCTCTGCTAATCTCTCCAGCCAGCTTGGTAATTCCAACGTTGCTGGAAATTTTCAAAATTCCAGCTGGAGTAAGTTTGCGTGGATCGTGATTGAAACTGTCATCAATGGTGTCTCCCCAAGGAAGTCGCATTGTGTCTTCCGCAACAATCTGTGTGTAGGCATTCGCTTCACCGGTGTCCAGAGCAATCGCGGTGGTTATCGATTTCATCGTTGAACCCGGCTCGTAAGAGTTTTGAAAGATTCTTGACTGTCGATGTTCAGATGGAACTAAAGAAGGGTCATTTGGATCCACACTCGGAGCCTCAGCGGCAACCAACAATCTTCCGGTTTCGGCCTCAATCACTATCGCTACCGCATACTCGGCATTTTGCGACTGAACCGAGTCCGCCAGAACCTGCTGCGCAAAATACTGAAGATCGGAATCAATTGTTAGGTTGAGATCTCCACCCTCCACCGGGGGTTTGATGGTCTGGGCACTCGACGGAATCTTCATGCCCTGAGCACTGCGCTCAAAAGTCTCCTGTCCATCAACACCTGCAAGGCAGGTGTTGTATTGACGCTCGAGTCCAGCGAGTGGAATTCCGTCCACATCTACAAAGCCGATGATGTTCCCCGCTACAGCTCCACTGGGATAGAGCCTGTAGGAGAGTTCGTCCACAAATATCCAAGGAATATCGAGTGATTCAACCTGCTGATACACGGCAGCATTTACCCGCTTTTTTAAATTGGCATAATTTCCCTCGCCGCTGACGGCCTGAAACACCTCATTTACGTCCATATCCAAAATCAACGCTAGCTCCTGGGCGATATCTCCCACACTCAGCTCAATCCGAACACCTTCGATATCTCTAAACACTGGTCCAACCATGTCTGGAGCCACGTTTATGTCGTAGCGATAAATAGTTCTCGCCAAGACTTCACCGTTGGCATCGAGAATAGAACCTCGCTCACTTTCTAGGGTGCGTTGAACTTCTCTTTTGGCATAGCTAATTTCATTTATGTCATCCGCCAGCACAACCTGGAACTCAACCAGGCGAAATCCAACGATTCCGACGATTGCGGATATCAACAAGGCGATTATTCGAAGGCGATTTTTGGGTTGAGCATCGTGAGCACCCATAACCACCCCTTCGATAAATAACTAGCGGGTCGGCGAAGCAGGAATCATCGCCGAAGACAAAATTACTTCGCCGCCTGAGATTTCTACTGTTGCCACTCCCACACTGGGATTTTGAACCAGCGTGGACAAATCGGTTGTAACACTCATCGCGGTATTGGAAATCAGGTTGCCGCTAACTCTCAGCTTCTCCTCGCTGATTGCTGGCTGCGGTTCACCGTAGACGCGATCAGTTTCCAAGTTCAGAAAAACAGGATTCGCGTTCGAGACCATCCCCAACTGCTTTGCTGCCTCCGCCAGGTTTTGTTGCGAGGAAAGAGAGTCCACCTCTTCGCTAAGAATTTGAACATCGGTGCTTAATTGCTCGGACTCTTTTTTTAGATCTCTCAACTGGTGCGCCCCGCCTGCCAGAGAGTTAGATAGCAGTAGCTGCAGCACCAGTACTGCGGCGATGCCGACTGTCGGAACCAAGAAAAGCATCGCTTTAGGTCTCAGCGCCCTCGCATCTCCCTTGTTCATGAATGCAAACCTGCTCACTTTTCCTCCAGTTTTTCTGCTGCTCGAAGTCGAGCTGAAGCGCTTCTCGGGTTATTGCTGAGTTCGTCTTCAGAAGCCCTCATGACACCTCTGGTAAGCATTTTCAAAATTGGGCGGTGTTCGGCTAACTCGACCGGAAGTCCGACTGGAGCTGTTGAGGTAGAAGCCAGCTGCATTGCCTTTTTTACAACCGCATCCTCCAGCGAGTGATAGCTAATAACGACCAGACGTCCGCCCTCACGAAGAGACGCAATCGCCTCGGGCATGAACCTTTCCAAGATCTCGATTTCATTGTTCACCGCAATTCGCAAAGCTTGGTAGGTGCGCTTGGCGGGATGACCCTTGTGTGGTTTTGGCACGACTGCGGTAATTACAGAATTGAGTTCCTCACTGGTCTCAAAACTCTTACCCGCAATGTTCTTGGCAATAAGCCTGGCAAATTTCTCTTCACCGTATCTTTTGATAATGAAGGCAAGCTCACTGATTGTGCTCTGCTCGATCAGTTCTCCGGCGGTGATCCCCTTAGATGGGTCCATTCTCATATCCAGCGGAGCTGCTTGTGAGTAGCTAAAGCCTCGCTCAACAAAATCTAGCTGCATCGAGGAAACCCCAAGATCGGCTAACACGCCGTCAACTGAAGAGACCCCAGCTTCATTCATGGCCTCGATTAGTTGGTCATATGTCCCGCTGAACGGAATGAATCTAGTGCCAAAAGCGCTAAGTCGCTGCTGAGATTTGCTGAGTGCGTCGTTGTCTCTATCAATTCCAATGACTCGAAGATTTGGATTTTGCTGCAGCATAGCCTCTGTGTGACCGCCGAGACCAAGGGTTGCATCGATAACGATTTTCTCCCCGTCTCCTACGTTCAGAAGCGCTAGCGACTCTTCGAGGAGAACCGGTTTGTGAAGGTTTGTCTGATTCATAACTTTTCGGAAGTTCTGTCCCACATCCCAAGCCCCGTCCGAACCGGTATCTGACAAAGGGGAAGGTTGTCAGCGATTCGGCAAGAGCCTGCAATGCGGGCTAGAACAGCCCCGGAATCACCTCCTCCGATACTTCTGAGAAGGATTGCTCGTTAGATTCCAAATATTCGTTCCAAGTGGCGGAGTCCCAAATCTCTGCTCTGTTTCCAACGCCGATCATTACTAGCTCTCGACTAAGGCCCGCATACTCCCTGAGGCCCGAAGGGATTGTCACCCTTCCCTGCTTATCTGGAATCTCGTCACTTGCGCCACTTAGAAAAACCCTGAGGTAATCGCGACCGTTTGCGCTGGTCATTGGGGCCTGCTTAATTTTTTCGTGCACTTCTTGAAATTCGCCTGCACTAAAAACAAACAGGCAGCGGTCCTGACCACGCGTTACCACCAGGCCAGATGCGAATTCATCACGGAACCGGGAGGGGAGAATTACTCGGCCTTTGTCGTCCAACTTTGGCGTATGGGTGCCTAGCAGCATTGCTTCCTCCTTCCCCTATCGCTCCACTTTACTCCACTTTCCTCCAATTTATGCTAAAAAGCAACAAAAAAGTCAAAATTCTTCTCCAAATTTTGGGCATAAAAAAAGAGGCCCCGAAGGGCCTCAGAAAGATTTCTAGTTTTTATTCGCCGAAGCGTTTGTTCCATCGATCTTCAAAAAAGTTTCCGGAGGCTCCGCCGCCACTGCTCGGGAGGTTAGGCAACCTAAGGTTGCTGCTAATCAAAATCACACCGATGAACATCACTGCGAATGCAGCAATTCCAAAAAAAGCAACCTGAAGAGACACTGCAAATATCAACATGCCGAGGCCGGCAACCATCGAAAGCACGCCCAGAATTAGTCGTCCGGAGCTTTTCCTCTCGGGGTCTTGCTTCTTCACGCGATTGGCAAAGCCCTGGTCAGACTCGTATAAGTCCTTCTCTAGTTCCTCGAGCAATCTCTGCTCGTGTTCGCTTAGTCCCATAAAAAAATCTCCTATTGCTTACTCATTGTAAACAGCAAAGGATGGCTAGGCTATCCCTGTGAGTGAAAGAAATTCTCTTCTCGAGCTAATTCAGCAGGAAATTGACAGTTTTTGCGACGATAAACGCGGGCAACTATCGGAAATTTCTGACGACCTGATGCCAATAATTGACTACACCCAAGAATTGCTGCAGGGCGGAAAAAGGTTTCGGGCTCTATTTGCCTATTGGGCTTGGGCAGCCGCGTTGCCCAGAGAGAGTGACCCCGGTGAGCTAATCGATCAGGCTAACGGCATTGTTGGCATCTCCTCAGCCCTAGAGATCTTTCACGCTGCCGCCCTCGTTCACGATGACCTAATGGACCAATCCGATACTCGCAGAGGCAAGCCCGCGATTCACAAACGCTTCGAGCACATGCATTCCGAAAAAGGATTCCTGGGTGACCCGGAAAGGTTTGGCCAATCAGGCTCAGTTTTGGTCGGAGACCTCATGCTGAACTGGTCGAGCGAAGTTTTTGGAGCAGCGGTCACGAGTGCTCCAAATGCAGAAATTGAAACCAGTTGCAGAAACGAATTCTCGAAGATGCGTTTCGAGGTAATGGCTGGGCAGTATTTGGATGTCCTTGAAGAAAATGCCGCTCCACTTCGCTCCCTTGCCGATGCGGTCACAAAAGCCGAAAAGGTTATGCTCTACAAAACCGCGAAATACTCTTTGGAGGCGCCCTTACTAATTGGCGCGAGCTTTGCGGGAGCAGATGAGCAAACCTTAAGTGGTTTTTCAAACTTTGGAATCCCGCTAGGCATGGCATTTCAAATTCGAGACGACATACTCGGTGTTTTTGGCGACCCGGAAGTCACAGGTAAGCCCGCAGGTGATGATTTGAGAGAGGGAAAGCGAACCGTTTTGGTAGCCCTCACTTTACAAAACAGCAGCACCTCGATTGCCAGAATTTTCAACGATCTACTCAGTGAGCGAGACTTAGAGGCAGAGCAAATTCAATTCATGCAGCAAACGATTCGGGAATCGGGAGCTTTGGAAAAAACTGAGCGCATGATGCAGGAGTATGGAGATAGAGCCTTAGAGGTTCTGAAGACTCTCGACTTGGAACCACAAGCCAAACAAAAACTTCAAGACTTGGCGGAGAAGGTAATTAGTCGAACTAGCTAGATTGCCAGTGACTGAGCGAGTCTTCTGACGGCGCTTTTGCGCCCCCTGACCAAAGATTGAATAGGGCTTTCGTCTAGCTCCTCTTGAAATTCATACAACCACTCCGCAGACTGCTCAGGGTCAAACCCTGCATCTTCTAGAACAATCAGCGTTCCGCGAATGCTGGACAAAGGTTCACCGTTGACAACTATTTCCGAGGGTATCTTCGGTTCTTTTTCAACGCGAACGCTAAAAAGATATTTGTCTTCGATTAGGCGGGCGATTTTTCCCTTGGAAACCCCGATAAGTTCAGCGACCTCGTCGTATGTAAGCCATTTCTCCACAGTTTCGAATCCCACAGCAATAGCATGCCACAGCTTCGGGCTACCTTCGGAAATTAACCAATTCCTCTGCCACTAAAAAGGCCATCTCAAGGCTCTGCTTGTGATTCAATCTTGGGTCAACCACTGTCTCGTATCGTTGCTCAAGATCGGACTCATCAATGTCATCACTTCCACCCAGGCACTCTGTCACATCGTCGCCGGTCAACTCAACGTGTAGTCCGCCAGGGTGAACACCCAAGGCTCTGCAGACCTCGAAAAAGCCCTTCACCTCCTCCATCACATCATCGAATCGGCGGGACTTGTAGCCATTGGCCGTAGTGATTCCGTTTCCATGCATCGGATCGCTGACCCACAGTGGAAGAGCATCCGCGTCATTGGTTGCCTCCATAAGTCTTGGAAGCTCGTCCCGAATCTTCTCAGCGCCCATTCGAGCGATAAAGGTAAGTTTTCCAGGCTCTCGGTTCGGATCCAACTTGTCGATTAGCTGCAAAACATCATCCTTAGTTGAAGTTGGTCCGAGTTTGACTCCAATTGGGTTTTCAACCTTGGACAAGAACTCAACGTGTGCACCGTCCAATTGCCTGGTGCGCTCACCAATCCAAATAAAGTGGCCGCTGGTGACGTATGACTTTCCAGTTCGGGAATCAGTACGGGTCATCGGCCGCTCATAATCAAACAGCAAGCCTTCGTGACCCACAAAGAAATCGGTTGTCCTGAGCTCCGCGCTGTCTACCCCGCAAGCCTCCATAAACTTCATGGCTCTGTCGATGTCAGATGCAATGCTCTCGTAGGCTGCATTGGCTGGATTGTCCATGAAGCCTTTATTCCATTCGTGAACTGCTCTTAGGTCTGCAAATCCACCGCTGTTGAAAGCTCTAATCAAATTCAGCGTAGATGCGGAGGTGTTGTACGCCTTAAGAAGTCTTTCTGGATTCGGGATTCTTGATTCCTCAGTGAAATCGAAGCCGTTGACCGCGTCACCTCGGTAGGCCGGAAGGGTCACTCCTTCTCGGGTCTCGTTGTCATTACTCCTTGGCTTGGCAAACTGACCGGCCATTCTGCCCATTTTGATAACCGGCAATGAAGACCCGTACATCAAAACAACAGCCATTTGTAAAACTGTTTTTACTCTGTTTCTAATTCGATCCGCCGTAGCGTCGACAAAGGTTTCGGCGCAGTCTCCACCTTGAAGCAAAAACGCTCTGCCTGCTGCGGCCTCTGCAATCTTTGACTTGAAGTAGTCGACCTCTCCGGCAAAAACCAGCGGTGGCATTGAGGCAAGCGTTTGTTTTACCTGCTCGAGATGAGCATGGTCTGGCCAAGTTGGCTGCTGCTTGGCCTCCAATTTCTGGAAACTATCCAGATCTTTCACGTCACTCACTTCTTCTCCTACCTACTCCCCTGGTTTCGCTTGCTTGTGGCATAGACGTCTTCATAGTTCTGTCCACCCAAATACTTCATTTCATAGACAATCTTGTCTGTAATTGACCTGAGGATTGCCCGCTCCCCTTCCATTCCGGCAAAGCGGTTGAAATCTAGAGCCTCTCCGTAGACTACTCCGACTCTTCGAACTCTGGGAGTGGTCTGACCTATGCGCTGAACCTTTTGGGTGTCGATCATTGCCACTGGCACTACTGGCACTTGAGCTTCCAAAACCATTCGAGCGATACCGGTACGGCCTCTGTAAAGAGTTCCGTCGGGTGACCTTGTTCCCTCCGGGTAGATACCCAGTAGCAACCCCTTGCCAAGAATTGACAGCCCGGTATTCAGGCTTGCTTCGCTGGCTTTTCCACCACTTCTGTCAATTGGAATCTGCCCGGTGGCCTTGAAAAACCATTTGGTTAGAAAACCCTTGAGACCCTTGCCGTTGAAGTAGTCGCTCTTAGCGAGAAAGGTGACTGGTCTAGAGCACTTCAAAGGCAAAAAGATACTGTCTGAAAAAGACAGGTGATTGCTCGCCAAAATTGCTCCGCCAGATTTTGGAACATTTTCTGAGCCTTTTGACCATGGTCTAAAAAGAACATGCAAGATCGGCCCGATTATGAAAGTTTTTAGGAACAGGTAGGTCATGGTCTCAGGACTCCGCCCTTGCAATGTCTGCGGCACCAATCATGCCCGCGTCATTCCCAAGTTTAGCCGCGATTACATCAAGTTCAGGTCGGTAACCTTTTGCTGGCAGATTATTCAGGTAACTAAAGTAAATAGGTTCGGTCAGCTTCTCTCCAGCAATGCTTACCCCGCCCCCAATCACGCAGACCTCAGGATCCAAAACGGCAACAATGCTAGCCAGACCCTGGCCTAGGTAGTCGCCAAGTTCTCTCAATAAGCTCAGGGCTCCAACGTCGCCTTCAGTAATTGCTTGCGAGACCTCTGCCCCGGTGAGAATTCCGTTTTCACTGGCTAGTTCTCGAAGCCTTCTACCCGCTGGTCCATCGCTCGTTGCCAGTTTTCTAGCTGCTTTCAAAAAAGCTGTTCCCGAGCCATACTGCTCAAGGCATCCCCGCTGACCGCAACCGCATTGGCGACCGCCGTTTATGAGCCTTATGTGTCCAAGCTCTCCACCGATGCCAAATCCACCTCGAACTAATTGACCGTTGGCAATAATCGCACCGCCAACCCCTGTGCCAATGGTTAGCATTACCATCGACTTTGCGTGCACTGCACTTCCAAATCTAAACTCCGCCCAAGCGGCAGCGTTTGCGTCGTTTTCCAATGTGACCGGGTAATCGATACGCTCTTGAACCCGGGTCTTGAGTGGCTCGTGACGCCACTGAAGATTGGGACTGTAAAGGATTTCGGTTCTCGAAGCATCGATAAACCCGGCCGCTGCAATTCCGACTGATTCGATCTCAGCATTTTCCGAGAGTCGATTGATGAGATCAATAACAGTGTCGGTCATCAAAACTGGATCACTGGCTGGAGAGGGGACCTTGATTACATCCGTCAACTTGCCATCGGGTGAGACTAAGCCAGCGGCAATTTTTGTACCGCCGATATCAATACCTATTGATTGCAAGCTCACTCCAGATTCCAAAGCTTTAGTTTAGCTTCGCTGGTGTTGTCATAAATAGTGCTTACGCCATCTTCTTTGTGCAAACCTGAAGCATTTTGGGGTTACAGTAGAAGAAATTTTCGACAGGAGATTCAATGAAGACCTTCTCAGAGCCACTTGCGGCAGAATCAGACGAAAACTCCAACGTGACCGACTTTTTGGAGCGAATTGCAGTTGAGGATCCGACTCACCTGCTCTTCTCCATACAAACCGGTGGTAACTGGAGTGACATTTCAGCTGCTGAATTTCATCAAGAGGTTCGCGCAGTAGCCAAGGGCCTGATTGGACTTGGAGTGAATGCGGGAGACAAACTGGGGCTGCTTTCGAGAACACGATATGAGTGGACGCTATTGGACTTCGCAATGATGTATGCCGGCGCAATATCGGTCCCCATCTACGAATCCTCCTCTCCGGAGCAAATCCAGTGGGTTTTGGGCGATAGTGAAGCGATTGGGTGTTTCTTTGAACTGCCAGAGCACGCTAAGAGTTTCGATTCGGTTAGCGGCAACCTCAAAAAAGTGAAAC
>Ga0209653_1003654_pt1 | contig 10379 bp, 5 predicted proteins | sample SaaInl6LU_22_DNA_FD_184644 | JGI IMG/M metagenome (GOLD analysis project Ga0209653, IMG submission 184644) | Marine microbial communities from expanding oxygen minimum zones in the Saanich Inlet - ESP_116LU_22_DNA (SPAdes) (version 2) | ecosystem: Environmental > Aquatic > Marine > Intertidal... | reverse complement strand
TATGTTATTTAGAGCTTTGGGAATTGAAAGTGACAAAGATATTTATGAATCCATCTTCGGAAGAGATTACAATAATGTGGAAAAAGCATTCTTTGACGATTTTATTCGCCCTTCATTCATCAGTTACTCCGCCAAAACTCAAGAACACGCTATTAACGAAATGACATATAGTGTCAAATATAAAACAATAGACCACGTGAAATACATATTGACTACCGATGTTTTCCCTAATATTCCTATTTTTGAAAATAAAGGAAAATATCTAGGATACCTTATCAAACAATTATTCAATACCGTATATCACATTTCCCCAGAAACTGATAAAGATAGTTACATTTATAAACGCGTCGATATCAGTGGATATTTACTGTCAGAACTATTCCATGAATCATACTCAAAATTACGCAAATCTATCAGAGATAAAATGGATTCTATTTATCATTATGGTGCATGGAGTCAAAAAACTGATTTCCGCGATTTCATAACAGAAGATAATATTTACAAAATTATCCCTAATCTTTTAATCGCTCAGACCTTCACTAAATCACTCAAAGGTTCTTGGGGTATCGTAGATGAAAAAGACCCCGATTTACAAAAAGTACAAGATTTGTCCCGTATCAGTTTTATCGGGTTTCTTTCACATTTACGTAGGGTCAATATACCTCTTGATAGAAGTATTAAAATTACAGGTCCTCATAAATTACATTGTAACCAATATGGTATCATGTGTCCATTTGAAACACCAGACGGAGCTTCTGTCGGATATCTTAAAAATCTTGCTTTCTTGACAAAAATAGCTTCCGGAACAAGCAGTGAAAATATCAAAAAATGTCTTGTAGATATTGGTGCAGTCGCTATTGAAAATTATCATATGCCATTTGATAAAAATACCTCCAAAATCTTTATCAATGGTTCTTTATATGGTGTATCAAATAATCCAATTCTTCTGGTGAGAACTCTCAAAGCATATCGTCGCAATAGTTTGATAAATATTCTTATTTCTATATCTTGGAATATCAAATCAAACGAAATAAGAATATTGACAGAAGCAGGAAGACCTTGTCGTCCTTTGATTATTTCAAAAAATAAAGATATCCCAAATGTCAAAAATTGGTTTGATTTGATTAGTGGGAAAACATTAAACATTAGTGATGACCAGAAAAGTGACGAATTCTATTATCGCGACGAATATATTAATCCTCGTGAATTAGAACAATTCAAAGACAAAAAAGATGAACAAATCTTAGATATTTTAGAGAAAAATATTGCAAATATTGAATTTTTGGATATTGAAGAAGAAGATACATGTTTAATCGCTATGAATGAACAAGATGTAACCATTATGCATACTCATATGGAAATATATGCATCTTCTATGTTTAGTGTCGTAAGTGCCAATATACCTTTGGCAAATCACAATCAATCTGCTAGAAATGTTTTCCACGCTGCACAAAGCAAACAGGCAATCGGTATTTACGCTTCAAATTTTAATAAACGTTTTGATACTATGGCATATGTACAACATTATCCACAACGTCCTATTATAACAACTCAATTATCGCAATATACATGCAGCGATAATATGCCAAATGGATTCAATGTAATTGTCGCAATTATGACATATACCGGTTTTAATCAAGAGGATAGTATTATGATAAATAAAAATAGCGTAGAAAGAGGCCTCTTCAATCTTTCCTATTATAAATCTATCACTGGTACTGCAAAAGAAGTGTCGCAAAATGAAAGAATTATATTCGGGAATCCACTGCATTACAAAGACAAAGGTTTGCGTATTTCACATGCCAAATACAGTCTTTTAGATGACAATGGGTTTATTAAAGAAGGGTCATATGTAAGTCAAGGACAAAGAGTTGCTGCGATTGGTATGATAAAAATTAACGAAATTTATAAAGAAGTTAAAAAAGGGGTCTTCACTGAACTTGTGAAAGAGACAAAGTATTCTGATGTTTCTTTGATGACAGACGATAGCGTATATGGTATCGTAAATAAAGTATATGTCACTGATAAATCTGTCGGAAATAACTCTTCCGTATGCAAAGTACGTTTTTTGAAAATTAGAAAACCAGAATTCGGCGACAAACATGCATCTAGACACGGTCAAAAAGGTGTAATCGGTATGATAATACCTGAAGAAAGTATGCCTTTCACAAAAGATGGCATCCGACCAGATATTATTATCAATCCTCATGCTATTCCATCACGTATGACAATTGGTCATTTAGTTGAATGTGTCTTCTCAAAACTTTGTTGTTTGAATGGTTCTATTGGAGATGGTTCAGTGTTTGTTCCTTTGGATGAAAAAAAGATATACAAAGACCTTGGAAAATATGGTTTTGATAAACACGGAAATGAAATATTATATAACGGATTTACTGGACAACAATTGCATTCTGAAATATTTATTGGACCCACGTTCTATTTTAGATTGAAACATATGGTTGCTGATAAAATAAATTCAAGAGGTCACAACAGAGACAATGTGGAACTTCCTAGTGTAATGCTGACGAGACAACCTACTTCTGGTAGAAGAAAAGGAGGCGGTCTTCGTATTGGTGAAATGGAACGTGATAGTGTATTAAGTCATGGAACATCCTTATTTCTCAAGGAAAGTATGATGGAACGTTCTGATAAATTCTCTTGGGCTGTTTGTAAAAGATGTGGTGTTATGTCTGTTTATAATCCATCTAAAAAGAAAAAGATTACACGATGTGATTTATGTAAAAAGAATAATATTGTTGTCGTCAGAACACCATATGCCTTTAAGCTACTTACACAAGAATTACAATGTATGGGAATTGAAATGAGACTAAATACAGAATCTGCTGATTTTCCTTTTGAAGACCTTCAAAATGATGATTATACTTATGATGACAATACTGATGATAAAGAAATAAAATTAGCTGAATTAGAAGAAGATGATGATATAAATGATGAAGAAAACTCTGATGATGATATGCAAAATGGTGGCGAAGGCGAGTCTGAAAACGATTTAGGTGAATTAGATGATTTAGATATGATTGAAGAAGACTACGAATATGACAGCGGTAACATAAGTGATGATAGTATAGATAGCGATATTGAGAGTAACGCAAGTAACGTAAGTAACGCAAGTGATGACGCAAGTAACGCAAGTAACGCGAGTGATAACGCAAGTAACGCGAGTATAGGTGGCGATAATGATATCGATAACGACGCAAGTAACGTAAGTGACATAAGTGACGTAAGTAACGAAAGTAACGCAAGTAACGCAAGTGATGACGCTAGTATAGATGGTGATATTGATATTGATAATGATATGAATGACAAAAATAATGAAGATGATATTAAAGTTGTTGAATATGATGGATAAATAATTCATTTTTTTTTACTTCCAATGGTTAGATAGATATACATTAATTATGGGCAGTATATTGAATGATTCTGTGTCAAAAATTAAAACAGATAAGTTACTACCTTTGCTATTTTTCGTCATGTTTTTAGTAATTGTCGGAATCATAATTTACCTTATCTATGATTATATGAATCATAAAAGCGATATAGCAGAATCAATTTCTAAAGTAGATGAAGGTATTGAATCTGTCAAAAGTAACGCAGTTCCATATACACAATACGAAAAAGACAAAATATGGTATAAAAATGATATGGAAAATACAAGCAATATTTTGACTAGTGTTCAAGAAAAAACTAAAAAGACTGATAAATCGTTGTCTTCTTTTGATTCTTCCCTTAAACAATACTTTACATTCTATGATGATAGTCGTAAAATTCAAAATGATAAACTATATGAACACGCCTTCTCTGGAAATGATAAAGATATTGACCTTCTATCTAAAGTAAATGCAACAAGTGGTCTTACTGTCACCACTACCGCAAATAAAAGAGATTCTAAAAATGTCAAGATTTGCAATAATGGCGATGAATGTATCCAAATGAATGTTGATACAAATGGTTTCAATATTACTCCAGATAATGTTAAAGGTCTATCTATCAACGGTAAAGACAACTCCGTCATAACAAAATACGATATGAACGATAATAGCATATACTTCGGTGGTTCAAATATGAATACTTCCCCTATGTTCATTAAAGACGGCAAAATGTATGTTAATAATATGTCTTTTATTTACAAAAACGATGAAAATGATGTCATAACTCAACAAGACTTAGATAATAATAGTGAAGAAATCAATGGAGTTATGCTATCTGGTATTAAAAACGCTCTTATGGAAACAGCAGAATCTGTTCTTTTCTATCAAGACTATATCGCAGATGCAATTGATAACGCATATGACGTTGCAGCGATGATAGACGATGTCCAAGTTCATTATTATCTCAACAATGAATATGTTTATGAAAATGAAACAGGCGATATATACACTCCTTCTTACACTGACCAAACAATAACATTGAAACTCATTGCAAATCGTGATATGAATGAAGGCGATGAAATACACATCACTCTACCTGACGAAGATATCGGACGCTTTTCATCAACCAGTAGAGGAGACCCTAATTCACGTGATATTGATGTACCTAATATCGGAAAATATTACATTGAAGCGAATATGCCCATCAATCAATCACTCACGCAAGTGAATTTAAGTAACAACGTTATTATAGTTTCAATCGCTTCTTATGTTCAAGCCAAAACACCTATCATGTTGCAAATAAGTGGCAAAAATATTGTTGAGTCAAGGTCTACATTACAAATCTATGGTATTACTATTGGCAAATATATCCCTGAAAATGATCAAAGATATAGACTTCGTCCTATTACACCATCTGACCCTAATACCAATTTTGAACACGATTTTAATAACTACAGTCGTCATATGCCTTCCGCTTCTGTGTATGATTTACCAGACCCATCCACTACAGATTATCCTGAAGATTCATACCAAATTTCATCTCCTGATTCATACCAAGAATCAGATTCATATCCAAGTAATAACATATAATACATTCACAAACCAATAACGAACAATAACCAATCAAAATGTAAGCATAAATATTACAATAAATTTTTGTGTTTCTTTAGTAAAGAGAACAACTAATGTCTGGTAATATTTACACAATAATCGCTATTTTCGTTATTTTAATATTAAGTCTCGGTACTATATTATACAATACCCATATATTTAAACAAGATATTGAAGGATTCCAGGGATTTCAAGGATTTAATCAAATAGAAATGTTCCAAAATATTGAACATAAATCAACTCATCCTGTAATATATCCACAAACAGATACATTCAAAGAAGACGATTCTATGCCCCTCAAAAAATATCGCTATATTAAAGAATCTGCCGTTCATAATTTAGAACATGACCTCCCCGAACTATTCTATACAACATATTTACAATTCTATTCAATGTCTATCAATGATATACATCAAAAAATAGCTGATGACCTTAACAAAGTTGCCCTCAAATCTAAAGGAGAATTTGTTGAAGGCCCAGTATATGTTATCGTATGTAAAGATAATAAAGATTGTTATTCAGATGATTTGATTGATATAGGAACAAAAGAAAAATTAACTTCAATCTATATCCTTTATCCAAGATATTACTCCGATGATAACGGCAAAATAATCACTTATCCAAATAAAAAAGGAATGTCTGAATTTAATTCATATTTTGATAATATTGTAACCACTGATATGTTGGGTGATATTGCTATCGTTTATCAACTAAATAACAAAAATAAATTGTTTTACAATTTGATGTCATAATTATATGATTTTATGATTTTTTGTAATGTACTTAATCATCGTCTTCAATAAATTTGATTTTTTTTGGTTTTACTATTTCTTCAATAGGAAGCTTCTTACATTCCTCCACTTTCTCCCAAAATGCTGTGATTTTGGGTACTGTCTTTTTCCACAAATTCTCATCAAAATAAACTCGTTGTACATTCATTTGCTTAAGTCTCCATGGTGTTAGTTTTATAAACTCATATTCTCCATTTTCTTCCTTGTTTTTCTCATCAAAATCAAGAACCTGTTTGTTTATATCGTCTATTACTTCTGATGCAGTCAAATATGACGCCGAATATAGATAAAAGTATTCTCCACTCGTTTTATTGATATACTCTGCTATGATGCCATGTTTCGTCTTCATATTATCGTAATTTGCCTCAATATCTTCAAGATATTTGTAAATAGAATCATACGACTTGAAATCACACTCTACATAGTCACATTCTTTTAGCGAACATACTGCAAGTTGTCCCTGTATCTGCATGTAATACTTAGATGGTATGAATCCATCTTTTATCACACGTGAATAAGGACACTTAATCTCTATCATAATTCCCAAATCACTAATACCATCTGGTGATGCTCCGAAATTTTTATGATTTTCATCTACAATCAGTCCAAATTCATGTATGGCAATATTGTTAAGTGATTCGGAATATACACGGCTCGCCATATCTTCAAACATCGTTCCCCATTTTAATGCAGGAACTGATGCATATTTTACCGTATCTTTCACGACTCCTGCCTTCTTCTTCGCAAGTGCAATATTGTTTTGTTTTAAAGCATCTTCCAGGTCAGAAGCAGTCAGTCGTGTCTTCCTGGCTTCCAACCACTCTATCGTACGTTGCTTAATCAATGGCAGTTCCTTCAACTTTGTCAAACGAGCCTTGTAATATTTTAGTTCTTTCTTGCGATTTTCTATATAATCTGGTGTGTATTTATTAAAAACTTCGGATTTATAATTTATCTTTTTTTGTTTGTCAATGGCATTGTATATTGCCATATCAAGTTTTATCTTTTCATATGTTTCTTCGTGATTGCATTGTTTTACAAACTCCATTGTTATATCCTTTATGCACTTTGTATTTATACTCTTTTTTATGAAATACATATCATACAAGTAATTCGCTACGGCAATCCGCATTGTGGTATGAATATTATCAAATAGATTTGTAGTCTTGAGCATTTTTATAGGCTTTTGAAGATTTGTATTTTCTGTCTTGTTCTGCTGCGATTTTAGATAAAGTCTGTTTCGCCGTGTAATCAACTTTATCTTTTTTATCTTCTTCCGGTGTCAAGCTATTTGTCATTTTTTGAGTTTTTGAAGCCAAGCTGTCTATTATGTACTGCATCTTCTTGGTTAATATATCATCAAATTTTGCATTAAGCTGCTCCATGATTTTGTTGTTCAATAATTTGATATCTTGGTATATTCGTATATTTCATATATCATTTTTTAAATTTTAATTTTTAAATTGAGTTTTAAATTGAGTTTTAAATTGAGTTGGAATCAATTATCTTTCGGATGCGTATGTGGTAATCAAGAATGTCTATATATTGATATTCAGATGTCGCAAATGCACGGGATATTCCATTATCGGTCAACCATAATCTATTATTCACAAATTTAATACCTTCCGCTGGACTGTGACCTATAAATACAAACTTACATCCAAGTTTGTCCAATACATATTTCGCATCTTCATCTGTATCTATTGTACGAGTCCATAATATCCCATTCTCACCATCTAAAACGACGCTGTTGAATATTTCTATATCTCCTTTATCTACAACACCATCGTCTCGCACAAGTTTCCCTGTTCTCATAAATCTTGACCATAACTCATTTAAATGTGATATATGCTTTCCGTGTTTATCTAATATATCAATATGCGCCTTTTTGACACCAGCATGACAAAAGAATAATGGTCCTATCTTCAATACAATTGGTCGTTTCGCTAATATTGGAGATATCGTACCAGTTGGCATGAAAAACTTCGCACGATTTTCAAAAAGACTCTGTTTTGAAACATACGAAAAATTACCAATCGTATTCATCAATTCATGATTTCCTATTAAAGATATAACACGCCCTCCTCTCTCTCGTGCTATATTGTCTAAACTATTCGTAAAATATAACATATTTACATCATCTAATACTTCCCAGTCTGGTATATCAGGATTGCGATTCGCACTATCAATTTGGTCTCCGACCTGAACTACAATAGTTTCGGGAGGTTGAGCGACCCATTCAAGGTCATTGTTAATTAATGCAGCGTCTATAAGAATATTCTTAAATCTCTTAATATCTCCGTGAATGTCCCCTATTACAACTATTCGTCGTGGTTCAGTGTGTTCATATGCAATTTTATCAAATATCATTTTTGTTTTTATACAATATTATTAATTTACTAATGAATAATTCTTATGTATTGCAAATATTTTTGTCATATTTTTACCGTTGTAATGTTTAGAAGGCCACTATAAAATTATGGACAATATTATATATATAGTATTTTTTAGTATATTCGCAATTTTACTTCTTATAGTCGGATATATTATCTACGATTACTATAATTTCAAAGATGATATGGAAGAAAACATTGATTCTGATATGAATGCTGTGAATAAATTTAAGAATAATTATGAAAATTACAAAAACGTTTTCATTAAATTAAGTGGATTGGTTAGAAGTAATCAAGAAAAAACAAAAGGACTTGTTGATGAAACTAACAGAACAAAACAAATTATTGATGATATTAATGCCAATCAAGAAAGCAAATTAAAAGAAATTGATACTTTGCTTAAAACATATAACACTAAACTCAGAGAATTCAAAAATACTTCTCAACAACAAAAATCATCATATATGCCTTTCAATAATGAAGCCGAAATCTTACAAGAATTGAAAACTACGGAGAAAAATTTATATAAACACGTCCATAATTTTGTATTGACTAAAAAAGAAATTTACAAGATTTTCACAATGTTTCAAGAACTTGACGAAGAACACAATCAAGCAATCGTCGGATTAGCAACTGAGACCATTCAAATCAATACCATATTACTTACATTACTTGAATATAACAATGAAGTTCATACTATGATTGAACATAATTGGGATAAATTTGATGATATAAGAAGTACTATCAAAGAACCAGATTTGACATTGGTCGGCGAACAGCTTGAAACAAATACATCAAATGTCACTGACCTCTTGACAAAATTCGCTCAAAATAGACACGAAATTGAAGTACTCAAACAAGGTCTTAATTATACACGAGGAATTCTCACTTATATTGATGAAGAAATGATAGATATCTTTCAAGGAACCCAAGACGTTTTATCAAGAATGAATGATTTGGAATCTCAGACCACAACATTTCAGACACGTCTGAATACACTGGAATCAGAACATGATACTATCAGAAATGCTCTTGTACAAATGGGAATAGATATTGATGGTTTAGAAAATCGCCTGCTTATTTTAGAACAAAGAAACACTGATATTGGTCCGCTCCTTGATGCGATTGCATCTAGTATTCAAAGCAACCAGACAAATTTAACATCTGCCGACGAGAGACAGAATAATTTGCGACAAACTCTCACAAGTATCCAAGAAACCGCCGCAAATACTGAAAGAGATATTGAGGGTATTGGGGAAGACAGAGGTAATATTGATATTTCTGGTTTTGACAGAGCTCTTAAGTATGCGTTTGGTTTTAAAGAAGGAGGACAAGAGATAAGTAACACATTATATACAAATGCGTTCAGTGGCCAATCAAAAGATTTAGAACTAAAAAAGAAAACAAATATGAACAGCGGATTGACAATCAAAACATCTGGACAAAATCCATTGAAGATATGTGCCGATGGTACGGATGACTGTGTTGGATTCAGTGTAAATGAAAACGATTTCAGTCTGATAACACATAATAATGTGAATAACTTTATGGTAAAAGGACAACAAAATCAAATGGCTAATTTTGATTTGGCTAATAATAACATATTTATGGGAGGGATTGATGACAACGCAATAATGACCATCAAAGATGGCAAAATCGTATTCCAAAATCTTGTCCTTAATGGAAAAGCATATTGTAAAGAAGAAGAAATTCCTCCTCCTGTGGTTGCTCCTCCTGTGATTGCTCCTCCTGTGGTTGCTCCTAGTAAATATAATTTCCCATCAGAAGACCCGAACGAAATAATATCAACAGCAGATAGTAATAACATCGTTTGCTATTTAACAAATTGTGGCGATGTCTATATCTCAGGAAAACCTGGAAGTAGTAGTACTAATCCCAGCACTATTTATGAAAAACCAATTTATCTTTTTATTCCAGAAAAAATAAAATACATATGTGGTACTGTTCAAGATAGTACAAATAGTTATGAAACTTCATTTATATTCATATCAATTGATGGAAATGTATACGTATATGGCAGTAATGGAAGGAATAGAGCTAATGATCATAAAGCTCAATTATTAGGATTAGATGATGAGATTATAGATACGCCAACATTATTACCTGGTATAACAGACGTAGTTCAAGCAAGTTCTGCTTTTACCCATACCGCTTTATTAAAAAAAGACGGTACA
>Ga0209653_1003653_pt1 | contig 10383 bp, 12 predicted proteins | sample SaaInl6LU_22_DNA_FD_184644 | JGI IMG/M metagenome (GOLD analysis project Ga0209653, IMG submission 184644) | Marine microbial communities from expanding oxygen minimum zones in the Saanich Inlet - ESP_116LU_22_DNA (SPAdes) (version 2) | ecosystem: Environmental > Aquatic > Marine > Intertidal... | reverse complement strand
ATACAATAGATTTTTCTGCTGGTCAAGTATTTAACAAAACTCTTTCGTCAAACACAACACTAACTTTTTCTAATTTTAGTATTGGTGAGGTAAAGGACTTAGTTATTACAGGCGATTTTGATTTACAGTTTCCTTTAGCGGCGAATATAGTCACAGGTATATATGACGGAACTACAGATAATCTAATTCAAGTTTTATGTACTTCTGTAGATCCAGCGCAATTTTGGATAACAATTAATCAACCAGTGTAATGACATTTAATAAAAGAATATTATATACAAAAAGTTTCCCTTCATGGGATACTCCAAGTGGTTTACTAGGGGCAGCTTTAAATGGAGAATCGATTACTCCAGTTCAGTTGACTGCTACAGAATTAAAAGAACCTGGATCTACTATAACTTACACCGTTACAACAGGTAGTTTACCTACAGGTTTATCTTTATCTTCTTCTGGAGAAATATCTGGCACATTAACTGGATATTCTAGCAATCAAACAATTAATTTTACAATTACAGCTACAGATGATGAAGGAGAATCTGTTTCTAGAGATTTTAGTTATGCAATATTGCTACCTTATGATATTCAATATTTATCTGTCGCTGGCGGCGGAGGCGGCGGCGGTAATGGTGATAATCAAGGCGGCGGAGGCGGCGGAGCTGGAGGTTATTTAACTTCTACATTTAATACATCTGGTAGTGAGCAGTTTGTTATAACTGTAGGTTCAGGTGGAGGAGCTTCTACTTCTGGAAATGGAGGAAACGGAACTAATAGCTCCATAATAGGACCAAATCTTTCGGTTGTTTCTATTGGTGGAGGTGCTGGTAGTGGTTGGTATTCAAACCCTAATACTGGTGGATCTGGTGGAGGAGCAAGAGGATTAAACTCAACAGCTGGAGCACCTGGAACACCAGGGCAAGGAAATGCTGGTGGTTCTGGATCAAACACAACTTCTCCTAGATCTGGAGGAGGAGGAGGAGGTGCTGGATCAGCTGGACAAAATGGGGTTGGTGGTAATTTAAACACTGGAAATGGTGGTAATGGTTTAGCATCTTCAATTACTGGAAGTTCTGTATTTAGGGCCGGCGGCGGTGGTGGTGGTAAAGATACCACAGAGGTTTATTTAACACCTGGCGGTTCTGGCGGCGGTGGTTTTGGCGGTAGAAGAGGAGTTGAAGCTGGCAGCGGAACAGCAAACACAGGCGGCGGCGGCGGCGGTGAAGGAGGAAAATCTGGAGTTAGATCTGGCTCTGGAGGATCAGGAGTAGTAATACTTAGAATGCCTACTGTATCTTATACAGGTCAAGTAACTGGATCTCCAACTGTAACGACTTCTGGGTCAGACACAATATTAACTTACACTGGATCAGGAACATATACATCTTAACAATGGCACACTTTGCAAGATTAAATAATGAAAACATAGTTGAAGATATTGTTGTTGTTAACAATGATGTCTTGTTGGACGAAAACGGAGTTGAGCAGGAGAGTATAGGAATTGATTTTTGTAGATTCTTATATAACTACGATAAATTTAAGCAAACATCTTATAACGGAAACTTTAGGAAGAACTATGCTAACATAGGTTACACATATGACGAGGCAAGAGACGCTTTTATACCACCTAACAGAATAAAGGGATGGGTATTAAATGAGGAAACTTGTTTGTGGGAAGCACCTGTTCCAATGCCATCTGACGGTAAAGATTATACTTGGAATCAAGAAAGCCTAGAGTGGGAATTAATAGATTTATAAAATAATAAACAATGGCAATAACTAAAGTATCAAACTCAGTACTTAATCTATCAGGGAATACTGATGCACTTGGTCTTCCTAAAGGAACAGACGCACAAAGACCTACGCCTGTAGCAGGGATGCTTAGGTTTAACACAGAAACAAGTGGATTCGAAGGCTACGATGGTACCGAATGGGGTGCTATTGGGGGTACAGGTTCTACACTAGTACAAGACGAGTTTGTTGGAGACGGTACAACTGTAGCGTTTACATTATCTGTTTCTGTTGTTGCTGAAATATTCACAAGCGTATACGTCAGTGGTGTTTATCAAGAGAAGAATGCTTACAGTATTGTAGGCACAACATTAACATTCTCTGTAGCACCTCCAAACGGAGCAAGCGTAGAAGTTATAACAATAGATAATATTGCCGTAACAGCTGGAGTTACTTCTGTAAATGGAGAAACCGGTGTTGTAACATTAAGCTCTGATGATGTATCTGAGGGAGCTACAAACAAGTATCTATTAGATGATTCAGTTGTATATAGTAAACTTGGCGCAGAATATACAACAAGTTCGGTTATATCAGCAAGCGACATAGATTTTTCTACAGCGCAGGTATTTACAAAAACATTAACAAGCAATACAACATTTACTTTTTCTAATGATCAAGTAGGTATGGTTAAGGATATTATTCTTACTGGAGAATTCACTGTTACATTCCCATCTGGAACAAAAATAGCAAATGGAGAGTATGATGGTACGGTAAGCAATTTTATTCAAATAGCTGTTGTAGGTTCGGGAGATTATTGGTTAACCATTTCACAAGAAGTAGTATAGTATGAAAGCGATAGAAATTAACGGAGAAATAAAAACATTTAATAGACTACCAAGAACGTGGGAAGATAGTAATGGTTTGCACTTGAGCTTTGATAAAGTATCAAATCCAGAGGCATACGGTTTTTATGATGTTGTAATACCAACATACGATTCAGTTTCTCATTATTTGTCTAACCTACATTTTGTGGAGTCTGATAATGTATTTACTTATGATGTTTTAGAAACTAATTTTGTAAAAACATTACAAGAGTTTAAGGAATCAAAAAAAAATGATGTAAAAAAACTTGCAAGAGAATTATTGTATGATACAGATTGGTATGTAACAAGATTTTTAGAAAGACAAGTATCAATTCCATTAGAAGTACAAGAATCAAGACAATCTATAATAACAAAGTCCGGAGAAGCGGAAGATGCTATTGACGCTTTACAAACAATACCTGATGTAATTAAGTATAAAATTGCTTTAGTCGATACTGAGGAATTAATTTAATAATATGTTTAATAAACTTATAGATACTAATTCTGGGCCTAATTGTGTTATAACTGACACATCAACTCTTTACGACCCTCTTCAAGATAACAGTGGGATAACTTTGTATCGTTTTGATGGTAACTTAAATGATTCGGGCCCTGGATCATATAATCTTTATGTATTAACTGGGACTCCTACTGCAAGTTATGTTACAGGTGTTTTTAATCAAGGAATGGGGTATACTGGTCCTGAAAACGGACTAACTTATGCTTCTGATCAGCCAGATTATTATGCTTTTTGTTTTCGTGCTAAAGTTTTAGCTTTTGACGACGACGACGATGGTGTGTTTGCGTATAATTTTAGAAGGCAGGGTTATTCTATGCCTATGACAAGAACTAATTTTGATAGCAATATACAGCTTGGTAATGACATGACACTCCCCTTAAATACTTGGGTGTTTGTTTGTCTTACTATTAATCCAAATGATTCTTCTCTTATAGATCTTTATTACGATGGTGTATTCCAAAAGTCAGTTAGTGCTGGGGGCTCTAATGCTTTTTTTAATTCAAAAGGTGTTTTTAAATCAGATTCTGCTGGCTCACCTAGATTTAATGTCGATCAATTAAGAACGTTTAATAGGCCTATAACTCAAGAGGAGGTTAGTATTTTGTATGCAGAGCAAAACATAGTTTGTCAAGGCTCTTTAAATCCTGGTCAAGCAGATTTTTTTGGTGATGGAAGTTATATTGCTTATTACAAGTTTGATAACAATTTAAATGACGAAGGAGGTTCTTATGATTTATCTTTGACCGCAGGATCGATTAGTTATGTAAGTGGTGTGTATGGGCAAGCTTTGTCATTAATATCTGATTTAACAAATGTAAATACTAATGCAAATCCTTATCCAAACAGTATACAGACAGTATCAATGTGGCTAAAGCTAAATGCTATACCTGACGATGATAGCCGTGTTTTTGCATATAACCCAAGAAGAGAAACTCGTACTGAACCGGCCTTAAATACTAGTGCTGGCGAATTTAGAATAGGCTCTTCAAACACATTACCAGTAGGACAGTTTGTTCATATAGTTTTAACTGTTTTAGATACTACTCTTACTGTTTATTATGATGAAACACCTGTGTATACAGCTTCTGTTGCGTCAGGAACTTATTTTGGCACAGGAGGACTGTTTGAAGATACTTACAGTACACCTCATCCGGTTTATGCTTGTGACAACGTAAGACTTTTCAGTAGAGGGGTAACTCCAGAAGAAGTAGGTTTATTATATACTAATCAATAATATGGCATTAACAAAAGTAACAAACGACTTATTAGCGCTTGGTGAAAGCACAAGTAGCTTAAACCTACCTAAAGGTACTACTGCTCAAAGACCTTCATCACCTGTTGTTGGTATGGTTCGTGAGAATACCGATGACAATGTTATTGAGTATTACAACGGCACGGAATGGAAGCAGGTTAAGAGTTCTGAACCGCCTATATTAGTTGACTATTTGGTAGTTGCTGGTGGCGGTGGCGGCGGTTTTGAGTATGGCGGTGGCGGCGGTGCTGGGGGGTTTTTAACTTCTACAATTTCTTTAAATCAAGGAGTATTATATCCTATTACGGTTGGTAGCGCTGGATCTGGATCTAGTGTTAGAGGAGCTGAGGGTAGCAATGGTAGTAACTCATTATTTCATACAATAATATCTAACGGCGGCGGCGGAGGTGGCAGTTGGCCTGATTCAATCCCTGGTGAAGATGGGGGATCTGGAGGAGGTGCTTGTATGGGACCATCAATAGGCACAGCAGGAACACCTCCTGGTAACGCTACGACTGGTCAAGGAAATATAGGTGGAACAGGTTGGTATCAGAGTGGCATTTTAAGAGGCGGCGGCGGCGGTGGAGCTGCATCTCAAGGAGCTAACGCAAGTTCTTCATCTTATGGAAATGGCGGAGACGGGCTATCTTCCTCTATTAATGGCACGGTAACTTATTATTCAGGAGGTGGCGCTGGGTCTGATTACAGTAATACTGTTTCTGGAGGAATTGGCGGCGGCGGCCAAGGAGGTCGTTCAGCTACAGCTGGAACTGCAAACACAGGATCTGGCGGCGGAGGCGGCGTTGATGGCGGTTCTTTTGGAAAAAACGGCGGTTCTGGCGTAGTAATACTAAGACTTTTAACATCACAATACTCTGGCACAACAACTGGTTCACCAACTGTAACCACTGACGGTAGTCATACAGTATTAACATATACAAGTTCTGGAACTTATACAGCATAGATTATGGCATTAACTAAAATAACAAACGATTTACTAGACTTAGGTTCAGATACTAGTGCATTAGGATTACCTAGTGGTACTACGGCACAAAGACCGTCTAATCCTGTTGAAGGAACACTACGCCATAACTCTGAAATAGACGAAACTAAATTAGAAACCTTTGATGGTACTGATTGGAGGAAGATTAATAAATTTACACCTATTCCAACAGAGTACAATGTTGACTATTTAGTAGTCGCTGGCGGCGGTGGCGGCGGTGGTAATCACGGTGCTGGTGGAGGTGCTGGTGGATTAAGGACCTCTTATGGATCAAATTCTGGTGGTGGATTAAATTCAGAAAATCCTATATCTTTAAATATAGGAACTCAATATAATATAGAAATAGGAGCCGGTGGCTCTGGTGCTCCAGGCACTGGTATCGCATCAAATGGTCAAAATTCTTTTTTTTCAACAATAACTTCAATTGGTGGCGGTGGCGGTGCTTCGGCCGATTACGCTGGATCTGGGGGACCGGGAGGTTCTGGTGGTGGAATGAGTGGTGTTGGAGGTTCTGGAGGTTCGCCAACTATTGGGCAAGGATTTAAAGGAGGAGATTCATTGGCTAGAACAGGATCACCTGGTTCTGGTGCTGGCGGCGGCGGTGCCGCACAAGCTGGAACAAATTGGAATAATAATTCTACTGCTGGCGGCGGCGGAGACGGACTTCAAGTTTCAATAACTGGAACGGCAACGCACTATGCCGGAGGAGGAAGCGCTGGAGCGTATTTTGCAACATTACAACCCCCTGGTTTGGGAGGCGGAGGCGCTGGAAAAGACGTTAGAGACGCTGTTGGTGGTAATGGATCCGCAAACACAGGTGGTGGCGCTGGTGGCGGAGGGTCTTATAATGCAGCAGGCGGACAAGGAGGTTCTGGAGTTGTTATACTTAGAATGCCTACTGCTAATTATAGTAATATAACTACAGGTAACCCAACGGTTACAATAGACGGAACAGATACAATTTTAAAATATACAAGCAGCGGAACATACACCGCATAATTAATTTAATACTATGGGACACTTTGCAAAAGTTTCAAACGGAATAGTTACAAGGGTAATTGTAGCTGAAGCAGATTTTTTTAACAACTTCGTAGACGATAGTCCAGGGCAATGGATTCAGACTTCTTACAACACAAGAGGTGGGGTACATTACCAGCCTAACACTGACGAACCAAGTGAAGATCAATCTAAGGCACTTAGAAAAAACTATGCTGGTATTGGTTACACTTATGATTCTACAAGAGATGCTTTTATTCCACCTCAGCCATTTAACAGTTGGACATTGAACGAAGACACTTGTCTTTGGGATTCTCCAGTAGCTTACCCAGAAGATGGTAAGTCTTACAGATGGAACGAGGAGATGCTAAACTGGGAGGAAGTAATTATAGAAGAATAGTATGGGACTTACAAAAGTAAATCACCCAGACCTATTAGACCTTGCATCTGACACAGGAGCAACTGTATTTCCTAAAGGAACTACGGCAGAACGACCTGTAAATCCAGAGGCTGGATACATACGCTTTAACACTACTGACAATGTTATGGAAACATACGACGGCGCAGAGTGGTTGACTTTGGATACTGTACAAATTGGATATGATGCGACTTATTTAGTTGTTGCTGGCGGCGGAGGTTCTGGCGGCGGCGGGCAGACTGGTTATTATAGCGGAGGCGGCGGAGGCGGCGGTTTTCTAAATGGCAATAAAACTTTAACCATATCTAAACAATATGTAATAACAGTTGGGGCTGGAGGCGTAGCCGGAATCCAGTCAGGTGATGCTGGATATGAAGGAGGTAATGGAGGTTTATCTTCTATTCAATCTAATAATGAACAATCTATAATCGCTATTGGCGGCGGGGGCGGCGGTGGAAACGCTACTCCGGACAGAGTTGGTTCTAATGGAGGATCCGGAGGTGGAGGATCTTTATATGGAGGTGTTGGAGGAGACGGAGTTTCTGGACAAGGTAATCCTGGAGGTACAGCATCCACAAATTACATTGGAGCTGGCGGTGGAGGCGGTGCAGGTACAGCTGGTGGAGATGCCACGTCTTCTGCTGGCGGTAATGGAGGTCAAGGTCTTTTGAGTAGTATAACATCTTCATCAATATATTATTCTGGAGGAGGAACCGCAAGAGGTAGTAGTAATGGAACAGCTACAAATGGAGCTACTCCAGTCAATACAAATGGAGCTACAAATAGAGGCGCTGGTGGAGGAGGAATATTGGCTACAGGGGGTAGAGCAGGTGGTTCAGGTATTGTGGTATTGAGAATGCCTACAGAAAATTACACCGGAACTACAACAGGTTCGCCTACTGTAACAACAGATGGAACCGATACAATACTAACTTATACATCAAGCGGTACATATACTGCTTAAAATTAAATAAAATGGAAAATATTTTGTACATTCGTAAGATCTCTGTAGGAGGAGACTACAAGAACGCTATGCATTACATAGTGGGTCAAAACGTCCTAGGAGGTAATTACATAATACACGAGATAGCAGAAGAACCAAAAGGCTATAGCGTGTGGATCAAATCAAATGGGGAAGTAGTTAGATGGAAGCATTTCATTGACATTCCCGTAGTAATCGAATATAATCTATTATGAATCCAAGGTATGGATATTTAATTGAACCATTAGGAAGCGAATACAATAACACAAAGAACATAGCAGGAGTAGACCTCGTAGTTAATACAACTATAGAGGATGCTGCATTTGTAAATAGACTTGGTGTTGTTGTTGCTACACCTAAAAACTCAGAGATAAAAGTAGACGACATTGTTGTTCTGCACCACAACGTTTTTAGAACGTACCTCAATATGAAAGGTAAGAAAACTAAGAGCAATGAGTTTTTTAGGGATGACTTATACCTAGTGAGTCCAGATAGAATATTTCTGTACTCTAGAGACGGCGAGTGGAAGACAATAGAAAACTATTGCTTCATTAAGCCAGTCGACAAAGAACAAGACAAATCTTACTTTCAAGTTGAGAAACTACAAGAGCACACAGGTGTTGTTCACTTCGGTAACAAGAACCTTGAGTCTCTAGGTGTTTTTGAGGGAGATAGGATAGGTTTCACTAAGAATAGTGAGTATGAGTTCGAGATAGAGGGACAGAAGCTGTACAGGATGCAAAATCAAGACGTATGCTTAACAATTACAACGACAGAATAGAAAGAATCATTAAGGCAGGAGAACGTGCCGTAGAGGAGCTTATTAAGGTTCTTCACTCAGAGATCATTACAGATGATCCTGATAAGGACGTTGCTGCTGATAGATTGAAGAACGCTGCTGCTACTAAGAAGATGGCTCTCAACGATGCCTTTGATATGCTTAACAGGATTGAGCAAGAAAGAAATAAGTTAGAGGGTACTGAAGAACCAGAAGAAAAACAATTCCAGAGTTTTGCTGAAAGAAGAGGAAGAAAATCTTAGACTACTTAAAGTAGTAGATAGCGGTATACCTAAGGGTGTTATAACCACAAGAAACAAGAATAAGTCTTGGGAACGTGGTTACAACAAAGACCACGACGTAGTCATTATATCTAACGACGGTACACTGGGCGATGTAATAGAGATACAGAACTTACGCATCGGCTTGCCGTCTGTACCTAATAACGTACATAAAAGGTCTGACGTTAAGAAGGATCAGTTCTGGGAGGCTACAGAGTACGACAAGGATCTTAAAAAGATCAAGACTATATTCCAGTGGAATGAGATGCCTAACACTTTTAAATCTAAGTGGGTTGACTTCATAGAGACTGAGTTTGATAGAAGAGAGAATGGATTCTGGTTCTATAATAATGGAGTGCCAACATATATGACTGGTACGCACTACATGTACTTGCAGTGGACTAAGATTGACGTTGGACAGCCTGACTACAGGGAATCAAACAGAATATTCTTTTTATTCTGGGAGGCTTGTAAGGCAGACGACAGATGCTTTGGAATGTGCTACTTAAAGAACAGACGTTCTGGGTTCTCATTTATGTCCTCAGCAGAGACTGTTAACTTGGCAACAATAACGCCAGATTCAAGGTTTGGTATATTATCAAAGACGGGTAGTGATGCTAAGAAAATGTTTACTGACAAGGTTGTACCAATATCTACCAACTACCCGTTCTTTTTTAAACCAATACAGGACGGTATGGACAGGCCAAAGACTGAGCTTGCGTACCGTGTTCCAGCGTCAAAGCTTACTCGTAAGTCTATAGAGACAACAGACGGAGCTACTGAGTTAGAAGGTTTAGATACTACTATCGACTGGAAGAACACAGGAGACAACTCTTACGATGGTGAGAAACTGAGGTTTCTTGTACACGATGAATCAGGTAAGTGGTTGCCACCAGATAATATTCTAAACAACTGGCGTGTAGTAAAAACTACGCTACGTTTGGGTAGGCGTATTGTGGGTAAGTGCATGATGGGCTCTACTTCTAACGCTCTTGATAAGGGAGGGTCTAACTTCAAGAAGATGTACGAAGACTCTGACGTAACAGATAGAAACTCAAATGGTCAAACTAAAAGTGGAATGTATTCACTTTTCATCCCAATGGAGTGGAACTTTGAGGGATTCATAGATCAGTATGGTATGCCAGTTTTTAGAAGACCTGAGACTGAGGTGTTCGATGCTGTAGGAGATGTTATAGATAACGGTGTTCTTGATTACTGGGAGAATGAAGTAGAATCATTAAAGAATGATGCAGATGCATTAAATGAGTTCTACAGACAGTTCCCTAGAACAGAGTCTCACGCGTTTAGGGATGAGGCTAATAATAGTTTGTTTAACTTGCAGAAAATATATGAGCAGATAGACTTCAATGAAGGTTTAGAGGCTCAGAGGGTTTTACAGACAGGTAGATTCTCTTGGAAGAACGGTCAAAGAGATACCGAGGTTATTTGGAGTCCTGATAGAAAGGGACCTTTTAGAGTAACCTGGATACCTAACGATAAATTAAGAAACAACGTAATAATAAAGAATGGACTCAAATATCCTGGGAATGATCATATTGGAGCAT
>Ga0209653_1003650_pt1 | contig 10389 bp, 8 predicted proteins | sample SaaInl6LU_22_DNA_FD_184644 | JGI IMG/M metagenome (GOLD analysis project Ga0209653, IMG submission 184644) | Marine microbial communities from expanding oxygen minimum zones in the Saanich Inlet - ESP_116LU_22_DNA (SPAdes) (version 2) | ecosystem: Environmental > Aquatic > Marine > Intertidal... | reverse complement strand
ATAATCGAATGGCTTTAAACTTAACTCTTCGTCATTATTGGTCAGCAGCAGTTTATGACCGCTTTAATCGAGTAGACCCAGCGGACGGGGAATTATTACCAACCGACTATGCCGGCTTCAAAGAAGATGGAACCACCATCCACGATATCAGTTTTAATGCCTTTAATATCGACTTGGCTTACAATTGGCGATTCGCTCCGGGAAGTGAAATATCTGTGGTGTGGAAAAATATTATTTCAGAGCAAGGAGAGGTGTTGAATAGAGATTATCTGCAAGAAGTGGAAGATTTATTAGACTCTCCTCAATTGAATAATTTCTCCATTAAAATCCTCTATTTTATAGATTACCTTGATTTAAAGCGTAAAGGCGGAGAAAAGGTTTAGGCTTTAGCTCCCTTCCGATACACCCAAAAAGTAATCAGTATTAAAGCAAAACCAATTCCTGTGGCAAATCCTTTAAAAATATCTGGGATAGTTAAAAAATGGGTTAGTAGTTGAGTTACTAGTAGAATTGCTGCTCCTGCTGAAATCAGATTTTTCGATTTATTATTCATATTTCTAGGTTTTTGATTTTCATTAATCGTACAGAATTATCAATTAGTTCTCGCAATATTGTTTGATTGACAGATGCTAGGCTGCTTATATAAAGACAAGAAACACCTGTTTTATATTTACCCAGATTTTTAAGTAGTTTTTGATGAGGTTCAAATCCTGAAATGATATAAATGCTTAGCGTCAATTTTCTAGATGAGAATCCTGTTAATATCCAATCTCCTTCTCTTCCGCTTTCATACTTATAATGGTAACTGCCAAAACCAACGATTGACTTTTGCCACATTTTAGGCTGCTCACCAGTGATTTCAATCATCAGACTCGTCAGAATCAGGCAATCATTCAATAATCGCATCTCATCCTTAATGGTAGTAAAGTAATCTATTACTTCATCAGAATATGTTGTGGGTATTTTCATCTTAGTTTCCTATTTCCACCACTCACTAGTACTCGCTTTTAAATCTTCTAGCCAAATGGATTCGCCAATTTTAGGCGTGATCAATTCAAGGTTTAATTTTTTGGCAGCTACAGAAACACGAATTACAGGATCATTCCAATCATGCAATGCTAGCGTAAACGCACCCCAATGAATAGGCATTATCGTTTTGGCTTTCACATCTAATCCTGCTTGAGCAGTTTCTTCTGGCATTAAATGAATTTGAGACCACTTTTCATTGTATTGTCCACATTCCATCATGGCAAAATCAAAAGGACCATATTTTTCGCCTATTTCTTTAAAGTGTGGACCATAACCGCTATCACCACTAAAGTAGAGGGTATCTTCTTTTCCTATAATTACCCAACTTCCCCAGAGGGTTGTATTCCGATTTGTTAATCCTCTTCCTGAGAAATGGCGAGAAGGAGTGAAGGCAAGATTAACGTCTCCTAGTTGGGTTTCTTCCCACCAATTCATTTCTTTTATGCTCTCAGCGCTTACACCCCAAGCTTCAAAATGAGCGCTTACACCTAAAGGAACATAAAATGCCTTTGTCTTTTCTTTTAGTTTCTGTATTGAACCATAGTCCAAATGGTCATAATGATCATGAGAAATAATGATGGCATCGATAACAGGAAGTTTTTCAATTTCAATTGGCAATTCTTTCGTATATCGCTTGCCGCCAAGTAGTGGGTGAGGTGCAGGCACATTTCCAAGCATTGGATCCAATAAAATGTTTTTTCCTTCTATCTGTAATAAAAAGGAAGAATGACCAAACCAGATTAACCGAGTTTTATTCGTGTTTTTAACCACTTGCAAGGAATCTATTTTAACTAAAGAAAGCTCCTCAGATGGTCTTCCATTGGGATTGCCTTTTATAAATTCTGACAAGGAACCCATCATACTTTTAAAACTCATATCCATAGAGGTAGGTATGAGGTTTTCAAACTTTTTATCAGCGCTGTTGAAGTTGCTTTCTTGAGCATATTTTGCGACTTTTTCATCAGATGGGTTAGCACCAAATTCTTTGCTAAAGTTTACGAATACAATTCCAACTGCGGTAATTAGAATAATTAGAGATAGGATAGTTAAGCTCACAAATTTTAGAATTTTTTTCATTTTGTAATTTATCTTCAAAGGTAGATAGAGGGCATTAATGCTATAGGCAATGCTTGAAAAAAATGTTAACCTTTCCTAGCCTTTATAGAATACACCATCGGTACTTTATTTTCCCAATGTTTAATTTGGAATTTCCCCGGCTCAAATTCTACCGTATGTGAAAAACAATTATAAGGCGAATAATCGAATTCATTTAGGGATAAAATTGACAAGCCTTGGTTGATTAAGCTATTTACCACTTCTCCCAACCCATGATTCCAAGAGACATATTCTTGTTTGATTTCTGCATCTGGGTTAGTATAGGTTCCTTCTTCTGTTTCTTCGATAGCAGCATCATTGAAATAGCGGTATTGGATTTTACTAAATGCATTATCATACATCCATACAACAGGATGAAATTCAGCAATAATAAATTCGCCCGAGGGTTTTAGAAAGTGAGAAACCACACTTGCCCATTTATTGATATCGGGCAACCATCCAATTGTTCCATAGCTCGTAAAAACGATGTCAAATTTTTCATCCAACTGATTCGGTAAATCATACACATCACAGCAAACAAATCGAACATCGGTGTTGGTTTGTTCATTGAGCTTTATCGCGTAATCTATCGCTGCATCTGAAAAATCGACGGCGGTTACTTTTGCACCTAATCTTGCCAATGAAATAGAATCTTGCCCAAAATGACATTGCAAATGCAGTACTTTTTTTCCTTTTAATTCTCCTAAAAGCTTTAATTCAATAGAATTTAAGGAGTTTTTGCCCGCTAAAAAGCCCGGTACATCATAAAAGTCAGATTCCACATGTATGGCGGTTCGTTTGTTCCAGGAGTTTTTGTTGATTGATAGGTAGTTTTCAGACATTGAATAAAAATTAATGATAACAAACTTAAGCTTTTCAACCTTTTTTTTTGTTTTAGGTTAATTTTTTGCTGTTTATATTCTGTTTTAAATTCATCCAATAAATTAGTTGCACCTGCAACTAATTAGTACTTTTGCTGCTTGGAAAATAAAATCTCTTTCTTAAATGGGCTCATCATCCCACACATAGGTAAGTCAGCTAAGTTTACCAGCAGCCTCATGAAACAAGTTTTTGATCAGGCTAGTATCTCACTGACGAAAGAGCAGTTTATTGTGCTTTGTCATTTAGAAAGTGGACCGCAACCGCAGACTTCCTTAGCGATGATTACGGAGCGAGATAAAGGTTCGTTAACCAGATTGGTGCAAACATTAGAAAGAAAAAACTATGTGATTAAAAAATCCTCCAAAAATGACAATAGGGTTAATTTTGTGGAAATAACCCAATTGGGTAACAGTATTCTTCAAAAGACAAAACCAATAGTGAATCAAGTTTTTAATGAGGTAGAGCAACAAATTTCGCCTGAAGAGCTAACCATCGCCATTAGCGTATTGGAAAAAATCCAACAGAATACTTTAAAAATTATTGAACAAAAAGAAATCAACGTTTAAATGAAAAAAAGACAAATCATCATTATTGGTGCATCTTTATTGATCTTATCAATAGGTGTAGTTGGCATGAATATACTAGGAACCCCTGCGGAGAAAAAAGCTAAGAGTAAAAGAGCTAATGTAACAACCGTTTTTACAACGGCTGTAAAAAATGATTCAATTCCGTTGATGGTGACATCTACAGGAATGCTTGAGGCAGCAAAAAGACTTGAATTATACAGTGAAGTACAAGGTTTGATGATTGCTGATAATGGTCGCTTTAAGGCCGGGAATACGTTTAAATCTGGAGAATTGTTAATTGGTATTCGATCCAATGATCAACAAGCGCAATTGTATGCTCAACGAAGTGTTTTTGAGAGTACCATTACCAGTATTATGCCTGATCTAAAATCCGATTTCCCCAATCATTCTCAAGTATGGGAGGGTTATTTAAATGACTATTCCAGTGATGAGTCAGTTAAAGAGTTACCTGAAGTGACTAATGATAAATTAAAATCATTTTTAGTAGGTAGAGGGATTTACAGTAGCTACCATTCCTTGAAGAATTTAGAAATTATCAATAAAAAATATTTTATCACAGCACCTTATGATGGCGTTTTGACTACTACTAATGTTGATCCTGGCACTGTTATTCGGCCAGGGCAGGCGTTAGGTGTATTTATACAACCCAATGTTTATGAGTTAGAAACGTCAACTGATGCTTTAACTGCTAGTCAATTAGCTGTTGGACAGTTAGTAGAGTTGCGCATGGAGGGAATGTCAGACAAGAAATGGGTAGGAACTATTAATAGAATAGTAAAAGCGATTGATAGGAATAGCCAAATGAATACCTTTTTTGTAAAAGTTGAAGGCAATGATTTGAAAGAAGGCATGTTTCTACAAGCCAAGGTGCAAGCAAAAAGAATCCCCAATTCATTTCAGTTATCTCGATCTGCCCTTGTAGATAACAATAAAGTGTATGTGGTAAAGGAAGGAAAGTTAGTGTTAAGAAATATCGAGAATCAATTTTACAACCAAGATCAAGCGGTGATTACTGGCTTAAATAATGGAGAGGTAGTGTTGACAAAAGTACCTCCTACAGCCTTTGAAGGAATGAATGTAACCATATACCAAGAGCAATAGGACATGAGAAATTTGATTAGCCATTTTATCAAGTATCCCGTAGCGGGGAATGTTCTTATTATAGCATTTGCTATTTTAGGTTATATGGGAATGAAAAGCATGAAGTCGAGCTTTTTCCCGCTTCAGGATGCAAAACTGATTAATATTTCAGTGGTTTATCCCGGGGCATCTCCTCAAGAAATAGAGGAGGGAGTAGTATTGAAAATTGAAAATAATTTACGTGGACTTCTTGGAATTGATCGTTTTACTTCATCCTCTTCTGAGAACGCAGGTTCAATAATCGTGGAAGCAGAAAAAGGCTATGATATTGATGTACTATTAGCCGATGTAAAAAATGCAGTAGACAAAGTACCTTCTTTTCCTGCAGAAATGGAACCGCCTGTAGTCGCTAAACAAGAAACACTAAGTAAAGCCATTACAATGGTTATAACAGGTAAATCTATTGATTTACTAACGCTTAAAACCATGGCTCGGCAAGTAGAGTCAGAATTACGAGCGATTGATGGAATTTCTCAAGTAGAGATTAGTGGCTTCCCCGATGAGGAAATCGTGGTAGCAGTAGATGAAAATGTGCTTCGCAGGTTCGACCTGAGCTTTCAAGAAGTAGCCCAAGCTATTGCACAAACGAATCTATTAATCACTGGAGGGTCGGTTAAAACAAAGGAAGAAGAATACCTGATTCGATTGAGAAACCGAGCATATTATGCCAAAGAATTAGAGAACATTGTGATTAAAGCTTTTCCAAATGGAACACAAGTTATGCTCACCGATGTTGCCGCTGTTACCGATACTTGGTCAGAAACGCCTAATCGTTCTTATTTTAACGGCAATCCATCTATCACTATTGATGTCAGTACCACTAATACAGAGGATTTCATTGATGCCGCTAATAAAACACTAGTATATGTTGATGAGTACAATGCAAGAAACCAGAATGTAAGTATAGAGGTTACTAGCAATCGAACCATTACCGTTATCCAACGAACTGAGCTTTTAGTCAAGAATGGAATTCAGGGAATTGCTTTGGTACTTTTCTTTCTCTCGCTATTTCTTCGACCAAGATTGGCTGCATGGGTGGCTTTTGGCTTACCTATTTCTTTCTTAGGAATGTTTATGGTGGTTAATTACCTCGATGTAACCATTAATGTATTGTCCCTTTTCGGTATGATAATCGTTATTGGGATTTTGGTAGATGACGGAATTGTAATTGCGGAAAACATTTATCAGCATTTTGAAAATGGAAAAACACGAGTACAAGCTGCTATAGATGGAACGCTAGAGGTAGTGCCAGCCATTACATCAGCTATTCTTACTACCATGATCGCATTTAGTACCTTCTTTTATTTAGATGGTCGTATTGGGGAGTTTTTTATGGAAGTAACCATAGTGGTGATGCTTACCTTGGCGTTTTCTTTACTCGAAGCATTTGTCATATTGCCTGCGCATATCGCCCACTCTAAAGTACTTACACATGAGCAAAAAACCTATCGCTTTAATGTGTGGGGCGATAAAATTATGAACTTTTTACGTGATCGATTTTATACTCCGGTTTTAACTTGGTCACTTAACTACAAACCTGTTGCGTTGTCTATTTTGGTGGCTTTGTTAATGATGACTGTTGGCGCAATGAAGGGAGGCGTAATCAAAGGGACCTTTTTTCCAAGTATTGCAAGTGATCAGGTTACGGTAAATTTAACGATGCCACAAGGAGTAAATCCTGCAGAAACTGATTCCTTGATTTCTATTGTTGAAGCAGCAGCTTGGGAGGTTAATAAGGAATTTTCAGAACAGCAAGGCGATACCAATGATGTTATTGAAAATGTAATTAAGAAGTTAGGGCCGGGAACGGCATCAGCTTCTCTAACATTAAACTTACTACCCGGAGAACTCAGAAAAGTAGCCTCTACTGATGTGGCTAATGCGATTTTTGAAAAAGTGGGCTCATTTCCATCTGCTGAAAGTTTTGTGATCGATGGAGGATCGAACTTTGGTGGAAAACCAGTTTCGGTATCGCTAATGGGGTATAATATCGACGAGTTAAAAGCCGCCAAAATCGAGTTAAAAGAACGATTAAAAGAAAATCCGCTGTTGCGTGATATTTTAGACAACGATCCTCAGGGAATTAAAGAAATTACCCTAGAAATGAAAGATGTAGGCTACAGTTTAGGGCTTACCTTAAACAGTTTGATGGGACAAGTGCGTAGTGGATTTAACGGTTTGCAGGTACAACGTTTTCAGCGAGGAGAAGATGAGGTAATTGTTTGGGTGCGTTATGATATTGAAGGGCGCTCATCTATTCAAGATTTGGAAGAAATGCGAATAGTGACACCACAAGGAGATAGAGTGCCATTGAAAGAATTGGCCAACTATTCCATTCAGCGTGGAGAAATATCAATCAATCACTTAGATGGAAAAAGAGAAATCAAGGTAGAAGCCGACTTAAAAAATCCGAAAGAGAGTGCCTCTGCAATTATTGAGGAGATTAGAACGGATATTATGCCAGAGCTGATTAACAAATACCCCAGTATTTCTGCACTGTATGAAGGTCAGAACAGAGAAGCGGGGAAAGTGCAAGGTTCTGCATCGCAAATATTTCCGATTATATTACTGTTGATTTACATCGTTATTGCGTTTACTTTTCGCTCTTACAGTCAACCTCTGTTGTTGTTACTCATGATTCCATTTGCCTTTATTGGCGTTGGTTGGGGACATTATATCCACGATTTTCCAGTCAATATTCTATCCCTACTAGGAATTATTGCATTGATTGGTATCGTGGTGAACGATGGGTTGGTATTTATTGCCAAGTTCAATGGTTTTCTAAAAGAAGGATTGGCTTATGATAAGGCGTTATTAGCTGCAGGAACATCTCGATTTAGAGCGATATTTTTAACTTCTATTACAACGATAGCAGGATTATCACCATTGATATTCGAAACGAGCCGACAAGCCCAGTTTTTAATTCCAATGGCCATTTCTATCGCCTATGGAATTGCCATAGCAACGGTATTAACTTTGGTAATGTTACCGATGCTTTTATCTATGAGTAATAGCGCTAAGGTATATTTATCGTGGTTTTGGGAAGGAGAGAAACCATCAAAGGAATCTGTTGAAAGAGCCGTTAAAGAAATTGAATCTGAAAAAGAAGCAAATGAATTATAAGAATACAACCATGATGATATTGCTGCTTGCAGGATTGTCTGCTTGGGGGCAAGAATTACTAAGTTTTGATAAAGCATTAGAACTTACTTTGGCCAACAACTATGCTATTTCTATGGCTGAGGTAACCAATGAAATTGCAGTAAATAATGCGAGTAAGGCCAATAACGACTTTTTACCAACAGTAGCGGCCTCTAGTGGCTACAATTGGACGTACTTCGATGGAGAAAACCGATTGATCACCGAAACACGACAGTTTGACGCCAATAACTCTTACAATTATAACGCTACAGCAACGGTGAGTTATACCCTTTTTAATGGATTAGGAAGAAGGTATACTTATTTGCAGAATAAAGAATCGGCTGTATTATCACAAATGCAATTACAATTAGTAATTCAGAATACAGTAGTGGAATTGGCCACCATTTTTCATGAAGTAGCCCGCCTAACGGAAAGTATAGACTTTTTAAATGAAGCGGTGAATATTTCTATTGATCGATTAAAGCGCGCAGAATATCAATATGAGTATGGGCAGGCTAAAAAATTAGATGTGCTTAATGCAAAGGTTGATTTAAATACGGATAGTATTAATTTAATCAGTGGTTTGCAGCAATTAGAAAATGCAAAACGCGATTTAAATTTTGTGATGGGGCAAGAGGTTTCTCAAGATATTATGGTAGATAATGCTATTGCCATTCGGAATGATTTGTTAAAGGATGAAGTAGTAACAGCTGCCGAAAGTCAAAATATACAGCTTAAAATTAATGCCAATAACCTTCGAATGAATGAATATGCAATTGATGCTTCCAAATCGACATGGATGCCAAGTATCAATGCTAATGCAGGCTATCAGTATAGAGGAACGGAAGATCCCAATGGAGCTTTTTTGATTGGATCAAGCAATTATGGCCCACAGGCAGGATTGTCGCTCAATTGGACCATTTTTAATGGAGCCAACCAAACGCAGGTAAAAAATGCAAAGCTGAATTTACTAAACCAACAAATCGAAGGTAAATCTCTAGCACAGCAAATTAAATCACAGGCATTAAACAGTTTTACCACCTATAAAAACCAACTATTTATTCTCAACTCTCAAGCTGATAACGTTGCAACGGCTCAAGACAATTTTAACCGAAGTAAAGAAGCATTCACCTTAGGGCAAATCAATTCGATTGAATTTAGACAGGCTCAACTTAACCTTTTGAATGCCGAACAAGCACTTAGCGCTGCAAAGTATGATGCTAAAAATGCTGAATTTCAAGTATTGGCGGTAATGGGAATTTTGGTGGAGTAGATACCTGAGGAATACGCCTAAATCAGTATCTTCGGATTTCAAAATTTTACACTATGAAATCGATCTCACAATTACTGGCTATTTCCTTACTGTTCAGTTTTTCAATTTCGGCACAAGCTCAAAAAAAGAAAAAAAATAAAGGAAAGGAAGAAGAGAAGAAAGAAACAAAAACACCTTCTAATATAAAGCCTTACGGAGAAATTATAAAGTCAACTGCGGTTTCTGATAGCGGACTTTTTGTAGTGCATCAATTGGATGAGAATTACTATTATGAAATTCCGTTTAGCCAATTAGATAAGGACATGCTGCTCGTTTCTAGAATAGCGAAAATTCCGGAAGGACTAGGAGGAGGATACATTAACGCTGGCTCTAAAACCAATGAGCAAGTCATCCACTGGTCGCGAGTGAATAATTCAATTCATCTGAAATCCATTTCATTTAATAATGTAGCCAATAAAGAACTGCCCATTTTTCAGTCCGTGGCCGATAATAATTATGCGCCCGTAATAGCCGCTTTTAAAATCATGGCCTTTAATGCTGATTCTACTGCTGCTGTAATTCAGGTAAATGATTTATTTTTAACTGATATCGTTGCGCTAAGCGGATTACCAAGTGGGTTACGGAAGCAATACCAAGTAAAAGGATTAGATGCTTCTAGAAGTTTCATTAACCGCATGCAGAGCTACCCTGAAAATTTAGAAGTGCGCCATGATTTAACCTATTCGGCAAGCCAACCACCATCTGATTACAGAAGTGGAACCATTTCTATGCAAATGAGCCAATCCATGTATTTATTGCCAGAAGAACCGATGCAGCCGCGTTTGTTTGATAAGCGAGTAGGATGGTTTACTGTAAGCCAAATAGATTATGGCTCAGAAGCATTAAAATCTGACGAAAAAACATACATCAGAAAATGGAATTTGGTTCCAAAAGATAAAGTGGCTTATGCCAGAGGAGAATTGGTAGAGCCATTAAAACCGATCGTTTACTATTTAGATCCTGCTACGCCAGAAAGATGGAGACCGTATTTCCGACAAGGGATTGAGGATTGGCAATCGGCTTTTGAAAAAGCAGGCTTTAAAAATGCCATCATTGCTAAAGATGCGCCTACCAAAGAAGAAGATCCAGATTGGAGCCCTGAAGATGCGCGTTATTCTACCGTGAGGTATGTGGCCACCACCACTAGAAATGCCATGGGGCCAAGTGTGAGCGATCCACGATCAGGTGAAATTATAGAAAGCG
>Ga0209653_1003645_pt1 | contig 10403 bp, 3 predicted proteins | sample SaaInl6LU_22_DNA_FD_184644 | JGI IMG/M metagenome (GOLD analysis project Ga0209653, IMG submission 184644) | Marine microbial communities from expanding oxygen minimum zones in the Saanich Inlet - ESP_116LU_22_DNA (SPAdes) (version 2) | ecosystem: Environmental > Aquatic > Marine > Intertidal... | reverse complement strand
CTTGGATAGGAACTCAAGGAAATATTGGAGCTGAAACTGTACTTCCGGTTTATACAGTAGCAGTAGTAGCACCAGATGACTTGTATTTAATTCCAGGTGCAAGCGGTGCACTAAGCGTCTCTGGGACAAACAACTACGAAGAAAGAGTTTTTAGATATGAAAATTCTCAAATAACTCCAGATCCTAACACAAGAAGAATTGTATTAGATGATGATTATATACCTAATGCAAAAGGTGTAAAAGATCTTGTTGATTTCCAAGTTTCTAATACATCGATCGATAAAATTGTAGAAGATAACACTAGTGTTGAAGTAAAGGACAAGAGTAATGTTATTCTAGCAATAAGTGAAGTAGGAAGTAGAACTGTTGTAGAAACGTTTAACAGTCATGGATTTGCAACAGGCGATCAAGTTACTATAGCGAATATAACAACTAGTCCTACTGATTTAATTATTGAAGGAATTAACGGTACTCATAATGTTACAGAAGTAACAAGTAGTACAACATTTGAAATAGATGTCAATACTACAGGCGGCGATCCTAATACATATACTCAAAATAGTGGTTCGACAGTTGTAAATACAGACGACGAAAGTGTAGTTGAAGTTACAGTCGAAGGCAGTAATGTAGCTAATTTCTATAATAATAGAGTAAATTTATCTGATATAGAAATTAGAGGAACAAATATTTTTACAAGTTCAAGTAATGACGATTTAACTATTAGCGCCCCTGGTACAGGTGTAGTTAGAATAGATGATACATTAGAAATTACAAAAACTCCGGGCGACGATGACGGTACTATTAATCCGTTAGGACCATTAAATGGTGTAAAAATTTACGCTAAATCTCAAAGTTCGGGTAAAACTGGAATTTATTTCGTTAATGAAGACGAAAATAGAGACGAATTAATAAGTAAAAATAGATCGCTTCTATATAGTATAATATTTTAAGGTAAAAACATGTCATTAGAAAACGCACAATTAAAAGATACGCAGTTAGATGTACTAACAGTGCCTGCTAATAAAGTGTATGCAATTACTAGTATAATGGTTTGTAATACGTATTCACAGTCAGGAGTAGATCCTGCAAATAATACTGCAAACTTTGATATGCACTTTATTAAAAATGGACAAGCATTATCTAATTCTGTAACAGCAGTAATAAGAGAGTTAGATTTGCCTGCAGGAGAAACTTTTACTTTTGATTCTGAAAAGGTTGTTTTAGATGCAGGAGACAAAGTTGCATTTGTTGCAGGGCCAGGAATTTATGAAGATCCAAATGGCGATCCAGGAAACACAGATCTAACAAATTTAGCAGTTTCAATAAGTTATTTGGAAGTTTAATATGAGACTAATAAAGGCACAAAATACTAATTTACGTAACATTTATGGAAAAGGAATTAAGTACGACATAAATGGACAAATCATTATGGACTCAACTAATGCAGTTTTAGTGCCTACAGGAACAACAGCACAGCGTCCTGAAAATCCTCAAAACGGCCATATAAGATACAATACTGAAACTAATACATTTGAAATGTACGAAAACGATACATTTAAAGATGTAAGATTTCAAGGCCCGTCAACAAACCCGGGAATTATTCAACAGGATCTTAGTAACGGCGATGCAGATGAATTAGTATTTGGTCCGTTAGATAATCAAGATCCTAATTTTCCTACACCACTTGCAGGACAAAATATTTTAGTGTTTGTTGAAAACGTATTCCAAATTCATAACACTAACTACGAACTTGTTCAAAATCCTGGCGGCCCATTTATAATTTCTAACATTACATCTATTGACGGAACAACTGGATATCCAACAATTGTAACTAGTACTGCACACGGATTAACAACAGGTGACATTGTTGCAATTTCTGGAGTAGAACTTCCAGGAGATAATGATCCTCTAGAAAACTTAAACATAGGTGATGATTCTAGTTCTCCGTTTTCTGTTGCTGTAACAGTAATTGATACTACAACGCTCGAAGTAAATGTAGACTGTACTGGAGGCACACCTGGTAACTACGATGCTAATTCAGGAAAACTTTACTTAGCTGGATCTGTTACAGGCCCATATCTTCCAGGATGGTATATTAGATTCTATGAAGCTCCTCCGATAGGAAAACCAGTTACTGTGCTACATAACTTCGACAAGTAATTCAATAAATACTGTGTCAAGGAGAAGATGAGTGGCACAACTAGGTAGAATTTCTGGACCATTACTTGTTAATAATCTTGAAAGACAAGGTATAAACCTTTCTTTTAGAAACAATCTAGATACAACACAACTATTATTTTTAGATGTTAACAACGGCTATATAGGTGTTAACAAATCGGTACCTAGTTGGCAATTAGATGTTGACGGAACAACAAGAACAACAGATTTAATTGCATTAGATCAAGCTAACATAGCTGATTTCTCTATCTTTGACAATAATATTAATATTTCTATTGGAGACATTAATATAAGTTCTAGTGAAGAAATAATAACACACGCATTAGAAACTCCAGAATTTACAATTAACGATAATTTTATTTCTACTAATAATATTAATACTAATATTATTTTCGATCCTTCCAGTACATTAGAAGTACTATCTAATTTAAATGTTGCTGGCAATTTAACAGCTACAGGAGATATTACTCTTGACGGTACTATTACATTTGGTGATTCTATTGCGCAGGATACTGTAAGTTTTAATACCGATGTGCAAAGTGATATTATACCTAATATTAACAATACTTACAAGTTAGGTTCTCCGCAAAAACGTTGGGACACTTTATATACTAATCTTGTTAACGGCAAAGCAATAAACACGAATGAAATATTAGTAGGTGGAATTAATTTTAATCAACCAGTAGGAAATATATTTTATGTTTCTACTAACGGCGACAACACTGCAATTGGTGATAATCCTCAAGCACCTCTAGCAACAATAGAAGAAGCACTTTCTAGAGTAGACGGAAGTACACAAGGACCTGTAAAAATACATGTCTATGCAGGTACATACGTAGAAAATACTCCGTTAGTTGTACCAAGTCAAACAAGTATTATAGGCGAGAACATACGAAGTGTAGTTATTTCTGGAAATAATTCTAATAATGATGTTTTTTTATTAGACGGCGAATCAACTGTTTCGAATTTAACAATAAAAGACTTTAGATATAATTCTACTAACAATACAGGATATGCATTTAGATATAATCCTAACGGAATTATTTCAACTAGATCACCTTATATACAAAACGTATCTGTAATAACCCAAGGTAGCATAACAAGTGCAGACGATCCGAGAGGATTCGATGCTGGTGATGCCGGTAAGGGTGCCTGGATAGACGGTAGTGAACTAAACAGTGCAAGCATAGACGCAAGTATGCTTTTCCATTCTTGCACATTTATTACACCAGGCGTTGATGCAGTCACTATGACTAATGGTGTAAGAGTTGAATGGCTTAATTCTTTTACATACTTTGCAGATAGAGGGCTGTATGCGGTAAATGGAGTAACAGGAAGAACTACACAAGACGGAAGCACTATTAATTATGGTGCAGAAATACGTTCAATTGGTTCTGCAAATGTTTACGGTAATTACGGCGCTGTGGCAGACGGGTCGGATACATTAATGTATCTGATACAACATAATATAGCCTATATCGGCTCAGGAAAATTTGTTGACAACGACCGTAGCAGATCTATACAAGCAAATGAAATAGTTGAATTAAACAATGGCCAAATACATTATGTTACTACAGACCATACAGGCAATTTTAGAGTAGGTGATAACTTTCTTATTGACTTTGAAACAGGAAGCACAACTATTGATGCTACTGGTGTAACACAGGGCGACATTACTACTATTAATATCGATGACGGTGTAAATCGTACAGTAATAGACAATAGAAAAATACAAACTGGCAATATTAGATTTATAGATAACAACATAGAATCTCTAACTAATATAATTGAGTTTAGTCCTACAACAGATGTCAATTTCAATAATAATGTTTTTGTACAGCAAGATACAGACATTATAGGTAATTTAAATTTTGCTGGTAGTTTAAATTTAATAGGTAATGAAGCAACTGACACAGTAAAGTTAAATGTTAATATTACACAAGATTTTAATCCAGACGATGATGCTACATATACGCTAGGATCTCTAGATAAAAATTGGCAAAATGCATGGCTTTCAGAAATTACACTAGACAGTATAAGAATTTTTGATAATGTTATTGAAACTACAGATTCTAATTCTAATTTAGAACTTAGAGCTAACGGTACAGGAAATGTTGTTGTTCCATCTAATAATGTATTAATCGAAAACAACCTTACTGTTAACGGTATTACAAATTTCTCTGCAACTAATACACAAAACTTTACAAATGTAGGTGATGTAACAAATACTGGAAATTTAACAATACAAGGATCGGTATTTTTTAATAATTTAAAAATAGATCAAAGTGTTACATTTGACGATATTACAATAAACGATAATTTTATTTCTACTGTTTCTAGTAACTCTAATTTAGAACTAAGAACAGCAGGTACAGGAAGTGTTGTTTTTGAAGAAAATACAATAGTAAATGGTAATGTTGATGTTGTAGATATAACTGCTTCTAATGCAAATATAACTTTAGATGTAGAAAGTGATAATATTGAATTATCTGGTATAGACATTACAAACGGAGTTATTAGTACAAATTCTTCTAATAGTGATCTAGAATTATCTTCAACTGGAAATGTTGTAGTTTCTAGTAATATTGTAATGTCTCAAAATGTAAATGTTAGTGGAATTGCTTCTTTAAAAGATACCGACATCGCAGGTACAGTAAATATTACAGGTAATGTTAATCAGATTGGAAATTACTCTATAAGCGGCGATGTGCTTGCAAGTAATATTTTAATTAACGATAACTTTATTACTACTACCGAATCTAACTCAGATCTTGAACTACGTGCAAGCGGCACAGGTAGAGTAGTTGTAGAAAACGCAACAAGTATATCTAACAATTTAGATATTACAAGTACTACTAACTTAGAAACTACAAATATTAACGGTCTAGTAACACATGTAGGGAATCGTTCGCAAACTGGAACCATTAACCTTCAAGGTGATTTTAATACTAATCATATCGAAATATTACAAAACAGTAATATACTTACTACAACTCAATTAGATAGTGATTTAATTTTTCAAGCAGCGGGCACAGGAACTGTAGATTTTAAAAATTCTACAACAGTTACTAATGATGTATCTGTACTGAGTTTGTCTAATTTAAAAAATGTTTCGATTAACGGAGAAGTAACTTCGACTGGCAATATTAATCAAACTGGCAACTTTAGTTTAGCAGGAAGTTTTAACAATCAAAATATTTCTATCTTTACTAATATAATCGAAACTACACAAAGTAACAGCGATTTAGATTTTCGTGCAAGCGGCACAGGTAAAGTAATACTCAAAGATTCTGTAGACATTACAAATAATCTATCTGTACTAGGAAATTCCGTTTTTGCAAATGCAGACGTTGATTCAATTTCTCATACTGGAGACAGAATTATAAATGGTAGTATAAATGTAAACGGAGATTATTACTCAAGTAACATAGAAATAAACGATAACTTTATTACTACTACTCTATCTAACTCAGATCTTGAACTACGTGCAAGTGGCACAGGTATTGTTGATCTTCAAACGTCTGTTAACGTAATAAATGATGCATTTATAACAAATGATTCTAATCTAGAAAATTTAAACATTAATGGCGAATTAACAATAACCGGTGTTAGACAGTCTATTGGTAATTTTGATTTAGCTGGAGAACTTTTTGTAGATGATATTAAGATCGAAGATAATTTTATTACAACTACAAGTTTAAATACTAATTTATCTTTAGAAGCAGGAAGTCTTAATAGTATTATATTGAACGACAATGTTCAATTACAGAATGACTTAACAGTTGCAGTAGGATTAACACAAACTAATAATCTAAACATAAATGGGTTGTTAGATCACACTGGCGATTATAATCAAACCGGTAACTTTAATTTAGCAGGCGAGTTAACAGTTGCCGATGTATATATTGAAGATAACTTTATAACTGTTTTACAAAACAACCAGTCATTAACTTTACGTGCAACTGGAGACATTAGTATATCTACTAATGATGTAATTTTAGATCAAGATCTAACAGTTTTAGGTACTACTACTTTAGCAAATACTATTGTTAACGGAAATATTACTCATATCGGAAGTAGAGCACAAACTGGAAACTTTGATTTAGCAGGAGAACTTTTTGTAGACGATATTAATGTAGAAGATAATTTTATAAGCACAACACAAGCTGATACTGATTTAGTATTAAGTGCAGAAACAAATAGTGAAATTTCTATTCCGTTAAATGATGTAAGAATAACAAATAATCTTTCAGTAAGCGGCGTATCTAATTTAAAAAATACAAATATTACAGGAACACTTACTCAAACTGGCAGTTTATCGGTTTCGGGAGAAACTCAATCAGAATTTAACACAAACAATTTAACTACTAATACTTTATCTGTAGGAACTTCTGCTCAGTTAGAAGAAATATTAATAGTAGACAATTCTATTACAACTACAAATACTAATGAAAATTTAGAACTAAGAGCTGCTGGCACAGGTAAAGTAGTATTTCCCCAAGATGCATTAATTAATAATAATGTAAATGTTAGAAATCTAACAGTAAGCGATGACATTTTTATCGACAAAGATTTTCAGCTTAATGAAATTATTATTCCTCCTGATATTATCGAAATAGACGATAATTTTATTACTACTTCTAGAAGTAATGAAAGTTTAGAACTGAGAGCAAACGGAACTGGAAATGTTTTATTAGAAAATAGTAGCACACTTGATCAAAATCTTAATGTTAATTTAGAAACTACATTAAAAGACACTAGTATTGTAGGAAGTGTTACATTTTCTTCTAATGTACACATTGGAAATTATAATCAGACAGGCGATTTAAATGTTAGTTCTATAAACACAACTCAAAAAATACAAACTGGTAATGTAATTATAGACGATAACTTTATAACAACAGCAACAGGAGATTTAGAACTAAGTGCAGCCGGAACTGGAAATGTATCCTTACAAGAAAAGGTTTTTATAAACAATAATCTTTCTGCAGGAACATTAAATGATGTTGATTCTATTATTGTTGACAACAATATCGATTTTGAAATTTTAGAATTGAGCACCGATATTCAAATGCTTGACAATGTTATTACTACAACTAATAGTAATAGCAATCTTGAAATAAGATCTGTAGGCAATGTATTTTTACACAATATTGAGATTCAAGATAATATAATAAAAACTGTAGGTGATTTTACCTTTACAGCAGACAACGTTGACGTAAACACAACCGGTTCTTTACTTTTACCTAAAGGAACAGATGCAGAAAGAACATTTAGATCAGGATCAATAAGATTTAATACACAAAATAATCTGTTTGAAGGATACATAGGATCAACTTATTCTAACATTGGTGGCGGAATCTATTCTTCAGATAGGCAAACAAGTGTAACTATTGATCCAAAGTCTAATACAATAAGATTTATAAATCAAGGAGATATAAATCCAGTTGATTCTACATCTCTCACAATGAGAATAGACGAATCGGGTGTCCAAACTCTTGCCGTTCGAATTGACGATGTAAGTATAGATAATAATACTATTCAGACAACTGTTTCAAATAGCAATTTAGAAATTGTAACAGGAAGCGGATCTGTTGTAAATGTAGAATCATTATCTGTTCAAGATAATACACTTTCTAATCCTTCTTTAGGAAATATTTCTCTAGGAGGCACAGGAAGACAATGGGTAATTTTTGAAGGTGATGCAGCAGTTAAATTTCCTTCTGGCACAACACTTCAACGGCCTGCTAATCCAATTGTAGGTACTACAAGACATAACACAGATCTCGACGAGTTAGAAACGTGGACTGGCACTGAGTGGAAAAACTCAGGCGGTGATTTTGAAAATGTTACCGAAGCTGAAATGGAAGAAGAGGCTTTTGTACAAACCTTAATTTACGGCTAACTAACTTCTTTTTTAAAAAACGAATAAATACTATTAATGCAACATATGACCAATAAGTTGCAGGACGAACTGTGGTTATCCAGCAAAGAGCGAAAGCTGAAAATTTGGGTAGAGGGACAGGATCCCCGTGTTGAGGAGAAGAGATGGCGCAAAATCTTGGTCGAATTAGCGGTCCACTCTTAAAGAAAGATCTGCTTCGTAATGGAGTAGACCTAGCTTTTGAGACGGATCTTTTATATCTAGATGTAAACAATCAGCGCATTGGCATCAAAAATTCAACACCTCAGCATGAGCTAGATGTTAACGGAACAACAAAAACAACAAATTTAATTGTCGATAACCAAGCAATAATTGGCGAAATTACTATTGACAATAATAATATTCAAACTACAAATCAATACCTAAATTTAGGTAGCTTTGATAATATTGTATACCAAAATAAGTTAAGAGTAGATAGTATTAACATTGAAGGAAATGTTATATCTACAAATAATCTTGACTCGTCTGCAGACGTTAATCTAGAACTTCGTCCAAATGGTAACGGCACTGTTGAAGTTTTAGCAGATATGAATGTTACAGGAAACATTCATGCAACCGGTAATATTAGTGCAGACGGCAACATCCAACTCGGCGATGCAGATACTGATAATGTAGTTTTTAATGCTGAAGTAAACAGTGATATTATACCAGATGTAACAAGAACATACAGTCTTGGTTCTGACCCTAATGCAGGCGGCAAAGAGTGGAATGATATTTGGGTAACAAATATTTTTGCAACATCTATTGACTCTGGCGATGTTGTTGTAGATGGCGTAGATCTTAAACTGCGCCCTGGAAATACGTTTTATGTTTCCGAAAACGGGAATGATACAAATTCAGGAGACCATCCACAAGATCCGTTCTTTACAATTGAACAGGCTCTTACAGCAGCTCAAACAGACATTGACGGAGGAGCTCCAGCTCCTACGATTGTAATTTACCCAGGAACATATACTGAGACATTTCCGTTAACAATACCTGTAGGAGTTACTGTAAAAGGACAAGGCATTCGCAGTGTATTTGTTCAACCAACTGTTGCAACACAAGATCAAGATGCATTTTTACTAAATGGCGAAACTACTATTGAAGACATTACGGTTGGTAATTTTTATTACAATAGTACTAATAATACAGGCTATGCTTTTAAATATGCACCAGGATTTACTGTAACAAGCAGATCTCCTTACATTAAAAATATAAGCGTAATTACAAGCGGTAGTACTACAACAGCTGAAGATCCTAGAGGATTTAATTCAGGCGATGCAGGTAAAGGTGTTTACTTAGACGGTAGTATTGCAACAGCTAGTTCAAAAGAAGCAAGTGGCTTATTTCATAGTGTAACATTTATTACTCCTGGTGTAGATGCAATAACGCTCACAAACGGTGTTAGAGTTGAATGGTTAAACAGTTTTACATATTTTGCAAATCGCTCAATTTATGCATTTGATAGCAGCGCCGGCTTATACAACGATGGTAAAACCCGCATTAGACTTGGCGGGATTACAGGAACTGTTCCGGCAACAGGTCAAACGGTTACATTTACATCGTCGGATAGTTCAACAGTTGTAGGACCTTTAACTATCGATAGTGTTGAAAATAACGATACACTATTAATAAACGGAAAAAATTTAAATTTAGTAGGGTTTGATACAACTCCGCAAAGTATTACTTTTAGCGGTGGCGGAAGTGCAACATCTATTGAAAACTTAGATTTAAGAGATTTTGGCGCAGAAATAAGACTAATTGGATCTGCAAGTGTATACGGTAATTTTGGGCTAGTCGGTGACGGGCCAGGCGTACTAATGTATGCAATCGGACATAATCTTGCGTACATTGGAAACGGCAAAGAAGTTACCAATGATCCGTTAACTGTCATACAAGATAACGAAATAATTGAATCTAACGATGCTCAAATACGTTATAACTCAGTTGATCACAAAGGTGATTTTAGAGTAGGTGATTTATTCTATGTAAATCAAGAAGATGGTAGTGTGAGCTTTAATGTAACTGATTTTACTGTTAATACAGAAAACGGAATCACAATCAGTGATGGCACTAATACTACATATCTTTCTTCAACAAGCTTAGAAACTGGAAACTTAGTTATAAGCGGGAATACTATTAGCAGCACTACAGGACCAGTTAATATAGAATCATCTGAAACTATAAATTTAAATTCAAATGTTAATGTAGATGGTAATTTAGATGTAACAGGCAATGTTACAATCGGGGGTAACATTACCATAGGCGACGAAGCAACAGATACTATTCAATTTGTTGC
>Ga0209653_1003641_pt1 | contig 10414 bp, 8 predicted proteins | sample SaaInl6LU_22_DNA_FD_184644 | JGI IMG/M metagenome (GOLD analysis project Ga0209653, IMG submission 184644) | Marine microbial communities from expanding oxygen minimum zones in the Saanich Inlet - ESP_116LU_22_DNA (SPAdes) (version 2) | ecosystem: Environmental > Aquatic > Marine > Intertidal... | reverse complement strand
TCTTCTCATACCAAAACGTTCATTATCCACAAGAGAATCCGGCTCTTGATCATTAGGATTAAAGTAACCTAACCCATTTAATGCTTCACCAATACCAGTACCATAGTTATTATTAATACTATCTGCATCTTGATACGGACCTTCAAAATAGTCAATACCAATAGCAGGAGGAGTTAAACCATAACCTGTTTGTCCATTGGCATCTTCATCATCTTCATCGCCGTTATAGCAATAACCTAATCCACGCCCGACATCACATCCAACAAAGTCATCAGAAGCATTACCCAAATCAGGATCAACCCAATTACCGAAATATGTATTTGTAAGCGTAAAAGTTGAACGATTTATTAACTCATAATTATAAAACGTCATAGAGTTAATTTCATCATTAGTCGCAAAAGCAAAAGCCTGTGCATGAATTTCCATACCAATACCGGGTGCATTTGATTCAGTATGAATATTACCCTTATCATTGAAAACCCACCAAATTGTGTAATCCCCAAATAAAGGTCTTGTAGAAGATTCTCCTCTATTTTTTCTTGGCGCTCTACAATCAATATCTCCGCTTAAGTCATAAAAAGGGTAATCTCCTGCTCTTTCTGGCTCATAAGCCCCATCGCCATTAACATCAACAAATGGTGCTAATCGCAAAGCCTCCCCTAGGGCAGTATTTCCATTGCCTGGCCAATTCAAAATTGAATTTGGTATCGTGTAGCCAGCAAAATCTTCTATTTTTTCTTCATCAGTAGCTAAATACCATGCTACAAATTGTTGAACTGTAGCTTTTCTCAACGTATCAAAACGATCGTAAAAATCACATCTATCAGGCTGAATTTCCGCAGTACCTAACGTATCTAATGGTCCTGTCCAATAATCATTACCTGCACCGAAAGTAGCAACTGCAGCTTTTAGCTGACCATTGACGTCAGTACCTCCGAGCCATAAACCACCAGAATAAAGTGCAAATCTTCCAGAATTTGCAGGAACTTCGTAACCTGCAACACCATTTGCTCTATTTTGCCAAAGTAGACCATTAGAATAGATGGGTGTGATTGCATTGTTATAAGCGAGTAAAATAACCTTTTTAGAAGGAGTACAATTTACTGCTAACCCCTGTCCACCATTGCCACTATTACCATTTCCTTGCTGTGAGCTTCTCTCACCTTCCAAAGCGAAGACAGAAGTAGAAAACCCAAATGCTACTATGGCAGCTAAACTGATATTTTTTACAATATTTTTCATAATCCGTATTTTATTATTATCCATTACGTAAAACCTTATTAGAAACTAATAGACATTCCCAAACGGAATCTTCTAGGTAATTCGTAATTGTATGGGTTATTTAATTTTATGCTATATTGATCTCTATAAGCTTCCTCATCTAATTGAGCTTCAATCTGATTAGTATATAAAGAAGATGCAAGGAATCCATCATCATCAGGGCTCCCTGTATAACCATAAACGCTGCTAACATTATTTCTATCCAATAAGTTTAGGATTTGGAAGTACACATTTAAATAAGATTGTTTCGCCTGACTTCCCTCTGTTCCTTTTTTCCAAGTTATAACGAAATCTTTATCGATTCTAGCATCCATTCTAAATACTAGAGGTAATCTTGATCCATTTACATCACCTGTAACTGATCCATTACCTCCACCACCTGTAAACAATTCTCTACCTGTAGCTCTATCTCTAGCAGTGTAAGGTGTTCCAGAACCACCAAGAGTTACTAAATTCACGCCAAAATTTTCCAATATCGGCTTTCCCTTAATCATAGGACCATTATAATCCTTTCCTGAACCATATCTAAAATCAATGGTCGCAGTTACAGCATGACGCTGATCATAAGTGTAAGGTAAAATAGTTCTTAAGTTAGGTTGTCCTGAGTTAACCAAGTTAAGAGATGTAGTCGTAGATGAACCAGTACCCTCAGCAAACTGAATAGTATAACTCGCTTTGAACTGAATATTTTTAGTTCTTCTAAGATCATACGTTAAGGTAGCTCCTTTTACAGTACCAAAGTCAATATTATCATATGTAAGGTAATCAACAGGGAAAGCTCCTGTTAACTTTCTGACTTGAATCATATCTCTTTGCTCTCTGTAGAAAGATGAAATTGTTAAAGCAGATGACTTATTAAGCGCTTGTTTAAAGCCAAGCTCGTAATTGATCGTTTTTTCAGGTCTTAAATTTGGATTATTTGTCCGTGTTGTTGCCTGAAGCGCCTGCATGTAGTTGTAATTAATCAATTGCAATTGATTATTTGACGAAGGTCTTTGTGTTAAGATATCGTAGTTAGCAAAGAAAGTTGCTTCATCAGAAATTGGAAATGAAAATGAAACCCTAGGCATTACTGTAACCTGTGGCTCATAATCCTCAAATGAATTTTCAGTAAGTGGATTTGTATTTCCATCAATAGACCCATCTAACACTTCAGGTTGTTGCAACCATGGAGCAATTGCACCAGCTGCATAAATAGGAGAAGGATCCTCGATTTCAATTCCGCTAGAATTGTAAAAAGCATCGCCATTTCTAAAACCAGTAATCTTGCCGTCCTCAGGATTCTCCAAATTATCAGTATAAACAACAAAGTTATCACCAATATTTCCAGGTATATCGCTTCCATCAACTAAACCTCCATTGACAAGAGAACCAACAGTTCTGATCGGGGCTAAAGAAAATTGGTCTTTAAGCACCGGCTGGTTAGCATCGAACCTATCTACACGAACACCTAATCTTAAAATTAAATCGTCAAATTTAAATTTATCCTGCACGTAGCCTGCAATATATATAGGCTGATAAGGAGCAATAAGTCGAGTTTTATATCCGTTATCATCTACAGCGTTGAAAAAATCATTTAGCGAAACATTGTTTACCTTATCTCCAGTGTGATTATAACCATAATACGATAAATTTGCAGCAGCAGTAGGATCAATCAATTGGTCTGCACTAAACCAATCTATATTATAGAATCCAGGATCGTAAGAATCAAAATCAATAAAATCCTTACCATCTACTGCAAGGCCAAGTGCTTCACGCATGTTATATGCAAAAGCTGTTCTATTCCCTTCTTCGTATCTTCTTTCATAAGTTACAAAAGGACCTTCAGGTCTTGAGTAATCAATAGTATAGTTTAACGTATCAATTTCAGTAATGTGAGAGTTTACACTATTCCTTCCTATTGTCCACAATCCATGAGGATTAAGCGCATAAGATCTTTCAATTCTCTGCTCATATTCAAAACCTAATAATAGTTCATGACTTTTGATTTCTGCTGAAGCATAACCTGAAACTCTAAATTGGTCTCTTTCTGTTTTTTGATATAAATTCTCTACATCACCAACAGATGACCACATTGAGTAGACAGAGTTTGGCATCCTTCCATTAGAAAGGCCATTCGCTCCAACAAGATTATCAATTGTATTCAACTCCTCAGCACTGTAGAAACTATATACATTGGTGTTGTAATTAGATAAAATTGGATTAATGTCGCTTGGAGTAAATTTATAAGAAATTGGTGCAGTAAAACCATTTAAAAATTTACCAACGACTACTTCAGGATTATTTGGGTCTCCATACAAGGTTCTCGTCAAATCTTGACGACTGTAAGAATTCTCAAACTCTGCCTCAAACTTTCCAACATAACCGTAGTTAAATAAATTATCTTGGTGCTTTTCACTCTGTCGTGAAAAATTAGCTTTAGTGTAATCAACTTGAACACTAAAGAACGCATTTTTTATTAAAGAAGCAGACTCCCCTTCTTCTTCTTCAGTAGCATCTTTAAAACTTTGTTGGAACCTAGCAAACACTCTAAAATCATTTCTTATAATTTCTGGATTGTTTTCCCAATTGTATAATGAAAATGCTCTTACTTCAGGATTACTTACATTGTAATCAAACGAACCACCAATGGTAATTTTTGAAGTCTCAGAAGTGTTAAAATCTAGCTTCCCAGAAAGGTTAACTCTCTGCAAACCTGTATTCTGTCTAAACCCAACAGTTTCGAAATTGTCTCGATTTAAAAATTCAGCGTTATTAACGGTACCGCCACCATCTAAAAAACTATAAGGATTTGCTTTTAAATTATCAAGAACATCATCCTTTACTTTATAAATATCAACAGCAGAACCTCTTGGATCAACAACAGAACTTAACTCTCCTGAAAACAAATATCCAACAGGAGCACTTTCTACCTTACCGTTTTCATCTTTCTTTGGAAACATGGGGCCACCAACAGAAAACCCTAACAAATTAAAACCGTAACTATCAAGACCAACAACATCATCTCCTGACTTAAACCCTGAGGTTAAATATTCCAAACTACCAAATGTAGTTTTAATGGCTTCTTTCGTTGTAATAATAGTAAGACCACCTGTAGCATCTCCATACTGTGCAGGTATACCACCAGTTATTACACTAACCTCACCGATCGCATCTTTAGGTAAATTTGCAGAACCAATTACTTTAACCCCATCAATAAAGGTAATAGAAGAACTTGCTCTTGCACCTCTAATGTTGAGGCCATCACCACCATCATCTTTAGAGTAAACTCCACCGATTGTTTTTGCAACATCAGCAGCAGACCGCACAGCCATAGACTTAATGTCTTCTGCGCTTACTTTACCACCTGTGGTTCCTTTATCAATTTCCACTAATGCTTCTTTAAAAGCAAACACCTCAACAGGCCCAATTGAAACTCCAGGCTGTAATTTAATATCTTGCTTTTTTACTTGATCAGAACTAATTACTACACCAGTAATTTTTTGAGTAGTATAACCTACATATGAAATTAAAAGATCGTATGTACCCGGCGGAATAGGACGTAAAGAATACTTACCATCATAATCAGCTGATCCAGCGGATATTTGGTTGCCTTTATTCTCTAATACAACGTTGGCAAACGGAAGAGTCTCTCCAGTTTCGGTATCAGTAATTGTACCTTGAAGCGAACCCGACCCAACTTGGGCGTATCCGTAAGAAAAAGCACCTACCAACAGGGCAAGTGCAAAGAATAATTTTCTTAGCATAATATTAAATTTATGTTAAATCTTGTGAACTTAAAAAACTACAGTGGCGTAAAGATAGACAATAAAGAAAAACATTTCAAAATTTTACTACCTATCTTGTTAACCTTTTTTAATAGTTTTTTAAAGAACGTATATTTTTTTATGTTCTATTTTCGAAACCAACGGGTCAGGAAAAATTCTTTCCTATTATCATTGAAACGTTTCGACTTTTTTTTACTCTTTTTCATTCGTTTTTGTACTTCTTTTGTCTGGATATCGATGTGCTTTTGCCGGCGTGCTTGCATCACTTCTTCAGACTTTTGCTTTTTCAGATCTTCTTGCTTTTGCAACTGAGCTCCTCTTCTTTCAACAATCTTCTCCACCTTCTTAGCTTGAGCAGAACTTATCTTAGGGAAGACACCAATTAAAGCAAAAGTGAGGCCTAACCGTACAATTAATTTCAACATAACAACACAATTAACTAATAATAAACAACATAAATCTACTACCTTAATGAGATATTTTAGAATAAAGACAAGATTATCTAAGTAAACTTTCTATTTATTAGATAAAGTTTTCTAACAAAGCACTCACCTTATGGACTTTCCAAATATCAAATTTATTTATAATCAATACAACTAGTAGGTGTTATTTAACAAAAAAACACCTAACCACTTGAAATTAAATAATTTAAAAAATTAATATTGCTGTATTGCGTTCACTCAAAGTATTTTTAGCATACAATACATAACTTTGTTCTTCGGATAATAAATGTAATACAACTTGAGTGAACCTTTATATAAGTCATATGTTTTTAAATATTTCTAAAATAATCGCATTTACTTTATTGATTTTGACTACTAGTTGCAAGGATGAATTTCGTGGATCTAATATTCCTAGTGTTCCTGTAAATTTATTTATATCACTTCAAGATCCAGAGTTTATAGATCTAACAACACCAACAGGATGGGTATATGTCACAGGTGGTTCAAGAGGAATTATTATTTACCGTGTAAGTCAGGATGAGTTTAAAGCATACGATCGACACTGCACCTTTGACCCAACTAGTAGTTGCGGAATCATAGACATGGATGTCTCAAATGTTACACTGAGTGACGCTTGCTGCGGATCTATCTTTTCGGTTTTTTCAGGAATCCCTAATCAGGGGCCTGCTGTTCAACGACTAAGAGAATACACTACCACTTTTGATGGCAATTCCTTAAGTGTCTTCAATCAATAAAAGGCATAAAAAAAGCCCATTTCATTGTTGAAACGGGCTTTGACTTTATAATTATCACTCTTAATATCTATAGTACTCTGGCTTGTATGGCCCTTGTACTTCTACGCCAATATAATCAGCTTGATCTTTAGATAGCTCCTCTAACTCAACACCTATTTTGATTAGGTGTAAGTAAGCTACTTTTTCATCTAAATGCTTTGGCAACATGTATACTTTATTATCATACTTGTCACTATTTTCCCACAACTCAATTTGCGCCAACGTTTGGTTGGTAAATGAATTTGACATTACAAATGATGGATGACCGGTAGCACAACCTAGGTTTACTAATCTACCTTGTGCTAATAAAATAATGTCGTTCCCGTTTACATTATATAAGTCAACTTGAGGTTTAATCTCATCTTTTGTATGACCATTTTTATCCAACCAAGCTACATCAATTTCGTTATCAAAGTGACCAATATTACATACAATCACTTTATCCTTCATTTTTTCGAAGTGTGACCCTTTAATAATGTCTTTGTTTCCAGTTGCAGTAACTACGATGTCAACATCTCCAACGATGTTGTCCATTTTCTTAACAGCAAATCCATCCATTGCCGCTTGTAAAGCACAAATTGGATCTACTTCTGTAACGATAACTCTGGCACCGGCACCTCTTAATGATTGAGCAGAACCTTTACCTACATCTCCGTAACCTGCTACAACAGCAACTTTTCCTGCCATCATTACATCGGTAGCCCTTCTAATAGAATCTACTAATGATTCTTTACAACCGTATTTATTATCGAACTTAGATTTTGTTACAGAATCATTTACATTGATTGCAGGCATAACTAACGTACCATTCTTTTCTCTCTCGTATAATCGGTGAACACCTGTGGTAGTTTCCTCAGATAACCCTTTGATTGCAGCTACCAATTCAGGATAGTTATCAAAAACCATATTCGTTAAATCACCACCATCATCTAAAATCATATTCAGTGGATTTCTTTCTTCTCCAAAGAATAAGGTTTGTTCAATACACCAATCAAATTCCTCTGCGGTCATTCCTTTCCAAGCATACACCTGAATACCTGCAGCAGCTATTGCAGCAGCAGCATGATCTTGAGTAGAGAATATATTACATGAGGACCATGTAACCTCAGCACCTAACTCTACTAGTGTTTCAATTAATACTGCAGTTTGAATAGTCATGTGAAGACAACCAGCAACTCTAGCACCTGCTAAAGGCTTATCTTTTCCATACTCCTCTCTCAATGCCATCAAACCTGGCATTTCTGCTTCTGCTAATCTTATTTCTTTTCTACCCCAATCAGCTAAAGAAATATCTTTTACTTTGTAAGGCAAGAACTCTACTTTTGTACCACTCATACTATTTATAATTTTTGGAACACAAAGTTCCGAATTAAATTCTTGAAATTCAAGACCACTAAATTAACAAAGAAGAATGGCATTAGTTCAAACAATTCAATCAAAAAAAAATGAACTCATTGGTCTTTGGAAATTCAACGAATCCTTAACAGTATTGAATGAGAAATTAGCTCCACTCCACTTCAATAAACAAAAATTATATACCATAACTAGCGATGCCAGAAAAATAGAGTGGCTTTCTACCCGATTGCTAATTCAGGAATTATTGCCAAACAATACTGGAGATATCGTTTATGATGAAAATGGAAAACCTCATCTTGAGGGGAAAAATCCATTTATTTCAATATCTCATTCTAAAGGAATGTGTGCACTATTTTTGAGCGATATTCCTAATGGAATAGATCTGCAGATTTATAATTCACGGATTAAAACCATTGAGGACAAGTTTTTAAATCCTTCAGAAATTAAACTCATCAAAAATGAGGAAGAAGACTTACATTATTTTTGGTGTGCAAAAGAAGCGGTATTTAAAGCACATGGAAGAAAAAAGATTTATTTAAAAGACCATATTTTTATTCGCTCTATTAATAGGTATAAAAAAACAATACAGGCGACGCTTGTAGATGGTAATTTCAAAAAAGATTATAGTATGAATTACCTAAAAATCGAAAACTATTATTTAGTATACACTACGATTGATTAATATTGTACCGAAATTAATTGGATGCAGCAGGGAAATATATATCACACCATTATTAAAAAAACCAACTCGAAGCAAAAACAGTTGGCGGTTTTATTAGACCCTGACTTTTCGACTAGTAAAAGTTTATTAAACATAATACAACTTGCAAATGAGTATGATATCGATTACTTTTTTGTTGGTGGAAGCTTATTAACCGGTGGCGATTTAGACAAAACAATTAGCTTCATTAAAAATAACTCTGTTATACCTATTATTCTCTTCCCAGGGCATTATTCTCAAATTAATGCGAAAGCGGATGGTATTTTATTACTATCACTTGTTTCAAGTAGGAATGCAGAATTATTAATAGGGCAACATGTAACCGCTGCACCATATTTAAAACAATCGAAACTTGAAATACTTTCTACGGCATACCTATTAATTGACGGAGGAAAAATCACGACAGCGTCTTATATAAGTAATTCAATGCCGATACCAAATGACAAACCCGACATAGCGGCAAGTACAGCCATGGCTGCTGAAATGCTTGGTATGGGCCTTACCTATTTAGATGCCGGAAGTGGAGCAACTCATCCTGTATCAAAAGAGATGATTCAGAAAGTAAAAGCAAATACCAATAACCCATTAATCGTTGGTGGTGGAATCACTTCCGTAAAAAAAGTGACTGATGCATTATCAGCAGGAGCTGACATAGCTGTAATTGGGAATGCATTCGAAAAAAATCCGCAGTTGTTAGTAGACATTGCTAAAGCAGTGGAGAAACTAAACGGTTAATGAGTTGGCTGACTGAACTCTATCAAAACCTAGCTCAAGAAGGCGGTAACCTTTCTATTCTTGAAATAATTGCTGTTATATCATCACTTATCTATGTGTACCTGGCAGCCAAAACCAATAGAATCTGCTTTTTTTTTGGTGGATTAAGCTCAGCTATTTACGTGTATATCTGCTTTAATTACCAACTTTACTTTGATACTTTCTTAAATGTTTTTTACATCATCACTTCATTTATCGGTTTCTTAGCTTGGAATAAACCGAAAAGTGATCAAGCGATTCAATTCCTATCACCAAAAAGCTTTCTCTGGATTAGTATTGTCGGTTTAATAGTGGTTTTAGTTTCAGGCTACATTGTAGGTAGTTATTCAGATGCTTCACTTCCTTATATTGATTCATTCACCACTATTTTTGCCCTGATCGGAACAGTAATGGTGATTAAAAAATACATTGAGAATTGGATAATTTGGATTATTGTAGATGCTATTTCTGTAGGATTATACTTTTTTAAGGAACTCTACTTCACCTCTCTATTATTTTTATTATTTACAATCATCGCTGTAAAAGGATACTTGGAATGGAAAAAGCAGATCAACTAAGAATTGCCATTATAGGACCTGAGTCTACCGGAAAATCTGAAATAGCCAAAGAATTAGCCCACCACTTTGAAGTGGACTTCATAAAAGAATATGCTCGAGAACACCTATCAGGAAAGGATGCTTATTCATTTGATGATGTAACAACTATTGCTCAAGAGCAATTCAAACAAATAGAGAAATGCTTACATCCTATCCTTGTTGCTGATACTGAACTTATCGTTACTAAAATTTGGCAGCAATTTAAATATGAAAAAGTAGATCCATGGATTGAAGAGCATATTAAAAAGCAATATTTTGACATCTACCTTTTAATGGATATTGATTTGGAATGGACTTTTGATCCTATGCGAGAAAATCCATCACTTAAAGAGCGAAAAGAGCTATTGGCTCATTATCAAAATGAATTAGAACATCAAGGATTCAACTATCAATTAATCAGTGGTAAAGATATTCAGCGAACAAAAAATGCACTTGAGGTGATTAAAAAATTGACCAAAAGGTAGCTATCCTAAATAAACTTTATACTTTTGCAGCGTCTCGATTGGGGTGCCCAGTTCCGCAAGGAAATAAGTTAGGGCTGAGATTATACCCTTTGAACCTGATACCGGTAATGCGGGCGCAGGGATTTGAAACAAACACACACATGATTGGCCATAATTGTGTGAGGTCTATTTCTATTCAAGGGTTACTAAATTATTTTAATGCATTACCTCCCAAGGCA
>Ga0209653_1003640_pt1 | contig 10415 bp, 19 predicted proteins | sample SaaInl6LU_22_DNA_FD_184644 | JGI IMG/M metagenome (GOLD analysis project Ga0209653, IMG submission 184644) | Marine microbial communities from expanding oxygen minimum zones in the Saanich Inlet - ESP_116LU_22_DNA (SPAdes) (version 2) | ecosystem: Environmental > Aquatic > Marine > Intertidal... | reverse complement strand
TAATTATTCTCTAGTTTCGACACGATAAATTTAACAATTTCGCTTCTTTTGATATCCTCTGTTGTGAATTGTTTACACACTACTCCGTTTTCTACAGACTCTTCGTCATTAAATGTATTAAAGATTTCAGCGAAGCCGCTGTTGTTAATATCACTTTGCATAATGTCTCCACAGATAATTATTTTTGAATTTTCTCCTATTCTCGTTAAAACAGTCACTAATTCACTGTAAGAGAAGTTTTGGGCCTCATCAACGATTACAATTGTGTCATTCCAGTTTGCGCCTCTAACATAATTGACGGGGATACAGTCAAACATATTTTTTTCCCTTAAGATTCTGATATCAGGGGGATTTAACATTTCATCGAGCTTGTCGTAAAATGGGCCAGCAAAAATCGCAAACTTTTCTTCCAAAGATCCTGGAAGCGCACCCATACTTCTTTGTGCGCTCTCAGCTATGCTTCTAATGTATAAAATTCCTTTTTCAAAATTAGAGTCCATCATTGTCTGCAAAGCTGAATATGTAGCCATATAAGTTTTTGCAGTACCTGCTGGACCAGCTAAAAATAAAAGCTTGGAATTTGGGTCAAGAGCAGTCTTAAGGAAGTCTACTTGGTTTTGAGTAAAGTTAAATTTACGTTCCTTGAATTTTATTTTATGATTCAATTGGTTGAATTCTATTTGATTCGACATTCGACTATTGTTTACACCAAATTACTTAAGTAATTCTGTAATAGTCAAAGAACCTCTAGCTAAATCCCCACCAGCTACAGAAATATTTTCTGCAGTAATTCTTCCATTAACTGGAGTGGAAAATAAAGTTGCTCCAGCGGAATTTTTGATATCAATTGTTATGTTTCCTGGATTTGAGCCAGTCAAAGGCACCAAAGCTTCAATATTATCTCCTTGGATTTGAAGAGTTTGTTCGGCAGTAATTAATTCTACAACATTTGGATTGTAGCCTCCAATTTCATAAACAGGCAAACGATTGGCGCTAAATTGGTATTGAAGTGATTCGACCGTATCTACATCACTTAAGATAGACGTTCCATTAAAAGCTGAATATGCTCCATGACCATAATTGGCGAAATTCAAATCATTGATAGGGTCATCGCCTTCTGCCGCTATTTTTCCACCTGGATTAGATATTGTTAGTGGGTTGTAAATAGCAAAATCACATTGAACCAAAACTGGAGCATATGGTGCAAGAGTGTAAGAAAAAGAAGTTAAAAACAATCCACTACCAGAAATACCATTAACATCATCTCCAAGTCTAAAAGTTGTGCCAAGATTACCTACATCACCAGTAAAATCAGTAGGATCAAATTCGTCATTAGATACATAAGCAGAAAAAGATAAAGAAGAATTTGGGGGACCAGCTAAATTAAAATTGTCTCTTGTTGGCGTTTTGCCAAGCAGTCTAACTGGCGCGATATTGGGAGTATAGTTTAATTGAACCTGTTGACAAAATACTGCACTATTGTTCCCTTGCGTTGTTGTTGGAAGAGTGCTAGTATTTGCCGATGTTCCAAAATATAGTGGTACGTCCTTGTATGAAATATATGCCATAATGATTATTACACTTTTTTGAAGCCTCTGTAATTTAAATTAGCAACAATCGTATCTCCAGCGCCAGCAGTTATGCTTTCACTAACTAGATGCGCATTTTCCAAGGCAAAAGTATTTAGAATGCCATTGTCGCCACTAATTTGTAATTGAATTGTTCTATTTCTATCTTTTGAGCCACTTAAGAAAGAAAAGGTTTCTTCTAACTCATAATCTTCGACTTCGATTGATATTGTAGCTTCTTGAGCTATCGGCCCTATGATAGAAAGATGTGCTGGTGTATTTTGCCCCAAACCATAAATGGGTTGCACATTAAAAGTTTCAGAAAAGCTAAATGATTGAACTGCATTTGTTTCGTTTTTGTCAAAGGTTGCAATCAATCCAGATTGAGAAACATTTTCAATTGCATTTTCATTTGAAGCTGATGAAACTATCGATTCGTTACTGCCGCTTAAACTTCCGTAAATAGATAAATCAAAAGAAATCTGAGGCAATTCTCCTACGCTTGCTGAAATTGCATAACTATTTAAAACTGCCTGAGAAAAATTAATATAATTATCTCCGTATTCAAACTGCCCCGAAATCGTTGTTGATCCAGTTAATCCTGTGACAAAATCACTATTTAAAAGAAATTTATCAACTGCTGCCGTAACTGTAGTTGGATTACTGATTGTTGTACCAGCGAAATCGTTTCCAAGTATAGAAACTGGGTTTTCTGAAACATTTTGACTAAAGCTTACATTTTGTACTCCAGTTAGCAAAGTTCCGTTAATAATTATATTTTCTTCGTGAGATCCCTCTAGCGCCATAGATATATTTACACTTTTTTATTATTTTATTTTTTTTTCCTTTTTTTATTTTTTTTGTGTAACACTATCTGCCGTCATTTGCTTAATCGCGTGGTGTGTGTTGCTATTCGGTCGCATAGAATTTTAAGCCCCAATTTCCTACTCCAGGGATTTTGGGGCTTTTTATTTTTTTGTGGTTGACATTTTATTTTTCATGTACATAGTGTTTGTTATTGATCTTTGATATAAATTTTTTATTGCGAAGTAGCTCAGCGGTAGAGCAGGTGACTGTTAATCACTTGGTCGCTGGTTCGATCCCAGCCTTCGCAGCCACTTTTGGGCCTGTAGCTTAATTGGTTAAAGCAGCGAACTCATAATTCGTTGAGTCTCGGTTCAAGTCCGAGCAGGCCCACCATCTTGTCCTACTATCCTATCCTGCACACAGATGCAGTGATGGTTACTCACCTGAAACAGTTCTGCGGAACACAACAGGGAGCAATGGGTTGATCACCATTGGGGCGTTTCTTTTTTAATAGTTCCAATGCTTTTGAAGAAGTATTGGGTAATGATCCACCGTTCCAATAGGGGAAAACTAAAAAAGTAGTGTAGAACGTACTAGGATATGAGGCTTGTGGAATAGGCGTTGATTGAGCGGCATGCTGTTAGATCGATCATTTGTCATACAAGGTAACTTCTCTACGTCATCTATTGGGGTAACTATTAATACTACCTATCCGCCATGTGTGGAAAAGGTTACGGAATCGTTTAAAAGCGATTCCAGCAATTAGCATCTTGGCCCTGCTTCCCAGGGGGTTGCAGACTGATATCATTCCCAAGAATGTCTAATAAAGTAGACCTGCCATGCCTCTGATTCAAGCATAATTTGGCGAAAAAGTCTAAGAATCTGACCGAGTCTTAGATTGGTGTTTACGGTTGAGATTGTAATTCCTGTGTGTACAGCAGGTTGATAATGAGGATAAGGACTGGGAATTTTCGGTCGTCTCCCTCACACTTTTCGAACCTCTAGCTCAATGGTAGAGCAGGAAACTTTTAATTTTTTGGTTTTGGGTTCAAATCCCAAGGGGTGTACTCTCTTGATTAGCTTTAATCTCTAGAGTGCGAGCAATCTTTTCCACTTCTTCTAAATTTTTTTCAATATATTGAAGTCTTAAATTTTGTTCAGCATCATCAGGTAAAGCTCCCAATTCACCGCGAGGCCATTTAATACGAAACTCCGTATTCATACCAATCTCGACATCACGAATATTACGATCATTCTCAAGCTGCGTAACCCTTGTCATCACATTAACATAGCCAGTAACGCATACCGCTACAGCAAATATTAGAGCTATTAAATTTCTAAGCGGTATATTGATTGTAGTATTTTCGTTTAAATCGACCATAATACTATTTACACTATTTTTCTCTTGACTTTTATTTTTAGGCCAATAATGTGATCTCTCAATTAAATAAATGCTCCGATAGTTAAAGGGATATAACCGCTGATTTCTAATCTGCTATTCCAGGTTCGAATCCTGGTCGGAGTACCAAATTTTAAAAATATGTCAGTACAATTAATATCAATATCAAAACCATATATAGAAAATATGGAAAATGCGGAAGACCTCGTTGCCTATTGTGCGCGTGTGTCCAATCCGTCTAATCAAATGAATACGCAAACAGCCCCAAAGCTTTTGAAATATCTAATTAAGCATAAGCATTGGTCGCCATTTGAAATGGTGTCGATGACTCTTGAAATCAAAACATCAAGAGCAATCGCCGCTCAAATCTTGCGCCATCGCTCATTCTCTTTCCAAGAGTTTAGTCAGCGATATAGTGAGGCGATGAAAACTACAGATGTAGAATTGCGCGAACAAGGCGAGACAAATAGGCAGGTTGGCGATAATGTAGTTGACCCCGTATTCATGGACGATTTTTACAGCAACGTAACGTCGAAATCCTCTGATGTAATCAATAAACATTTTGATTACGCTTTTAAACTTTATAATAAGTTGATTGATTCTGGCGTAGCGCGAGAATCGGCGCGAATGATTCTGCCATTGTCTACTGAAACGACAATGTATATGGCAGGGACTTTAAGATCGTGGATTCATTATATTGATTTACGCGCTCAAGAAGAAACCCAAAAAGAACATAGACAAATTGCAGAAGCTTGTAAGCAAATCTTCTGCGAACAATTCCCAGTATTAGCGGAGGCATTAGAATATGATAAAAGTAACTCTAAATCCTGATGAAATAACAGTATGCCAAATGCTTGGCAGAATGAGATCCCTCATCGCTAGAAGCTCTGGCGTTAAAGACGCAAAAATCGGCGATCAAGATGGCGCTGAAGCAGATGTTTTAGGAATGATGGCGGAATACGCATTTGCCAAACACTTTAACACATTCCCAGACTTGGGTCTTACTCCAAGAAGCGGAAGTGCGGATGGCGTTTACAAAAACTTTAGATATGATATAAAATCCACAAAATACAAAACAGGAAAACTCCTTTCCACAACAAAAGTTAATAATGATGTTGATATTTATGTTTTAGCTATTATAAAAGATAACGAAATAACATTTCCAGGCTTTGCTATGAAGGACGATCTAATTAAACAAGAAAATTTAAAAGATCTTGGTCATGGCAAGGGATACTCATTAGAACAATCACAATTGAGACAATTTAAATGAAATTAATAAAATATGAAGCCTCATGGTGCGGACCATGTAAAGCGCTGGATTCAATAATTGAAGCGGCGGATTTAAAAATCGAAATTAAAAAAATAGATATCGATCAAAATGTAAAATGCGCCAGAGATAATGACATTCGGTCTATACCAACTATTGTGCTTATGGATGGCGATAAAGAAGTGGCGCGTAAATCGGGGCTTTTAACTATTGATGAATTTAAGGAGTTTGCAAATGGTTGATATAACAGAAATAGCAGAAAACCTGCACGATGAAGCTCTTGTTCTTGAGGGCTTGGATGATTGCATCCTTGGATATAGTGAAGACGGCATTTTAATCTATTCTTATTCTAGAATGATTGACCACTTCACAGAAGAACATGAAATGGAAATAGATGAAGCCGCCGAATTTATTGATTACAATGTGATGGGGCTTATGCCTAATGGGTTGGGGTTTATAATGTGTTATGGGGTAGATTGATTTTTTTAATTATGGGTTATTGTAAATGTAGTTTAGTTGAATGTGATGATTTTCACTCTATTGAAATCAAAATAGGTTCCAAATTAATTGAGAAGATTGTGGTTGAAGAAATTTGCGCCGATATCTTAGATATTAATGATATAATTATCAAAAGAAATAAAATAGGACAATTTTTAGATTACGAGATTCAGAATAAAGAAAAATACTCATCAATCTTTCAAAAAAATTATTTTAAAACTGTTTTAAACGCAGATAGAAATGATTTTTACAGTACTAAAGAATTAGCTTCATACTTAAGAGGCTTGGGGCTTTTTGGGCAAAAGGGTATCCAAGACAAAAAAGTTTGGCAATTATTGTTTTTCACTAAGTTGGGATTAAAAAAAATAAAAGTCCCTTTAAGTTATGAAGGTAATCGTTATTTTTGTTTTACCGCCAAAAAAGAGTTAAACTTTTTAGCCGAAAAACTATCTAAAGGTAAGTATAGTCGACATAGTTCTTCAAAAATAAAAATCCCAGAATCAAAACTAAAAGAATTAGAAAAAGAGGGTTGGATTATACCAGATGGAAAAAATCATGTATTAATATATACCGACGAAAAAAATCAAAAAGGAATATGTAAAACCTGTGGTGGTATTTTCCCCCTTTCGGAATTTGAAAGACACACTAAAAGTGGCTACCATTCTTATAGATGCCAAGAATGTACAAGCACTTATAACAAAAATAAGCTTAAAAATGAAACCCCCGCTGATAGAGAGCGTAGACTAAAATCATCAAAGAAGTGGAGGGATTCGCCAAGAGGAAAAGAAAAAAGACGAAAACTAAACCAAAATCCAGAATACAAAATACGCCAAAACGTTAGAAGAAGGCTTAGAGATTTTATAAAAACTTCAGAAGATAATTATAAAAAAGAAATAGGCTTAACAAATAAAGAACTCAAACGCTATATTGGATCTCAATTTAGTGAAGGCATGACTTGGGATAATTATGGAAAATCTATATGCGATGATAGATGGAAATTTTGGACGATAGATCACATTATTCCTGTTTCAAAGGGTGGCACAAACTACTACACTAATCTACAGCCTCTTTGGTTTAAAGATAACGTTGAAAAATCAAATAAAATGCCTTCTTTGGAATAGGGTCTGGTTTTTTTTCGCACTTAAGTAATTTACTATGGTGAAAATTCGCTTAGACTTTTAGAAAACCCTCCCCCGCGATTGTTCTGTGTTTCGAGGCATCAGTTTTTCTAACAATGGGTCAGGGTGCATTAGTTTTTCTTATACGTAAGAAAAAGTGGAAATAATACTTGCAAGCCGCACAAGTTTTTACATACTGTTATACATGATCAAACAAAACGAAATACAAAACGCAATCGACTTTCTTACACAAGCTAACTATAACCACAACCGCAAGCTTGGCGAAACGCCAAAGCGTCTTGCCTTAATCTTTGGGAAAGAAAAAGTTCAAATAATGGAAAAAACTTTTCAAAATCGCTTGACAATCGCACAAAAATAATCATACTGTAATCATGATCAAAAAAGAATTCATCCAAAAGAAAATTGCCTTCCACAAGGCTCGCTACGAAAAAGCACTTGAAAAGAATAATCTTGACAAGGCAGAGTTCCACTGCGAAGAGCTTTATACTTGGGAAATGTTGCTCTTAGAGTATCAAGTAAATTAAAAAAAAATTTGACAACCACATAAAAATAACCATACTATAAATTATGAAACTTAAACTACACGGAAAAGAAATTGAAATCGTTGACATCGCAATAGATGGTGTTGACACAGGTGATTGGGGTGACTTCTGCGATGCTTTCATCGCGGAAGCTTCCGAGCAACTCGCGGATGGATCTTTCCGAGATCTGTCGGATGATGAGTGCGAGCAGCTTACTTGGGAAAATCCCTACGAAGTAAACGAGTTAGCAATGGAATCGGCATTGCCTTAAAAAAAACTTAAAAAAAAATTTGACAACCACATAAAAATAATCATTCTATAAATCATGAAAATCACAAAAACAAAAACACGAAGCGGCGAAGAAGCAATCGAAATTGAGTGGCTCTTTTGGACTAACGAACTCGAACAAAAACAAGATGAGCTTTTGTCTCAAGGTTTTACCCGTGGCAGCGTAGTCAAAAAGGGTGACATTAAATTCTCTCTTTTCTTTAAAAAATAATTGACTTATGAAAGCATTTGATATACTCGCAATCGTTATGGTTGCCTTCATCATGACTATCGCAGTCCTAACGGGCTTGCGGTTAGACGATGAGGCACAAGCGTGGCAACAGGCGACGTGGCACATCGCTGACTAAGTTACGTAAGTGCTTGATATTCAACGACTTACGCGATCGCGGCCCCCGCCGACGCGTAAGTGCTTGATATTCAACGACTTACGAAACCTTTTGCTTTACCCGCGTCAATCCCCATGTCAAGTAAAAAACTTTTTTTTAAAAAAAAACAAAAAACTTTTCAAATAGCTTGACAACCGCACAGAATTTTACATACTGTTATACATGATCAAGAACAACGAAATACAAGACGCAATCGACTTTCTCTCTCAAGCTAACTACAACCGCAACCGCGAAGCAAACCCAAGCGTTGCACCTGAGCGTTGGGAAAAAGTTTACGGCGAGCGCATCGCAAAATTACTTGAAATTAATTTTCAAAATCGCTTGACAATCACACAAAAATAATCATACTGTAAGACATCATGAAAACTGCAATACTAGACTTCGCACAAAATGTTCACATTCTCGCTATCGACAGCGAGCGTCACATGGCTTTGGTCATTGACGAAGACGGAGGCGAGTTTGAAGTCTCGCTCAACCGCCTCGACAATATTGAAGACGAAATTCTCGACCTCTCACCGCTTGAACGGTGAGAGAAAAAACTTAAAAACGTTAGACTTATGAAAGCATTCGATATACTCGCAATCGTTATGATCGCCTTCATCATGACCATCGCAGTCCTAACGGGCTTACGGTTAGACGATGAGGCACAGGCGCGGCAACAGGAAACGTGGCACATCGCTGACTGAGTTACCTAAGTCGTTGAATACCAACGACTTACGCGATCGCGGCCCCCGCCGACGCGTAAGTGCTTGATAATCAGGCACTTACGACACATCTAATAAAAATGCAAAAAAACTTAAAAAACTTTGCGATAAGCTTGACATTCCGACTCAGCCACCTATACTGTAGGTATGATTAAAAATAACACATACACAGTCACCACAGTCGAATTTTCTAGCACAGGCGAGATGCGCGAGCAAGTGCGCGACTTCCCTAAGTCTCGTGAGGGTCTCGCCGAAGCTTACGCTTTCGCTAATCCTTGCGACGAGTGGGCGATCTGGTTCGGCGACGAGCTGGTAGACGACAGCCGCTGCACCCCTGCTCACCTAGTGGTAGCGTAAACTTTACTAACGTAATAATAATTATGACATATAAAATTATCCGCTTCTTTTTCAACAGCTCACCCCGCACAATCAAAACAGGCTTGACACTTGAGGAGGCTCAAGAGCATTGCCGCCGCGATGACACGCACGGTGACGGCTGGTTTGACGGCTACGAACGCGAGTGACGTAAGTCCTTGACAGTCAACGACTTACGCGGCCGAGGCCGCCCCGCACGCGTAAGTGCTTGATACTCAACGACTTACGACACAAAAAAAAACTTTAAAAAACTTAAAAAAACTTTGCGATAAGCTTGACAACCGCACAAAAATAACCATACTATAAGCATAATCAAAAATAACATTAATACTAAAATTATGAACAACGAAAACAACCTCCGCTCTCAATTCAAAAATGAACTTGCTCAACTTGTTGAGTCTCACGGCAACGACCAAGTCGAAGAAGCAATCGCTTACGGCGGTTTGCTTGACGTTTTAGAATTTTCTAAAAAAGAATTTGGTGCAGACTTCTGCCCAGTCGATTGCTTAGAATATGCTTTTCAACAAATCTAAAAAACCTTTTCAAAATCGCTTGACAATAGCACAAAAATAAACATTTTATAAATCATGAATAACAAGATCACACACGAAGAATACCAAAAGATGTGGTTCGCTCTCAACGACGGCATCATCACAGAGCAAGAATGGCGCACCTTTTGCGACGCTCTTTTCGCTCAAACCCTTGAAGAGAATAAAGATGTGATGGTTCGCCTCAAGAACCGCTAATTGGAACTCTGACATAAGATTCTCTTATATAAGTTCTTAGTTCATAAGTTCCCCTTCTAGCCTTAGAAGGGGGGCTTTTTTGCTTGACATAAAAAAGAGTTACGTAAGTGCTTGAATATCAACGACTTGCGCGATCGCGCCCCCCCGCGTCGCGTAAGTGCTTGATAATCAGTGACTTACAGAATATCTCACTTTACCACACGCAAACCCCGCGCCAATCTCGCAACCTATTTGCGCACTATTTGCGTTCTATTTGTATTCGATTTGTATTCGATTTTTTTAAAAAAATTAAAAAAAAGATTTGACTTTCTTGTTTTTTCTCTCATACTGTAAGCATGAACAATAAAGAAATCAACGACGTTATCGACCACCTCACACAAGCAAGCTACAACGAACAGCGCAAGCTTTATCCCGCGATTCCCGCAAAAAATTGGGGCGCAATCTACGGACGCACCGAGCAAAAGATTCTCGAAAATAATTTCCAAAAACAGTTGACAATCGCAAAAAAATAACCACACTATAAATCATGAGTAAGATTGAATCAATAATTGAATTTGAATGCACCGACAATAAACCTTCCGATGTCGAATGGTCTCTGCAGAAGGAAGACGTGGCGCTTATCGCTAAGAACATTAAGGAAATGCTCATTCAAGAGATCAGGAAAGCTCCGCACACTTGGGAAGATGCTGTTGAATGTATAGAAGATTTTTAGGAACT
>Ga0209653_1003637_pt1 | contig 10417 bp, 4 predicted proteins | sample SaaInl6LU_22_DNA_FD_184644 | JGI IMG/M metagenome (GOLD analysis project Ga0209653, IMG submission 184644) | Marine microbial communities from expanding oxygen minimum zones in the Saanich Inlet - ESP_116LU_22_DNA (SPAdes) (version 2) | ecosystem: Environmental > Aquatic > Marine > Intertidal... | reverse complement strand
ATTCTGCTTATGAATATTTGCCAAAAAATGGTTATGCAGATATAATGCACAAAGTGGTGGTTAACGAAGAATGGCCTTCTTTTGGTTGGATGATTAAAAATGGAGCAACAACATTGCCAGAGGGCTATAAGTTTAGGGCTTCCAATATGCATCATTTTATGGGGGCAGTAGACAATTTCTTTTACCGTCATATGGTGGGAATCAATTCAGATCCCTCTAATCCTGGATTTCAAAAGATTGTATTGAAACCCAATTTTGTTAAAGCGATGGATTTTGCCAAGGCGAGTTATAACTCTATTTATGGGGAAATAAAAGCAGAATGGAAAAGGTTGAACGCCAATACGTACGAGTATAAAATAGTTATTCCGGTTAACTGTGAGGCACAGGTCATATTGCCCAAACAAAAACAGGTTGTAAAATCTGGTGAACATGTTTTTAATGTGACTGTAGAATAAATAGAAACTAATACAATAAATAAATTCAATAACGTTCTAAACGTTTTAAAAAAATATTATGATAAAAAAACAAGTCTTCATAGCTATTTTGTTGTTCACCATATCACATCAAATAGTTGCTCAAAAACTTTCGTTCGAATCTCTTACCTGTAATGCGCAAACTAATCCCACTGCTATTGAAAGCGATCAACCTTCTTTTTCTTGGGTGGTAAAAGCCAGTGGTTTTAATAAATCGCAGTCTGCTTATCAGATTTTAGTAGCTTCATCTATGGATAAACTAAATGAAAAAGAGGCTGATTTTTGGAATTCAAATAAAGTATCCAGTAGCAAATCAACATATTTGAAATATATAGGTAAAGATTTGAAACCTACACAAAAGTATTATTGGAAAGTAAAAATTTGGGACGAAAAAGGTCAGGATTCAAATTGGTCTTCGGTTACAAATTTCCAAATGGGCTTGATGAATACATCCAATTGGGGAGATTCAAAATGGATTGGTCTTAATAAAGATACTAGAAAGTCACCACACCGTTTTAGAAAATATAAAGTAGGTAGAATGAAAACGCCAGAAATGGTAGCAGGACATGCAGCAGCTTATTTTAGGAATGAATTTACGCCCAAAAGGAAAATTAAAAATGCCCAAGCTTACATCTGCGGTTTGGGATATTATGAATGGTATATTAATGGTAAAAAAGTAGGCGATCATGTTTTAGATCCGGCTCCTTCAAATTACGATAAACAGGCCTACTATGTGAATTATGACGTAACAAAGGCGTTAACATCAGGTAAAAATGCTATTGGTATTGTTGTAGGAAATAGTTTTTACGGTCAGGATATTTGTTGGAGAAGGAATTTCAAATCAGAAAAAGACTATTCTTATGGACAACCATCGGTTCGCTTGTTGATTAAAGTGACTTATGATGATGGTAGTCAGGCCAATTTCTATACCGATGAAACATGGAAAGAATCTACAGGTCCAATAGTGTTTAATAATGTTTACGGAGGTGATACCTATGATGCCCGTTATGAAATAGCCAATTGGAATACCATAAATTTTAATGATGCCCAATGGGGTAAAGTCAAAGTTATGTCCCCTGAAGTAACTAAAATTAGTGCGCAACAAATGCCTCCTATTCGAAAATTAAAAGAATTAGAGTCTCAAAACGTTTTTAAAGGCACAGATGGGAATTGGGTTGTAGATTTTGGTCAAAATATAGCGGGTTGGGTCAAAATTAATGTAAAAGGAAAAAAAGGACAATTAATTGAAATTGTCACAACCGAAGCCTTAACGTATAATGGCAAAGATATTTTTAGGGGTACTACGGCCGGAAGCGCTAACGGAATGGCTCAGGTTTTCAAATACATTTGTAAAGGTGAAGGCGTAGAAACTTGGGAACCAAAATTCAGTTACCACGGTTTTAGATATGCAAAATTAAAAGGCATCACTACAAAGCCAGATGCGACTATGATTAAAGCCATCTTGGTAGCTACTGATCTTGAGGAAAATGGTAGTTTTAGTTGTTCAGAGCCTTTGTATAACAAAATGCACAGCGTAAGCAAATGGACTATTGTGGATAATATGCATGGTGTTCCAGAAGATTGTCCGCACCGTGAAAAAAATGGTTGGTTAGGAGATGCACATGCGTATTGTGAGTATGCTTTATACAACTACGATATGCTAAACTTCTATAAAAAATTTATGGAAGACATTCGAACGCAAATGATTCCAGTCAAAGCAAACAATAATAAACAAATTACGCACAAAGTTCCTACTATGATAGCACCTGGAAAAAGAACATCAGGCGTTGCAAAGTTAGATTGGGGAGTAGCAACGATGTATTTGCCTTGGTATAATTATTTGTATTATGGTGATGATTCAATTGTGAAGGAGTATTATGAGGAGATGAAAGACTTGACTAATTATTATCTGTCTTTTAAAGATAAAAAAGGAATTATACAAAACGGAATGGGGGATTGGTGTCCTCCTGCTTGGAATCGAAGAAAAAACCCATCCGCTATGGAATGCGATCCGATAATTTCTGCAAATGCTTATTTTTATGATGTTTTGGGTATTATGGAGAAATTTGCTAACATGAATAATGATCCCACTTTCGAGCAAAAAATGAAAGGTGAAAAAGAAGATTTATTTACTGCTTTTAATACTGAATTTTTAACAATCATTCCATCCACCCAGTATAAATGGTACGGTAGCCAAACTGCGACGGCAATGGCTTTGCAATTTGGGATGGTGGCTGAGTCGGATGTTAGTGCTGTAGTAAATGGTTTAGAATATAACGTTAGCGTAATAAAGGGTGGGCATCATGCAACCGGAATTCACGGTCATCGCCATATCTATAGTGTGTTGTCAAATTATGGGAAATCCGATTTGGTACATGAAATGTTAACCACACCTATCTTTCCCAGTCAAACGTTTATTATGAATTTAGGATTTACCACTTGGCCTGAACGTCAAATAGATTGGAATATAAAGCTTACAGACAATGGGGGATCTCAAAACCACCCTATGCATAGTGGTTTTGCAGCTTATTTTTATGAATCTATAGGCGGAATTAAACCAATCTATACAGCTCCAGGTTTTAAAGAATTCACGGTAAATCCGCAGTTTTCAAATGATATTACTTCTTCTAGTGTTACGGTTCCGACACCTTATGGTAATATTAACAATAGTTGGAACATCAAAAATTCTAATTTTTCAATGAATTTGCAGGTTCCTTTTAATACAAAAGCAAGACTGATACTATCCACAGAGGAAGTCAAATCACTAAAAATAAACGGAAAAAAATGGAATAAGTTCCAAAAACAGAATCAAACCAAAACCAATGGTAAGTATTTATTACTCGGATCAGGAAATTATTTGATTGAATACCAGAAAACTGAAAACAGATTATCAAATTAAAATGAATAAAAAGTACAAAAATCAATTACGCATCGTATTTCTTTTAGCTATACTATTAAACTTAGTCGCATCACAGGGTTTTGCACAAACTCCAAATTGGGAAAATGCCCAGTGGATTTGGCAACAAGAAGATGGACCATCAAATACGTGGATGAGTTTTAGAAAAACAATAACTATTAATGAAATTCCAGAAATCGTTGAAGCAAATATTGCTGTAGATAGTAAATTTTGGCTGTGGATTAATGGAGAAATGGTGTTGTTTGAAGGTGGCTTGTCTAGAGGGCCAAGTCAGGCAGGAGATTGGAATCGTAAAGAAAAAATAACTCCAACTAATTCTTGGTACGATACAGTAAACATTCAGCCCTATCTTAAAAAAGGAGAAAACACGATTGCCATTTTAGTTTGGTATTGGGGACGAGAAACACACAAAGGAACGCATATAGATAGTGGAAAAGGTGGTTTGTTGTTTTCTGTTGATATTGGAAATCAACAAATCGTTTCAGATAAATTTTGGAAGGCAGTTCCACATCCAGGATATGATAATACTATTGCACCAGCAAGTAAAGCAATGGTGCAATATAGTGTTCAATTTGATGCACAAAAAGCGATGAAAGATTGGTCTGAAAAAGCTTGGTACACAGAAAAATTTGATGATACCAACTGGACTAATGCAGTTGAAAAAGGAAAGTTAGGAGTTGCACCTTGGTATAATGTAGAGAAAAATATTGTTCCTCATTTGGTGAATCATGGTTTACAAAATTATGAAAACGATGAGGCTTTGAAATTCCCGTTTGTTAGTGATGGGAAAACGATTAAAGCAAAGTTACCTTTCAATAAACAAATTACACCTTATTTAGAGATTGAAGCCAAAGCTGGTGACACTATTTTTATCACCACAGATAACAGATTAAACAGAATAAACGCTACATATATTGCCAAAGAAGGCAAACAAAAATTCGAGAGTTTTTCTTGGATGAACGGTCATGAAATAAGGTATACGATTCCAAAAGGTGTAAAAGTAAACGCTTTAAAATACAGATGGATGAGTGTTGGTGAAATGGCAGGTAAGTTTAAAGTTGATGACGCATTTTACAACCGTTTATGGTGGATGGGAAACAACACCTTGTTTGTTTGTGCAAGAGATAATTTTATGGACTGCCCAGACAGAGAGCGTGCTTTATGGATTGGAGACGTTGCAGACCAAGTTGGTTATTTGTTTTATTCGATGGATAATGCTGGTCGTCAATTATTAAAAAAAGCCATTTTACAAACCACTGCATTTAGTGAAAATGGAGTAATGGGAGCTTTAGGACCATTAAGAGTTCGTGAATTGGTAGCGCAAAGTTTACAATTTATAGCGCAAGGTATTTGGCCTTATTATTTAAATACTGGGGATAAAGATACCTTAGAAAAAGCGTACCCTTTTGTGTATGATTATTTAGCATTATTTCCAATGCAAGAAAACGGATTGCCAGAATACAGAATACGAAAAAGTTCAGACTCTTGGGATTGGGTAGATTGGGGCGTTAAAAATACGGCAGATAAAAAACCGATTCAAATGGCTTTTTACTATTTGGCTTTAGATAAGGCTAAAGAAATGGCAGAGGTTTTAGGGAAAAAAGAAGATGTAAAATGGTACCAAGATAGAATGGAAAAAATGAAGCCCGCTTTTCATAAAACCTATTGGAAAGATGGTTTTTACAGCTCAAATCAAAATAAATTTAAAGATGATAGAGCAAATGCGATTGCTATTGTTTCAGGAATTGCAAAACCTGAATATCACAATCAAATTGTAGAAAATGTATTAATTCCGAATCGTTTTTCAAGTCCACATTTTGAGTGGATTGTAGAAGAAGCCATGTGTATTGCAGGAAATTACAAAGCCTCTTTGGACAGAATGAAGGTACAATATCAGAGTCAGGTTGATAAAAAATCAATGTCTACCTTATACGAAATGTTTCCAAAAGGAGGTAGTTATAACCACGCTTGGAATGGATCCAATAAAATTTTATCGAAATATATTGCTGGAGTTAGACCAACCAAAAAAGCGTGGAGTGAATTCGAAATTATGACAGAATTAGCTCATTTCAAAAATATTAAAAAAACGATTCCTTCTGTAAAAGGAAATATAGATTTAGAAATCATTAAAAACGATGCTGAATATAGCTTACAATTAACATCGCCAAAAGGCACAGAAGCCATTATTGGAATTCCTAAAACAGAGAAAGCCATTGCTGAAGTCTTTTTAAACGGAGATTGTATTTGGAAAAAAGGAAAAATGAACAAGAAAGCAAAAGGGATTCAATTAGAAGGAGAAGATAGTAAATATCTAAAGTTTAGAATACCTTCTGGAGATTGGGAAATAAAAGCTATTTATAGAAAATAAAGGACATAATTTTATGCTAAAAAAGCACCATCAATTTCAGAGATTAAAATACATCAATCTAATAAAAATCAAGAATAATATGAAACCTTTATTTCTGAGATGTGTATTTGTTATTTCTTTTTTAATGATATTAATCTTAATAGCTTGCAATGCTTCAGTAAAAAGGAAAGTAAATGAAAATATTACTAAAAATATAACAAATGAGTTTGTTTATTATAATGAAGATCATTTACAATTAGTAAAAAATCGAATTAAATTAAAAGATCCTTATTTTCTTGAAAATTATGAAAATGTATTAAAAGAAGGGAATTTTACTTTAAAATATAAAGCGGATCCTGTTACCAATAAAACACAAATTCCTCCTAGCAAAGATGTACACGATTATCTTAGTTATGCACCTTATCGTTGGCCAGATGCTTCCAAACCAGATGGTTTACCTTGGATTGCTAAAGATGGTATTATTAATCCAGTATCAAGAGGAAATGATACAGATTTTAAGAGGAAAACAGCTTTTTTTAATGCTATAGAAAAACTTGCTTGGTCTTATTATTTTTCTGAAGACAAAAAGTTTGCAGAGAAAGCGCTTGAATTGATTAAGGTTTGGTATTTGAATCCAGAAACTAAGGTAAATCCAAATATTAATTTTGGTCAAGGAATCCCAGGTCTTTCAAATGGAAGTAAGGCTGGCGTCCATGAATGGTGTGATCAATCTAATGTTATCACAGCTTTGCAAATGTTTGAAAACGACGGTGTTTTACCACTAGAAATAAAAAAAGGAATGGAGATTTGGTTCAATGATTATCTCAATTGGCTTATTACAGAACCAAAGGCTATAGAAGCAGGTTTTACGAGACAGAATCACGCAAACCATTATAATTATCAAGTAGTTGGATTAATGATGTATTTAGGTAAAAAAGAGGAAGCAAAAAAAATAATTGAAGATGCTAAGCAATCTCGAATTGCTGATCAAATTATGCCAGATGGAACCCAACCTAGAGAAATGGGGAGAACGAAATCTGTTCAGTATGCAACTTTAAATTTATGGTCTATGACAGAGTTAACGCTTATGGGACGAAAATTAGGAATAGACTTATGGGCGTATGAAACAGAAGATGGTAGAAGTCTTAAAAAAGCGTATTCTTATTTAACTCCGTATGTTTTAGGAACTAAAAAATGGACAAAAAAACAAATTACAAAAGGTGGTCCAGAAAAGGCTATTGATATGTATTTGAAACCGATGTTCTCAATGGCATCTACTTCCTTAGATACAATCTTCATTGATTCTAAAGTTAAAACCTATATTAATTTGAAGTCGCTTAATGTATTGAGGTATCCTCCTGTTGAGATGTTATATAAAAGTAAATAAGTGTAAAAATGAGAAATAAAAAATCACTAATCGTTTGTTTTAAGAGTGAAAAACTATTTGCTTTAGGGCTAATTTTATTGGCAATTTGTGCTTTTAATAGTTGTAGCAAGAATGGAAGCGAAAGTAAAAGAAGTCAAGATCTTTTTAGTGGCTTCCAAAGTCCACCAGCAGAAGCAAGACCTTTTGTACGTTGGTGGTGGAATGGAAATAAAATTAAAGCTCAAGAATTAGATAGAGAGTTAGAATCGCTTCATAGTGTTGGTCTTGGTGGTGTAGAAATCAATCCAATAGGTATGCCAGCAGCTCCCAATAATGGCGATGAATCCTTAGTTTGGATGAGTGATGAATGGATTGATTTAGTAGTACATACTAGTAAAAAAGCCAAAGATTTAGGAATGATTACTGATATGATTGCAGGAACAGGTTGGCCTTTTGGTGGCGAGTTTCTTCAAGATGATGAAACTAGTCAACGAATGGTTACAGATAATATAGCTTACAAAGGTGGAGCAACTATTTCTGTTGATGAAAAATTTCTTACAGATCAGTATCAAAAAAAATATAAAAACTATCGCGCTCAAAAGAGTGTAAGTAAAAGAACAACGTATAAGCTTTCTCACTTGTCATTGGTGCCTGAGAATTGTAATGGAGCTAATGAAGTAATTGATTTAAAAAAACATTTAGATGAAAACGGTAAGTTGTCTTATACAATTAATGAAACAGGTAATTATCTTTTAAGTTACGGTCTAATTCAACAAAATTTTAGAGATGTAACTCTTGGCGCTCCTGGAGGAGCAGGACCAGTAATGGATCATTATAAAAAAGAGATGACACTTGCTTATTTAAATAGATTAAAGAAAATTTCTGAGCGATCAGGTTATCCTTTAAGCGATTTAATTCGTGCCATATTTTGTGATAGTATAGAAGTTTCTGGTGCAAATTGGACAGATGGTTTTGCTGATATTTTCTATAATAGTTATGGTTATAAATTAGATAAATGGATGCCTTTTGTGTTTTATTTGGCGTATGATGATTATTCTAAAGATAAATATTCTAAAAATTTTACGCCAGCATTTAAAGATCAATTAAAACGTGTTCGTTATGATTATAATAAACTTTTGGTAGAAACATTTTTAAAAAACTTTACCCAAACGTATAAAGATTTTTGTGAAGAAAATAATGTATTATGTCGTTACCAAGCGTATGGAACCCCTTTTTTAATGGGGCTTTTAGATGGCTATATGATACCAGACATTCCTGAAAGTAACAATTGGATATATACAGTTGAAATGAAAGATTCTATTTGGAAATGGAACGAAGCGCATGGTTATATGCTTTGGAATATGCATGCATCTGCTGGAGCCCATTTAACAGGAAAAAAGATTACGAGCAGTGAGTCTATGACTAATTTAAGAGGTGTTTTTAAAGCAACTCTTGAAGAAATAAAGCAACATGATGATATGAATTTCATTACAGGAATCAATCATACAGTGCTACATGGTTATAATTATTCACCTCCAGAAGTTGAGTTTCCTGGTTGGATACGTTTTGGTACTTTTTTTAGTGAACGAAATACTTGGTGGGAGCATTTGAGCCATTGGGTAGATTATAATGCACGCTTATCTTATGTCTTTCAGAATTCGCAAGCAGATAAATCTGTAGCTATTGTTGGTCCAACTGCTGATGTTTGGGGTGATCATGGGTTAAACAGAGGAAAACTACAAACTAACTTAGGGTATCTTTATAAATTATGGGAACCTATTAGCCAGTTAGGATATTCTTGTGAATACATCAATCAAAATGTTTTAGAAGAATCTGTGATTAAAGAGGGTGCCATTTCTTTTGGGGATATGACTTATGATTTACTTGTTTTAGCAAGTTTAAAATCGCTTAGTCCAGAAGCTACCTTAATTGTAAAAAAATATGTTGAGTCAGGAGGAAAGGTAGTAGTTGTAGATCACCTCCCAGAAAAATCACTGCATTTTAAAGATTTTGAAAAAAATGATAACATTGTAAAAAGTACTTTAGATAAGTTGTTGGCAGAAAATCCTAAGTCATTTATTCAGGTAAAAGAACCTAAGTCTTTAGATGATTTATTGCCTTGGACTCAACAGATATTAAAACAATCTGAAATTGCTCCAGATGTTGTAATTAGTAATCCAACCAAAAAGGTGTATCAACTGCATCAGTTTACTGAAGATAAAGATATTTACTTCTTTACCAATATACATAGATTCGAAACCACCAATTTTGATGCTAAATTTCCTGTTGAAGGTAAATATCCTTGGGTTTGGAATCCTGAAACAGGAGAAAGAACACCTTATTATTACGCTTCTAAAACAAATGAATTAAGTATCGCTTTAAATCCTTTAGAGTCTTTGTTACTGGTTTTTGAAGACGAAAAACCATCAGTAAAAGCAGTTTCTGTAAGTACTAAAGTAAAAGATTCTAAAGTCTTAGATGTTAATTGGATCGTAACAGGAAATCAAATAAATCAAAAAATATTTACTTGGAAAATGAAAGAACTTATTGATTTTAGTAAGTCAAAAGATAGCACACAAAGTAGTTTTGGAGGTAAAATTATATATAAAACAACTGTAAAAAATATAGCAGGTTTTACACATATAGATTTAGGCGATGTAAACGAGGGTGTGACAGAATTGTATATAAATGGACAAAAAGTAGGAAAGCGCTGGTATGGAAAAGCAGTCTATGCAGTTGAAAATTATCTTAAAACAGGAAATAACGAAATTGAAATTCATTATACAACCGTTTTAGCTAATTATGCCAAATCACTCAAAAATAATAAGATGTCCTTTGAATGGACAAAACGATACAAAGATTTAGTACCAACTGGAATAGAAGGACCTATAAAGTTTTTAAGATATTAATCTATTCAGAGCATAAATAAAAGAGTTGAAGATATAATTTTAAAAAAAAATGACGAAAGTAGGATTATTTGGAATTGGTTTAGACACGTATTGGTCACAATTTGAAGGTTTGTTAGAACGTTTAGAAGGCTATCAAAAACAAGTGGCAGACAAGATGGAAAGTTTTGGTGCTGAAGTTGTAAATGTAGGTTTAATAGATTCTCCTGTAACAGCAAGAGAACAAGCTCAAGTACTTAAAAAAGAAGATGTAGATATTTTATTTTTGTATGTGTCTACATACGCATTATCATCAACAGTATTGCCAGTTGTACAAAAATTAAAATGTCCTGTAATTATTTTAAATATTCAACCAGTAGCAGCCATAGATTACGAAAGTTTTAATGCTTTAGGTGATCGAGGGAAAAT
>Ga0209653_1003634_pt1 | contig 10419 bp, 12 predicted proteins | sample SaaInl6LU_22_DNA_FD_184644 | JGI IMG/M metagenome (GOLD analysis project Ga0209653, IMG submission 184644) | Marine microbial communities from expanding oxygen minimum zones in the Saanich Inlet - ESP_116LU_22_DNA (SPAdes) (version 2) | ecosystem: Environmental > Aquatic > Marine > Intertidal... | reverse complement strand
TAGATTAGCTGTCTGGGCGCAGATGTATTCTGCCGCAGTCGCTAACCTTAATTCTGCGTCTGATAGCGCTCAGTACTCAGGATCTGGGCTTAAACTTAAAGTAAGAGGACTTGGATAATGTCTTTTAGTAACTACCTTGAGACTGAGCTTCTAGATCATGTCTTTGCTGGTAACGCATACACTTCACCAACTACTGTATATGTAGGTCTGTTCACTTCGGCTCCATCTGAAGCTGGTGGCGGTACTGAAGTATCAGGCGGCTCATATGTTCGCAAAGCTGGTTCGTTCTCAGTGTCTGGTAACACTGCGACAACTTCTGCTGCGATTGAATGGCCTACTGCTACTGCATCATGGGGTACTATCACTTCGATTGGTATCTACGATGCTTCTTCAGGCGGCAACCTGTTGGCATACGCTAACCTAAGCTCAAGCAAGACTATTGCTTCAGGTGACGTATTCCGTATCCCAACAGGCGATATTGATATCACTCTCGACTAATAGGTGATATATGGGCTTTCCCTACGGTTCGTTTAACTTCGGTGACGGCTATTATTCAGAGACCAAGTATGTCGATGCGTCAGCTACTATTAGTAACACATCGTCTACGTCTGCCGTAGGACAGCGCATACACAGAGGTGCTTCAGCTATATCGAATAGCTCTAGCACTTCTGCTACTGCATACCTAACTGCCAACAGATCTGCTGCAGTATCTGCAAGCTCAACTGTTGATGGTCTTGGCTTAAGGATTGGTACTGCCAATTCGATTATTGCGAATACATCGGGTGTTGTAACTGCTGCACAGCGGATACAGCAGCCATCTGCGTCTGATAGCGCATCGTCTAGCGCATCTGCTAATGGTCAGGGTACGTTTGCTAGGTCTGCTAGCTTAAGCGCCAGCTCTAGCGCATCCTCATCTGCATTGATTGTGCATCTAGGCGCATCTGATGCCATTTCAGCTGCATCTGCTGCTACAGCGAGCGGTGATGCCGCTATTGGTGGCTCTGCATCTACTGCGTGTACATCAACTGCATCTGCAAGCGGGCTGCGTATTGGTGAGTCTAGCGGTACAGCAAGTTGTGCAGCGACAACTACTTCTACTGCCAATTACACAGCAAGCTCAGCTACAGCGACAGTAAATGCATTTGTATCTATAGATCTTCTTGGTGAGCGTATTGCTCGCGCTGAGTCTATCGTTGAAACATCATCTGGTGTGGTGAGTGGTGCTGAGGTAATCAAGCTTAGCTCTAGCTCGCTGTCATCTAGCTCTAGCACCAGCTCTAATGGGTTGCGTATAGCTGATGGCGCGGCTCAAAGTGATAGCGTATCTACGCTTACAACTGACGCTAAGAGAGTACATCAAGGTGACGCACAAGCAGATGGATTATGTTCGATAACTTCTGCAGGCCAGGTTGTATACCTTGCATCGATTACAGATAGCGCATCATCTACCGTAACATCTGATGGCGTTAGGGTTGGAATTGGATCAGCACAGATTGATCTTACTTCTACAGCTTCTGTAGATGGCTATGCAACCATTAAAGGATCAGCAGCGCTTATCTCGGTAAGTTCTCTGTCTGCATCTGGCGGGTATGTTAAGGAATTTGACGCTATTGTTATCGCAGAGTCTGTATCTGTTACAATAGGTAGAGAGAAATGGGAGCCTATAGCTCCTAAAACTGACACTTGGACTGATGTTACTGCATCGTCCGATATTTGGACTAACGTAGCTTGAGGGAGTAACCAATGGCTGATACTACTACTACAACGTATGGTTTAACCAAGCCAGAGGTAGGCGCTTCTGAGGATACTTGGGGTACTAAACTCAATACTAACTTAGATACCATTGACAACCTGTTAGATGGTACTACTGCTATCAAGCCAAACCTGACTGCTAGTCAGTGGAAGATTAGTGGAGTTGCTGTCACAGCTACTGCAGCAGAACTTAATAAGCTTGATGGTGTTACAGCTACTACTGCTGAGCTTAATAAGATGGACGGTGTTACCGCTACCACTACTGAGCTTAACTATGTTGATGGTGTTACAAGTAACATCCAGACACAATTGAATGGTAAAGCTCCAACATCAGCGCCAACATTCACAGGTACAGCTACTTTCCAAGGTAGCACTGGATACCCTGTAATCAACATGTCGTCAGGCGGCTCTATTTATCACTCGACTATCAACTTTGGTTACTCAGCCGATAGCAATCATGGATATATAAGGTATACCCCATCAAACGGCAATATGGACTTTCAGTCTAATAATTCTGTTAGGATGCGTCTCCAATCTGATGGCGACCTTCATGCTGATGGTGATGTAATTGCATACTCAACGACTATATCAGATGAGCGCCTAAAGGATGATATCGTTGCTATAGATGGCGCGCTTGATAAGCTAAACAGACTAGGCGGTTACACCTTCAAGTATACAGCTAACGGTAAGGTTTCGGCGGGTGTTATTGCACAAGAAGTTGAAGCTGTATTGCCAGAGGCAGTATCCGAGAAGCAGCTTGGTTTGCATACTGGCGATGAAGAAGCAGAATACAAGGTGGTTAATTACGATGCTCTGCATGGCTTACTCATTGAAGCTGTAAAAGAGCTAACCAAGCGTGTGGAAGAGTTGGAGGCTAAGTAATGGCACTTCAAAGTTCAGGACAGATTAGTATAGGTGACATTCGAGGTGAGTTTGGTGGGGTAAATGACCATAAGCTTTCTGAGTACTATAGTACCGCTTCAGGTACACCATCTTCCGGTGAAATAAAGCTCAGTGATTTTTATGGAGGTAGCGCAAATCAAAACTCTGTAGCTTCCTATTTAGGTAGGGGTACAGGCACTTACTCCATTACAGGGCCAAGCGTTGTGGTAATAGGCGGTGAGCGCGTTAGCTCATCCAACCCAACAATTACTTCTGTAACTATAGATGGGGTAGCAGCGTCTTACACTAATAACTTTAAGGGTGGTAACGACTGGAGGCGCGGCACTCGCACAGTACATAAGTGCGGAGTGTATGGGTACTTCAGCGTACCTTCCGGCACGCACTCTGTGTACATCGCTTCTAACGGCACTGGTGAGGTTATAAACATTCTAAACTGTGGGTCTATGCAAGCGTCAGGTAGCGGTATTGGCTCCACGACTGTAGTCGTTGGTACTGCTCAAACTATTACAGCAGGTTGTAGTTCCGATAAAAACTCTAATGCGGCTTATCAGGGTAATATGATAACGGCGTACCATACCGTCAACTACGATGTAGCTTACCGCAGCGGTAATGGTAGTACTTACTCTACAACTGTTCGTGCTAATGGTTCTGGTCGGGCTGGCTACTACCTATGGAATGGTTCAAGCATACAGGTGACTACATAATGAGCGTATATCACATCAGGAAGATAACAAAAGTATTTGATGAGGATAATGACGTTACGTCTGAGGCTCTCGAGGCTGGTTACTATGGTACGTTCATCAACGAGGACGTCATCACCTATTACATCTCAGATGGGTATATTCAAGCTGATGACATGCACGTTTCTTTTATCGGTACTGTAGACTCTGAAGATGATTTCCTTGCTGAGCATGCAGCTGATAGCAACATGACTAGGGCGGATTTGCCCTAGTGAGCTTAAGAAAGGTCGCAGTAATCGGCGCTGGAACGCAGGGCTCGATCTCTGCCGCCTACTGGCACAGGTTTACAGACTGTGAGGTTGAGTGGGTGTTCGACCCGTCAAAGCCCGCCATGAGTGTCGGAGAAGGAACCACAGCCAAAGTGCCACAAGTTCTAGAGGATCTTGTTGGGTTTGATTATGATGACCTTTCTAGCCTCAAAGGCACACCAAAACTCGGGTTGCATAAGCGCAACTGGTCATCATGTAAGGCTTTTGACGAGAATTTCATGTTCGGCTCTATCGGTATGCACTTTACCGCAACCGAGTTTCAAGACTACATGGTGCGAAAGCTGGATGTTTCTAGAGTTAATATTAGAGAGTCAAACGTCAGTAGCCATGACGATGTAGACGCTGATTTAATAGTTGATTGTTCTGGCGCACCTGAAGAGCTATCCGATGAGTTTAATGCTTCTGAGCACATCCCCGTAAACACGGCGACCATAGTGCAGTGTGAGTGGGACTCTGCCAAGTTTAATCACACGCTAACAATCGCTATGCCGTTTGGATGGATTTTTGGCATACCGCTACAAAACAGATGCTCCATCGGGTACATCCACAACGCTAACTTCACAACTGGTGAAGAGGTTCTCAGCGGAATAGATAAAACCCTGTCTGAGTACGGACTGGTAGCTTCTTCAGAGCCTAGAACGATCTACTTTAACAACTACACTCGCAAGAATAACTTCAGCGAAAGATGTTATTACAATGGCAACGCGTCATTTTTCTTGGAGCCTCTTGAAGCGACCAGTCTCAGTTTCGGGTGCTCTATAAACGAGAGGGCACTTGAGACTTACCTGAATGACAGAGATTTTTCCGCAGCAAACGCTTGGTATAAGCATTATTCGTCCGAAATTGAGACGGTTATTATGTATAACTATTTCGTCGGCTCTGCATTCGATAATGATTTTTGGAGTTACGCATCGGAAAAGGGTAAGGACAAGATGAATTTAGCTCTGCAGAATGATGGAAACTTTAAGATGTTAATCCACAATGTCTTGAATAGGAAAGATTTCCCAGACTACTGTGGCGATTTTTCTGTTCAGCATGACATGCCGTATGGCACGTGGTCGTCCGCCATATGGCATAAAAACATTGTTAATCTAGGTGGGTTCAAGCTGTGAAAGAGTTAGTCACAATAACTACTATTGACAACTTCTCAGATAAAAAAGCTGAGGTGCTAAAGGCTATAGCTAGCGCTCAGCACAATCCTAGAAACTCAACAACAGAGAAAATATGTGAAACTGATTGGGACGTTTACACTGAAGGCCCAAAGCCGTACATCTTACCGATACTAAGCGACATAGAGACTCACTTGTTGACGCTATCTAAACGCTTTAAGTATAGAAGCATGCAGACTGTCGATAACGGTATATGGTTCCAGCGATATGAGCGCGGAGGCTATCACGGCATGCACCTTCATGGAGCCTGCACGTTTTCTAGTGTTGTGTATATCGAACTTCCTGATGATCAGTCTGGCACGACTTTTAACGTGCTTGGTGAGGAGTTTGTGGTGGATATTTCTGAAGGCGATATAATTACTTTTCCGTCATTTATGCCCCACAGAAGTAACCCGTCATCAGGCGTTAAGACAGTTATAGCGTTTAACTCAAACGCAGATGGCTACGATGACGACTGACTGTAAGCACTTTATAGTGCGCGGTAAGTTCGCTAGTCTTCCTAGCTTTAGCTCAGTCGTAAGGCTCATCGAAGATAGCAAAAAGAATGGCGACTTTTTTGTTGATATTGGCAGTGGCGGGTACATGCTAACCGAAGGCCATAAATTAGAAAGTGTGCAGGCTATAACTGATGAGATTGAGTCTGAGTATGGACTTTCTGATCTAGACGCGCATATTTATGTTAGCATGTCAGAGTCTTCCGATACTTTTGGTAGGCACTGTGATGATATGGACGTGTACTATATTCAAGGAGATGGCAACCTACTGTTCATTATTGAAGAGTGCGGCCACAAATATGAGTACGAAATGGTCTCTGGTGATATGGTGTACATACCAACTGGTATATACCACACACCAATACCGAAATCTAAAAGATTTGGTATATCGATAGGGTGATAGGCAGGAAACAATCATGGCACTAATACCACTTAAAATACCTGCAGGCATCTACCGAACTGGTACTGACTATGAGGGTGCTGGTCGCTGGCGTGATGCTAGCTTGATGCGTTGGACAAATAACTCTATGCGTCCTGTTGGCGGTTGGTCTGAGAAGTGGGATTTGTCATCTAACTTTAGTGCTACGCCTCGCGCCATGCATATATGGGTGGATAACACGTCTGACGCTAAGACTGCTTTAGCATCTGCTAGTGAGCTTATCTATACGTCTACGGCTGGGCTTTCATACGATATAACGCCATCTGGTCTCACTGCCGGAAGTGATGATGCGGCAATCAACACAGCTTTTGGCGGCTCATACTTCGGCACTGGTCTGTATGGCGTTAAGCGCCCATCTACAGGCGTATTCCAAGAGGCTGATACTTGGTCTTTAGATAACTGGGGTGAGTATCTTGTAGGTTGCTGTACATCTGATGGTAAGCTTTATGAGTGGCAGGGTACGCCAGAGAACACAAACCTAGTCCAGAACTATTCATTTGATACTGGAACTGGTGGCAACCCAAGTGGCACTGGCGGTACGCCTGATGACTGGGATTTAGGTGGTGTATGGGAATGGTTGTTTGAAAATCATGCACAATGCCCATCTAACTCAAATGGAATCCTTTCTCAGACTATTACAGGTTTAACAGTAGGTGAAAGGTATAAGCTAGCTGTTGATCATTCGTATAATCAGGAGATGCGGTTTAAGATCATAGACTCTGTTACGACAACAACAGCTACGCACACTAAGGTTTCTGGTGGTAGTGACTTTATCTTATCTTTCGAGGCTGAAAGCACTTCGGTAACTCTTGAGATAGATAGACCTACAAACATCTCATCTTCTGCAACTGTATACAATGTATACCTAACAGAAGATGTAACCAAACAGATAGCTAACGCACCTACATCATGCAAAGGTCTGTTTGTAACTGAGGAGCGGTTCTTGTTCGCTCTACAGGCAGGCGGCAATCCTCGCAAGGTTGCTTGGTCTGATAGGGAAGATAACACCACTTGGACTGCAGCGGCTACGAATGAAGCTGGCGATATAGAGCTTCAGACTTCAGGTGAGATCATGTGCGCTGTCCGCATCCGAGGGCGCTCACTTATTCTGTCTAATGTAGATGCTCATGTTGCTACCTATCAGGGTGCTCCATATGTTTATGGATTTGAGCGTGTTGGTACTGCATGTGGTATCGCATCTCGCAAGGCTGTTGCGGCTGTGGACTCTGGTGCATTCTGGATGGGTCGAGAGGCTTTCTACGTATTTGATGGCTCTACTGCTCGACAAATGGACTGTGAAGTGGCTGATTATGTTTTTGAGAATATGAACAAAAACCAGATCAGCAAGTGCTTTGCAGTACATAACTCAGAGTACGGTGAGATTTGGTGGTTCTACCCATCCCAAGGGTCTACAGAGTGTGATGTTTACGTATCCTATGACTACCGAGATAACCATTGGGAAATAGGTCAGCTAGCTCGCACAACAGGGTTTGATCAGGGTGTATTCTCTGAGCCTCTTTGGTCAGATCCTACAGGTGTTGTGTATGAGCATGAATTGCATGGTGTAGGTCATGGCGATCAGACTCCTTTCGCAGAGACTGCTCCAATATCACTCGGTAATGGCGATCAGGTAATGCGTGTAACTCAGCTTATACCGGATGAAGAAACTCAGGGTGATGTGCAGTTTGTTTTCAAGACCAGATTCCATCCTAATGATGTTGAGCGGGAGTATGGTGTATACACTGCTGGCAATCCAACTTCTGTACGCTTTACTGGGCGACAGATAAGGATGCGAGTAGAGGCTACCAACAACAGTGGCTTCAGGGTCGGTACGATGCGCCTCAATGTAGAAGCTGGTGGTAAACGATGAGCTACAGCTTTAACCCGCCGCCGCCAACAGGTGATATAAAACAGTGGGCCGAGAGGCTTGTTGCTTGGTTGATGCGGTCTAAGGATCGCTTAACTTTTAAGCAGGCTGATCATACTGCTGTGGATGATGGTGTTCTACTTTGGGATTCTGTAGCTAAAGAGCCTGTGATAACTAAGGATGGTGAGTTCCGGCCATTAGTTATTCAGGATGGTTCCGGCATGGCCTACAGCAACTCAAACATCACTGCTGCAGCGATTAATACTGCATATGATATCTCATGGGATGGCATATCAGACGCTGACCAGATCAGCCTACAGAACGGCACAGAGATACACTTTGATAAGGGTGGTATGTTCCTGTTGGCATTCTCTGTCCAGATCACATCATCAAACGCTAACCTTAAGAATCTATGGTTTTGGCCTGCGATTAACGGCACTGATGTTGCTGGGTCTACAATGAAGGTCAGTATCGATACAAACGGCGGCACAGTGGTTATGTCTCGCTCTGCGCTATTCAATGTATCAGCAGGCGATTACCTTGAGGCTCGCTGGGCTACCAGTGACATAGCGGTGACCCTTGAGGCGCACGCTGCAGAGGCTTTCTGTCCTGCTACACCTTCTGTTACACTGTCTGTAACAAGGATACATCAATGACAGATACCCCACAGATTATAAAAGAGATTGCGCGCTGCCAGAAATGGATGGAAGCAGCTCTTGAGTACTCTGGTGGTACACATACGATAAAAGACGTAATCGATGGTATACTGTCAGCAAGAATGCAACTGTGGGCCGGAGAGAAAGGCTGTGCAGTAACTGAGATAGTTGCCTACCCTAAGAAGAAAGTTCTCCATGTCTTTCTTGCAGGCGGCGATATGGATCAGATTGTAGATATGCAGGAATCAGCAGAAGCTTGGGGTAAAGCTCAAGGATGCACTGCAATGACAATAGCTGGTCGCGCTGGTTGGAAGCGAGTATTAGCTGATTACGGTTATGAACAGCAATTCGTAACCTTATCTAAGGAGATATGATATGAGTGGCGGCAAAGGCGGCAGCACTACATCAAGCGTACAGATTCCTGATTGGGCGCAGGATGCTGCTAAAAAGAATATTGAATTTGGGGATGCAGCAGCGCAGTTAGGCTATATGCCTTACTACGGTCTAGACGTAGCAGCTCAGACTCCGGCACAGCAGGCAGCTAACCAGAACTTCGGTAGCGCTGTATCAGCATTTGGCGGTCAGGCCCCTGTAGATATGAATGCGGGAATGCCGACAGCTCAGACTATGAATGGCGTTACTGGTTACTCTTCTGGCGGCCTATTCGACTCAGCACTGGCTGAATTAGAGCAGCGCCGACCAGCACAGTATCAAGCTTACTCTGATCTTTTTATTGACCCTATTGGCGATGGCTCTATGAGTAAATTCAATCAGGGATATATTCAGGATCAGTTAGTTGGGCAGGGTTACACACCTGAATTAGCTTCTGCAATTACAAGTGGTGATAGTGACTCTATAGCTACTGCTGCCGGAAATGCTGGCATGAGTGGCGACATGATCAATAAACTGCGTATGCTTCCTAATAACCCGATTGCCCCGCTTGGATTACTTGGTATGGCTACAAACGCTATGGCCGACTATTACGCTGGTGATTATGGCCGAGAAGGCAATCCACAGGTTTACGGTAATGATACCTTCTACCGCGCTGATGGTGTGCCTACTCCTGTTCGTGGAAGTGACTTCTACTCTTCAGATGAGGCCGCATCAAACCGATCCAGCGTAGGCGTAAGCGGTGGTGGATATGTAGGCTCAGGTGGCGGTAACGCCTCTCGCGGATTTACTACAGGAGGCTGGTAATTATGTACATGAGCAATGAACCATACTATGGCCCTACAGGTGGCGGTAAAGGCGGTGGCGCTGTACAGCCAGCATATAGTCCCTCTAATAGGCCATCAAACGCCATGCCAGCAGGCACTAACCCATACGGAACTATGGATTTAAATTCTAGCTCTAGTCTGCCTCAAGTTTCGACTCAGGGAACTACTGATCCACAGAGTCAGCAAAACATGGGTATTCCATCACAAGGTGGAGCGCCAATGCCTTATATGGAAAATATGCCTATTTATGGTGGCCCAGCTACTCCTCCTCCTGCGCAGACTCCATCTCAGCAACCACAACCAGCTAATCTGCCTGCACAGCCTGATTTTAATCAGCTAGCAGCTCAGAGTATGCGCGGAGCTATGGGTGCTACTCAGATGGGTATGCAGGGCTCTGCGCAGGGTATGAACTTCTACTCTCCAATGTACGCTGGCGCATACATGAATCCATACCAGCAGAATGTCATTGGCGGTCTACGTCAGGAAGCTGGTCGCAACTACGACATGATGAGCAACCAGATCGGCGCTGAGGCATCTCGCGCTGGTGCATTCGGTGGCTCTCGGCATGGGGTAGCTCAGGGTACTGCGGCAGGTGATATCCAGCGTGGACTTAACCAGCAGATCGGTCAGCTACAGTATCAGGGCTACGGTGACGCACTGAATCGCGCAGCTCAGGATCAGCAGATGCGTATGGGTGCATCTAGCCAGCTTACTGGTCAGGCTCAGGGTCTGTCTGGTATTGGTCGAAACATGTACGACATGAGCCGTCAGGCTAACCTTGATATGCAGCAGTCAGGTCTACAGCAGCAGGCTATCCAGCAGGCTATTATTGATGCGGCTAAAGGTCAGTACGCAGGCTTCACAGGAGCGCCAGCAGCAGCTCTTAGCTACTTAGGTCAGGCTCTTGGTGGTT
>Ga0209653_1003627_pt1 | contig 10435 bp, 18 predicted proteins | sample SaaInl6LU_22_DNA_FD_184644 | JGI IMG/M metagenome (GOLD analysis project Ga0209653, IMG submission 184644) | Marine microbial communities from expanding oxygen minimum zones in the Saanich Inlet - ESP_116LU_22_DNA (SPAdes) (version 2) | ecosystem: Environmental > Aquatic > Marine > Intertidal... | reverse complement strand
GAAGAGGAGATGCCACCTTTTCCAACGGTTGCAACGTATGACGGTAAAGCGTGGAGATATATTCCAAAGAACTCTGGGCGTGACATCTTGTTTTGGAACGTAGGCACCGAGCCTACACTGAGTGATCCTACGATCATTGATCGTACGGAATCTTATAGAGAGTGGAAGAAAAATGAAAGTACTGCTAACGGGACTGGGTCCGATATCGAACAAGATATATTCGCATAAGGCTGCGCAAGCAATCATCTATGCAGACCAGCTCAAGCAAGCTGGTTATGACGTTACGATCAACCTAGCCAACAATAAGATCACTGACTATAGTGGTTTTGATGAGGTGTATTTGTATCACGGTTCAGATTGGGGTGGTAGTCTCAATCTGTTTGGTGGTATCGAGAACTATCAGAACGTGGAGACCGTCGGTGCTCTGTCACGTTATAAGGGTACAGTAAAGTCACTCATCATTGACTTCCCCAAGTATAGCGATATGTTTGAGGCACGCTTGAAGAAAGCAAACATGTCATTTGACTGGGATTGGAATAACCTACGAACTATTGAGTCTAGTGCACAGGTCGTAGATCCAAACCTGGTAAAGCGTTATGATCGAATCTCAATCGGCGACAGTCATGCAATCTGCATGTATCGACCTGGATGGATGAACGTCTCCACTCCGTTCAAGACATTACACGGTGCGATCAAGTTGGGATTCGATCATTTCATACCTGAAGGCAATTACAAAGAGATTGAGATCTACTTTGGTAACATCGATGTTCGTCATCATTTATGTCGAAATGAAGATGTGAAGAGAGCTGCAAAAGATCTTGCAGATCGATACACTGCTGCAGCTGAGTTCTTAGCAGACAAGCACTCTGCAAAGGTGACGTTGTGGGAACTTCTACCTATCGAAGATCCAAGCCGGAAGGTGCCAAAGACTGGCAACTATAAAGGTACTCCTTTCTATGGGACATGGCAAGAGCGAACTGATGCGCGTCAATATTTCATGGATGAGCTTGAGTCAAGTGGAATTCCAGTATTCAAGTGGGTAGATAAGCTAAAGAATAATAAAGGTGAACTTGACTTTGAGTACATGGAGAAGCCACAGTCAATTCACTTGTCAAGAGCAGCGTATCCTCATTGGCAAGGTAAAGAGTGGACTGAGAAGAAAGAAGAGAGTGTACAACTAGATGCGTTTATGGTATAATAAGCCATTATCAAAAAGGATGTGTGTATGGGAATAATGGACAAACTCAAGAAGAACTCAAAGATCGATCACTCGTCGATCTTATCTGAATCGAAGTTCTTCACTGAAAAAGATATGGTACCGACTGACGTACCGATGATTAATGTTGCTCTATCTGGCAACATGGATGGAGGCCTAGCACCAGGTTTGACGGTGTTGGCTGGTCCGTCAAAGCACTTCAAGACTTCTTTTGCACTCATCATGGCGAGTGCTTATTTAAAGAAGTATCCTGAAGCAGTTCTGTTGTTTTATGATTCTGAGTTTGGGTCTCCACAAGATTACTTCAAACAGTTTGGGATCGACACTGACCGGGTGTTGCATACGCCAATCACTGACGTAGAACAACTGAAGTTTGATCTTATCGCACAGCTTGATGGTCTAGACCGTGGCGACAAGGTCGTAGTGGTGATCGACTCAGTCGGTAACTTGGCATCGAAGAAAGAACTCGAAGACGCCATGAATGAGAAGTCGGTGGCTGACATGAGCCGTGCCAAAGCTCTCAAAGGCCTGTTCCGCATGTGCACTCCTTATCTCAACATGAAGGACATCCCATTGATCGCTGTGAACCACACTTACAAAGAGATCGGTCTCTTTCCAAAAGACGTAGTCTCTGGTGGCACAGGCATCTATTACTCAGCCGACAACATCTGGATCCTTGGTCGTCAACAAGACAAGGTCGGCACAGAGATTCAAGGTTATCACTTCATCATCAACGTAGAGAAGTCACGATATGTTAAAGAAAAGTCTAAGGTACCTATCTCAGTTTCTTGGGAAGGTGGTGTACAGCGTTGGTCTGGTCTTCTTGATATTGCTTTGGATGGCGGTTACGTTGCCAAACCTAGTAACGGGTGGTATTCGAAAGTGGACCGAAAAACAGGTGAAGTCATGGATGGACGAGTACGAGAGAAGGAAACACTTACAGAAGATTTCTGGCGATCGATACTAGAAGAGACAGACTTTAAAGATTACTTGAAGCGTAAGTTCTCCATTGTAAGAGAGGCTGTTGTAGATGTCGAATCCGATTGAGAACGTTGACTATCAATTAGTTCCAGTCGATGACATGCCCGACGCTTGGGCAGTTCGTATCTTGACTGGTGAGTTTGTCGAGACGGTGATTGCATACAATGCAATTGCCTTCAATGAGGTAAAGGACTGTCTCACGTATAACTTTGTGGTAGTCACTTCACCTAATGAACAGGCAGCCATAGAGAACGAAGACATGCAAAAGACGGCAGGTGATATCTTAGGATCGATCATCGATAACGCTGCAGCTGATGGGTCCCTACAGTTTAAGGATAAAGAATGAAAATACTTGTCATGGGTTTGCCAGGTTCTGGTAAAACTTGGTTGGCTGAAAGGCTTAGCAAGCATTTAGAGTGCGCTTGGTTTAATGCCGATGAAGTAAGAAAGATGGCTAATGATTGGCAATTTGGAATAGAAGCTAGACTTAGACAAGCCGGTAGAATGGCAAATTTGGCTAACTATGAAAATTCACATGGTCGAACTGTCATATGTGATTTTGTATGTCCGACAGAAGAGACTCGACAGAGATTCAATGCTAACTTTATTATATGGATGAATACCATAAGTCAAGGCAGATATGAAGATACTAATAAAATGTTTGATCCACCGAAAATTGTACATAAAGAAATTACTCGCTTTATGACAGATAAAGAAATAGAAATACTAACGGAGGAAATAAAATGTCTACTTATGACATAGAAAGAAAGTTTGATTGGAAAAAACCTACAGTGCAAATGCTAGGTAGATGGCAACCTTGGCATAAGGGACACCAAGAATTATTTAAAAAATGTCATGCTATCACTGGTCAAGTTTGTATTATGATTCGTGATGTACAAGGTTGGGAAGATAATCCATTTGAAATAAATGAAGTATCATCTAAAATCTCTATTGAATTGTCAAAAGAAGGATATATTTCTGGCGTAGATTATGTTATAATGCCAGTTCCAAATATTGTAAATATCAGTTATGGAAGAGGTGTTGGTTATACATTCACCGAGCACGATCTTGGTGAAGATATCCATAATATCAGCGCCACAGATATCCGAGCTAAATTGAGAGAAGAGGGTAAACTTGCAAACTAATCTTGAACAAACTATACTACGTAATATCCTTACAAATGAAAAGTACATGCGGAAGGTTTTACCTTTCGTAAAGCCTGAGTATTTTGAAGGGATCTATCGTACGCTGTTCAAAGAAGCAGGTAAATTTGTTGCTAAGTACAACAGGTTGCCGACATCTGAAGCGTTTAAGATTGAACTGGATCAGACAGATCGACTGACTGGCGAGCAATACACAATGGCAGTCGATATCTTACCTCATATCTTTTCAGATGAGAAGATCGATGAAGATTGGCTGATGGACACCACAGAGAAGTGGTGTCAAGACCGCGCAGTCTATAACGCAATCATGGAGTCCATCTCTATTATCGATGGTAAGCATGAGACTCTGACTAAAAACGCACTACCTGACATCTTGCAGAAGGCACTTGCAGTTGCCTTTGACGTGAATGTTGGCCACGACTATATTGAGAACGTAGATAAGCGATATGAGTTCTATCACACAGAGGAATCACGAATCCCGTTTGACCTCGAGTATTTCAACAAAATCACAAAAGGCGGACTCCCAAACAAAACACTTAACATTGCTCTTGCTGGCACCGGTGTTGGTAAGTCTTTGTTTATGTGTCACATGGCTGCTGGTTGCCTGACTCAAAACAACAATGTGTTGTATATCACGATGGAGATGGCAGAAGAACGTATCGCCGAGCGTATCGATGCAAACCTTCTGAATGTAGCTATCGATGAGATTGATAAGTTGTCGAAAGATATATTCACTACGAAAGTGGCGAACATATCTCGTCAAACGACTGGTAAGTTGATCATCAAGGAATATCCTACAGGGTCAGCACATACCGGTCACTTCCGTGGTCTATTGAATGAACTCAAGCTCAAGAAACAGTTTGTGCCTGATATCATCTTCATCGACTACTTAAACATCTGTGCCTCATCAAGAATGAAAGGAATGGGCGGTGCCATCAACTCGTACAACTACATCAAAGCAATTGCCGAAGAAATACGTGGCCTTGCTGTCGAATTTGACCTACCAATCGTATCAGCAACTCAAACAACAAGAAGCGGATATTCAAACTCAGACGTCGGACTTGAGGACACCAGTGAGTCATTTGGACTCCCAGCCACGGCAGACTTTATGTTCGCTCTTATCTCCACGGAAGAGTTAGAGCAACAGGGCCAGATGATGGTCAAGCAGTTGAAGAATAGATACAATGATCCAACGTATCATAAAAGGTTCGTTATAGGGGTTAACAGATCAAAAATGAAACTTTATGATGTTGAAGAGAATCAGCAGACTTTGACTGACGACACTCCTCTGTTTGATAAGTCACAGAACGTAAAGAGAACTAAGTTTGAAGGGTTTAAGCTATGAGCGACTTTGAAACACATGAAATTGGTACAGCAAAAGAATTGAAGCTATCACGAGCTTTGTATGATGCTATTGCACGACAAATCAATAACGAGTTCGATGATAAATCAATTAATGCAGATATTCGTAATGCTCATGATGAACTTCGTAAGCATTATCAGTGGCAAGTACATCTATTGGATGATCTACTATGATTAAGCACTTTACAGTCTGGACAATAAACAACTGTGGTTATTGCGTAAGAGCCAAACAGTTGATTCTCATGCGTGGGCATCAATACGAAGAGAAGAAAGTAGCACCAGGATACTTTGACATTAAAGAGATGCTTGAAGTGCTACCTACTGCACGAACTTTTCCTCAGATCTTAGTTAATGGCAAGTTGATTGGTGGATATGACGATCTTATGAAATACTTTGAGAAGAACAAATGAAAGCAAAACTGATTAGCGTTTCGAAACCGACAAGGGAGATGTACAATGAGGGGATTAATAACGCGCAGGACCTTATCGCATTCTGCGCCAGAGTCTCCAATCCCAGTAATCAACTCAATCTCGGCACGGCAGAGAAGCTCATCAGATACTTGGCCAAACACAAGCATTGGTCACCTTTTGAAATGGTCTCAGCATGTGTCGAAGTTGAAACTACGAGAGACATCGCGCGTCAGCTACTACGACATCGTTCCTTTTCCTTCCAAGAGTTTTCCCAACGCTACGCTGACCCAACGAAAGATCTGGAATTCGTACATCGGGATGCACGTCTTCAAGATGAGAAAAATAGACAAAACAGTATAGAACTGGACATGAGTGATGAGCATCGACGACTTTCATATCAATGGGAAAACCTGCAGCGTGATCTAATTGAGAAAGTTAAAGACGTCTATTCGTGGGCTATCGCTAACGGTATAGCAAAAGAACAGGCTCGGGCAGTTTTACCTGAAGGCCTGATGATGTCTAGACTCTACGTGAACGGTACCATCAGGTCCTGGATCCACTATATCGAGCTGAGGTCTGGAAACGGCACCCAACTTGAGCATATGGAACTAGCCAGGGCCTGTGCCTGTGCCATCTATGAGGCCTTCCCCATGATCGAAGAGTACCTCCAGCCTCAAAATTAGTACTTAAGTATTACTTTTTCGAATAAATAGTTTAAAAATTAAACTTTTGACATATTTACATTTCTGGCCAACGGTATAGAATAAGACCTATCGAATGTTGAAAGGAAATGAAAATGTTTAAAAACCTAATGATTGAGCTCTTCCCCGCGGTCCTGGTGGCTGCCCTGATTGGGATGCCTTTTGCCCTGTATTTCTTGTTTGTGATGCAACCTTAATACTTTTGACATATTTACAAAGTCGAAAGTTTGTGGTAGAATTAACTCAAGTTAATCGGAAAGGTACTCTAATGAAACCAATTGATCTTTTTTATACTCCAAAGTCTATGGAAGAAATGCAGGACATGTTAGAAAGATTGGATCAGTCAGATCGTGCAAAGGTATATCCTTATGTCATGATGATGTATAACTTGCTCACGTCTCAATTTGTTAAGGAGTAAATGATGACTACTGAAATTCACACTCCTACTCCTGTTCGTTCATACTCTGGCCTTAAAGGCTGCATGTGTGGTTGTCTTGGTAAGTACACCGAGGATCCAGTTGAAATGGCTAAAGCTCTTAAGCGTGTGCTTAAGAATCCCAGTACAAAGTATGATGGTGCGGCCAAGTGTTTTTACTATGAGACCAAGACTCGTACTAATGTAGTGTACGTGGAGTTAAGGAATGAAAATGTCTACAATGACTGATTCAGATATGGAAATCCCTTTTCGTGATCGTGGCCCGTTCACTCGGCATGGTGGTCCATATGATCGTGGAGCATGTGATGCATACTACTGGCGTGAAGCACAGCCTCACTACTTCACTGGAGGCTCATTCAGATCACCTCGTATTGAAGAATGTGACATGAGCGAAGAAGAAATCGCAGCGTATTACGCTGGTTATCACGAGCAATTTGATAGAAAGGACTGGGGCGATGAGTGATCGTTATATTGAATCGGTAGAGATGCATCCGGACGGATATCCTATCACAAAGTACAAGTACATTTCACCGAAGATCAGTACGTTTGGCACCACGACTGGTGCTAAGTACTCGATCGCAAACCGTGGTGCACAGAAGTCAAATCTTGCTGGCACGACTGTTGATCATGTTGGTGACGAAAAAAGTAGTGTACAACGTTACAAATCCAGTGTATAATGTACACTTTGAACATGATGAGAGGACTACCCCACCTCTCATCGTGATGTGAACTGGGGTGTTTATTATGGAGTATTTTATGTCGAAACTTGCTAAACTTGAGTCTTATTTGGTTGACGGTGGCGTTGTGACCGCCAAGCAGATTAAGAGCATGTTCAAGCTTGCTAACCCTACCGCTGCCGTGAGTGAGCTGCGCCGTCGTGGTGTTGCCATCTACTCGAATCCGGCCACGTTGTACACTGGTGAGAAAACCACCAAGTACCGTGTTGGTACGCCTTCGAAGGCGATGGTTGCCGCAGCCTTTGCTGCTGGTTTCGCAGCCTAATCAAAGGGGCCTCGTGCCCCTTTAATATGAAATATTCATTTCACTCAAACGGATGGACTGTTAAAGTTCACGACTTAGATGTAAAAAATGCTTCTCAACAAGAGGCAGATGAAATTGCGCAATTAATTTCATGTAATATTGTAGTTTGTATAGAAGATAGTAGAATAGCAGATTTAGAACTAAAAGACGAAGTTCGTTTTTGTGAAATGATAGGTGAAATAAAAAGCGGAAGTACTAGACTCGAAAAAATAAAAAATTTAGATCCTGCTATAGTAAAATCTTTAAAAGAGTCAGCTGTAGGAAATGATGAAATAAGTTCTAAAGTACAAAGGGTTACTGGAGAAAAAAATTCCAATGGTTATTCTGGTCTTTTTGGAAAAAAAGAAGCTCTAGATTGGCATAATAATCGTCCATGGGATCTAGATCGAGGTTCTATTGTATGGTTGAGAACTATAAAAGGAGCAGGTGGTTCTAAAACTTCTTGGACTAATACGATACGAGCTTATGAAGATCTTAAAATTGAAGATCCTAATTTTGTAAAATCTTTAGAAGATAATCATTATAGAGTTGTATGGGGAAACATGAACCATACTAAGTACTATAATGTAGATGGAGAAAATAATTTTAATACGTTAGTTGAACGAAGTAGTCCTCAAACAGCGATGCCTTTAGTTTTTCAAAATGAAGGGGGTTACAAAGGATTTTTTCTTCCATATTTACAAGTAACTGGTATTTTAGGACTTAGCAAAGAAGAAAGCGATATAATCTTGAAACGAATATGGGATTATACTATGCAAGAAAAATACATATACCATCATGAATGGAAAGATGGTAATGGTGAAATAATTTTATCTGAACAATGGAATAGTGTACATAAAAGATGGGAGTTTGAAAATATTGAAAAAAGATATTTGCATAGAATATCGTTTGATTATTCAAATACCACTTGGTGGAATGATGTAAAATACAGATTTAATTCTCAAAAAAATCGAGCTTTAAGGGAAAATTTAAAATATTTAAAAAGGATAACAAAGTGATTGACTATAAATTTGATGAGGGTCGTCTTATTGACGAGTTTAAGAAGTATATCGACTCTACTTACAGCGGTCACTACTCTGTCAATAAATTCCAAGCCACCGAGTTTGTTATCGACGGTGGTCATGGTACAGGCTTTTGTGTTGGTAATGTGTTGAAGTATGCTCAACGATATGGCAAAAAGGGCACTAAAGATGATGCCCGTAAAGATTTAATGAAAGTGCTGCACTACGCTTTGATTCAGCTATATATTCATGACTTAGAAGAGCAGCCAAACGAAGAGCCACGCGGTTCCGCCAAGCGCCGCGCCTAATAGAGTAAACGCAAGCATAAACTCTACAAAAGCTCTACGCCGTCGCATCTGTTCATAGACCATCCTTTCCCTCCGGTCTTTGATGCGACGGCGTTCCTTTATGAACTCCTCGTACGCACCAGGTGGTCCATACCACTGGAACATCTCACGTATCTCTTTCTCCATCTTAGCGATCTTATTGCGATACGCCACTGCCTCTAGTGCAGCTTTAGTGTCATCCTGAAACGTGAGCTTCTTGAATATTGAAGGCTTGGTCTTTTGTCCAGCCCATTCATGTATATCAGATACATGACCAGCCCACTTAGCGAGCTGACCAAACACGTCCTCTATATCTCTACCATGATTCACCAATGTCTGCACACCCTTGAATGCAGCAGACGCAGCGGCCATAGCCGTTATGGGATCAATCATACTTCCCCCTTTCAGTTGGCTAATGGGTTATCCAAAGCCTCCTTGATTTTATCGTCCATTTCTTTCTTGACTTCCTTGAGACCTCTGTCTACTTCTTTCTGTAGATCTCTCATTTCATTTCGAGCCACCTTTAAGTCAGCATCAACCTGACGTTGCTGTTCCTTTGTTGAACGCTCTACACCTTCTACTACTTTCTCTACTCTACGAATATCACTCTTTAAATCATTTTTAATCTCATTGGTGTATTCTGTAGACTGTTGAACGTTGGCAGCAATGCCTTCCATCTTCTTATCAACTGCCGTGAGTCGCTCGTTGATACCACTCAGATCAGGTGCAACATAACTTTGAATCTGCTCCTTCATCTCCATGTAATCTTTGTACACCTCGAAGGCACCGTACAATGAACCGACACCGGCAGACACGATTGCAAACGCTGCGCTGATCGTCATCGCAGTCATCTTGATACCGAATAGACGAAACTCTTTGTTCTTGAGATTGTCTACCTCTTGTTCAAAGTTTTCAATACCTTCGCCTAGATCTTTATTTGCCATTTTCTTTCTCTTTTGGTTTGTTTTCTTCTTTGAGTTGTCTTTGAATTGGAGTGTTCTTCTTTGGAGAATAAGCCACTCCGTCTTTTGGTTTCGGTCTGTGTCTGAACCAACTCATAGAATCTCCCTATTGATATTGTTGCCTCACCATCTCTTGGTGTAACCTATCAGAGCCAAGTCCTCTCATAGCTCTACGATTATCAACGTTGACTTGTCCCTTGTAGATCTCTTTTGGTGCATAGAACGCAGCATCTGCTAGCTGTGTTTGATATGCACTAAAGTCAGCTGGAGCTTTCGCAAAGTCATTCATGCTCACTCCACCTGATGCCGCCTCGTTTGGCTGTGTACGTGTCTGTTGTACCGTCGTCTGCTGTGTCGTTTTTGTCTCTACTGCAACTGTTGTTTGTTGGTTATTATTATCCTGACTCGTCACTACGTTGTTGACAGGACTCTCCTGAGTTGTTGTGACCGACTCAGTCGTGATTGCAATCTCTTCGGCACTACTCGATGATGCAGGTACTTGTGACTCTGTTGATTGCATGATACTTTGATTAACGACATTCATTACATTCGTTAAGTCAGTTGCTTGTCTGACAACCATTGCGATCAAGCTGTAATCAACAGTTACTTTCTTCTCTTTCTTCTCTTCTACTGCTTGTTTCTGCTCTACCTTTTCTTTGGGAGCATCACCAGGTATTGTCAATTCACCGGTGGTAGATACCTCAATACCACCAGCATCAATAACAGGTGCCGCTGCTGTACTCGTCTCTTCAACGGGTGTTGTGCCAGCAACTGTGGATGACGGAACTACATTCGTGCCATCCTCGACTGTATCGGTTGGTGTCGCTGACGCCGTT
>Ga0209653_1003623_pt1 | contig 10441 bp, 10 predicted proteins | sample SaaInl6LU_22_DNA_FD_184644 | JGI IMG/M metagenome (GOLD analysis project Ga0209653, IMG submission 184644) | Marine microbial communities from expanding oxygen minimum zones in the Saanich Inlet - ESP_116LU_22_DNA (SPAdes) (version 2) | ecosystem: Environmental > Aquatic > Marine > Intertidal... | reverse complement strand
ACAACGTGAGATCAGCGGACAAAAACCGTACCGTATTGCCTACGTAAAAGCCAACAGTAACTCCACTATCGCCAATATCGGCGCTGAGCTCGGGCTCAGTGCCAGCGAGCAAGACGAGCTGCGTCTGATCAACGGTCTTTACCCGCAGGGTGAGCCGGAGGTGGGAGATTGGCTTAGAATATTTCGCCGATGAACATTGAATAACTAAATTTCATGCTTAAAAAAATTACTCTTATCACGCTGTTGGTCACTCTTGCTGGCGGATTGTCGGTTGTATTAATGGAGCCTTCAAAACCTGTACGTCAACCCCAAATAGCACTGCCCGACAGCGACCTACTCTCGGAGCGTATTGCCGCGCAAATTTCACCTGGCAGCAATGATCCAACTGCTGAAATAGAACAGCCTATCGACAGTGCTGCACTGGCGGCTAGATTGTCGATGCTGACCCGCACAGTGACGACAGCGCGCGAACCGAGCCCAGAAGAGTTACAGGAATTTTTACAACAAAACCAGCAGCGTTACCGCCAGACTGATTACTTTAGCTTTGACTACCTGTTTTTCTCAGCCCTCGAATACGGCGCACAAACTCGTGCGAAAGCGGCAGAAAAAATGTCTGGGCTGGACGATCTAGGGCCAGAAAACACTAGCGTTATTGACAATGCCAGCCAGCACCAAGTGGACACTCAGTTTGGCCGTGGCTTCTCCTTACAACTCGCCAAGCTGTGGGGTGAGCGCCAACAGAGCTGCTGGCAAGGCCCAATAAGCGGCCGCGGCGGAGCATATCTGGTCTGTTTGCGCGAATATCGCCGAGGTCAACTGCCGAGCATGGAGGCACTGCGCGATCAGTTAATCAATGACTGGCGCTTTGAACAGTTTAAGCGCTCAGAAGATCGCTGAAGAATTGGCGCAGCTGAGCAGCTCCACCCTGCTCCCAGGCTCGCAGCGCAGCGGTACCAACAATCGCCATATCAGCATGGCCACGCAGGTAGTCCATATCACTGCGATCACTGATACCAAAACCCACCCCTAGCGGCAGATCGGTGTGCTCGCGGCAGCGAGCCACCAGCTCAGCAACATCGTCACCCATCTGTGTTTTAGACCCTGTCACCCCTTTGCGAGCGACCACATAGATGAAACCTTTGGCGGCGGCAGCCAGCTGGGCTAAGCGCGCGTCACTGTTGGTGGGAGTCATCAAGATCACTGGCTCAAGCCCCATCTGGGCAGAGAGTGCATGCAGATTGTCGGCCTCTTCGATAGGCAGATCGGGGAGGATGTAGCCGACACCGCCCGCCTCTTTAAGACGCTGTAAAAAACGCTCCTCGCCCATTTTAAAGACCGTGTTGTAGTAACCCATCATCAACACTTTGAAGGGAAAACGGGCAGTGATGGCCGCCATAAATTCAAAGCAGTCGTCGACCGTAGTGCCATTTTGCAGCGATATTTCATTGGCGCGAACGAACAGCGGGCCGTCTGCACTGGGTTCGGAGAATGGGAACTGCAGCTCCACTAAATCGACACCCGCCTCCGCCATAATTTCTAGCTCGGCAAGATTGTCCTCAAAAGAGGGGTAGCCACACACTACGTGGGCCATCACCAACAAAGATTTATCTTGTTTGCGCTGATCGATATAGCTCTGCAGACCCATCAGTTGTGCTCCTGATTATATTGAGTCGCTTTGGTGCGGATAAAATCTTTCCACTTGTCGTCATCGAGCGCCTCAGCGACGGTGAAAATATCCTTATCGGCGCGACCCGACTGATTAATCAGAATAATCTCATCTTTGCCCATACTCGGTGCCTCTTCAATCGCTTTGGCGAAGGCGTGGGTAGTTTCCAGTGCGGGGATGAGACCCTCAGTGCGCATGGTCAATTTGAGTGCTTCGCGGACCTCATCATCGGTGGCGGCGAGGAAGCGCACTTTCTCTTGCTCCCAAAGGTAGGCCAGAATCGGGTTGATACCGATGTAGTCGAGACCCGCAGCAATACTGTGCGTCTCGTTCATGTTGCCTTGTTCGTTCTGTAAAAAGTAAGTTTTGAAGCCCTGAGCAATACCCACTGAGGCATCGTTGTAGGCCAGACGCGCAGCGTGCAGTGATGAGCCGGCACCGTGGCCTCCCGCTTCGCAACCGATCAGCTCTACATCGTCATCAAAGAACCCCTGGAAAATACCCATAGCGTTAGAGCCGCCACCTACGCAAGCATAGATACGGTCGGGCAGACGGCCAGTCTGCTCGAGCATTTGAGCGCGCGCCTCTTGACCGACAATCGACTGGAACCAACTGACCATCTCTGGGAAAGGGTGCGGCCCGCACGCGGTGCCCAACACATAGTGAGTATCGGCCATATTGGTGACCCAATCGCGCATAGCCTCGTTGATTGCATCTTTAAGAGTTTTCTGCCCATCCTGTACCGCTACCACCTCAGCGCCCATGTTTTCCATCCAGAAGACATTGGGACGTTGTCGGGCGACATCCACTGCACCCATGTAAATAGTGCAGTCGAGACCAAATTTGGCCGCCATAGTGGCGGTGGCAAAGCCGTGTTGACCGGCACCGGTCTCGGCAATCACGCGGCCTTTACCCAAGCGCTTGCAGAGCAAGCCCTGGCCGATAACATTGTTGATTTTGTGGGAGCCAGTGTGGTTGAGATCTTCGCGTTTGACGTAAATCTGCGCACCACCGAGGGTTTTTGACAAATTTGCCATGTACGTGATCGGTGTTGGCCGACCCGAGTAGTCTTGCATTAACTGGACAAATTCTGCCCAGAAACTGGGATCGCTTTTACAAGCGCGAAAGCAATCGAGCAATTCGTTGACTGTGGCTTGGAGTATTTCGGGCAAAAACACACCACCATACTGGCCGTAGTAGCCCTCTTTACCGTTTGAAAAGTCAAATAAGTTCATATGGCCAGCCTTTGCTGATAGATCAGAATAGAGAGCCGCCCAGCGGCGGTCTAATTAACCCGCTATGTTAGCGATAGCGGTGCAGTGATACAAGAAACTGTGGCTATCATTGGTAAACAGACAAACTATCACAGAGCCAGTATCTAGGGTATGACCGAGCGGACATTTTTAGTCGCCAAAGATAGCGATTTGCGCCGGCATCAATAGCGGCGTGGCCTGGCGGCAGTTCGGCTGCTAAACCAAACCAAAAATCAATGGCTTGGCAGCGCTAAAAACACTACATCTTGTGTTTTTGGGGTTGCACGGCACAAAATGTGGGCTAGAATCACTGCTTCGCTCAGCAGTCTTGTCTCCGGCAAGATACTAACAAAGAGTATTAAAAGTGTCTTTTTTTTGCTCGCAACCCGAGTGCTGTGGCCATTGTGTAGTAGAAGTCTAAACGCGCGAACTGCGCAAGTATTTAAACCTTATGAGAAAGCCATCAAAGGATATAAAAGATGACCGCCACCTTAAAATCCGTTAAGCCGCTAGACGCGCAGAAACATATCGAGATTCAAGATGCTTCACTGGACATCTGGGATAAAAAATATCGCCTCAAAGACAAACAAGATAATCCAGTAGACGCCGATGTTGAAGCGACTTACGCTCGCGTTGCCAAAGCACTGGCTGATGTCGAAGAGCCCGCGTTGCGCGACAAATGGCAGGAGCGTTTCACTTGGGCGCTGCGCCAAGGCGCGATCCCGGCAGGCCGCATCATCTCCAACGCTGGCGCTCAAGCTTACAAGCCCGCTACCTCAACCATCAACTGCACGGTCTCGGGTATTGTCCCAGATTCGATGCAGGGCATTTTGGAGCGCAACTTAGAAGCCGGCCTGACCCTTAAAGCAGGCTGCGGTATCGGCTACGAGTTCTCTACCCTGCGCCCCCGCGGTGCCTATGTATCGGGTGCCGGGGCATACACCTCGGGCCCGCTGTCGTTTATGGATATCTACGACAAAATGTGTTTTACCGTCTCCTCAGCTGGCGGCCGTCGCGGTGCGCAAATGGCCACTTTTGATGTCAGCCACCCAGATGTCTTCGACTTTGTTCGCGCCAAGCGCGAAGATGGCCGGCTGCGCCAGTTCAATCTCTCGCTGCTGATTACCGAAGAGTTTATTGAGGCGGTGCGCAACGATGACGAGTGGCCACTGACCTTCCCGATCAGCGAAAAAGAGCTGGATGAAAACGTCGACCTCAAGGGTGACGATGTGGTTTGGCGCAGCTTCCCATCTACCGATGGCTATGTCAGCAATGATCAAGGCTTGGTGGCCTGCCGCGTCTACCAACGTATACGCGCCTCTAAACTTTGGAATGCGATCATGTCGTCTACCTACGACTTCGCTGAGCCTGGCTTTATTTTGATCGATAACGTCAACCAGATGAACAACAACTGGTTCTGTGAAGATATCCGCGCCACTAACCCGTGTGGCGAGCAACCGCTGCCACCCTACGGTAGCTGTCTACTCGGTTCGGTAAACTTAACCAAGTTCGTCCGCAACCCGTTCACCGACAAAGCGTTTTTCGACTGGGATGAGTACCGCGAGGTGGTTTCTGTATTTACCCGCATGCTCGACAATGTGGTTGAGATCAATGGCTTGCCACTTGAACAGCAGCGCAACGAAATTATGCGCAAGCGCCGCCACGGCATGGGTTTCTTAGGCCTTGGTTCAACTATGACAATGCTGCAGATGGCCTATGGCGATGACCAGTCGCTCGAGTTTACGGAGTCAGTCTCACGCGAAATGGCGCTGGCGGGCTGGCGCACTGCAGTAGAGCTGGCCAAAGAGAAAGGCCCTGCACCGATTATGGACGAGGATTTCACCGTCACTCCAGAACTGCTCTTTAAGCGCCCAGAGCTAGCTAAAGACGGCATCAATCTTGGCGATACCGTTAAAGGCCGCGTGCTGCACGCCAAGTACAGCCGCTACATGCAGCGTATCGCCGAAGTGGAGCCTGAGTTGGTCGAAGAGATTGCCAAAGTGGGTGCACGCTTTACTCACCACTCGTCAATTGCCCCTACCGGGACAATTTCGCTATCGCTGGCCAACAATGTTTCAAATGGTATCGAGCCCAGCTTTGCGCACCACTACTCGCGCAACGTCATCCGCGAAGGCAAGAAGAGCAAAGAGAAAGTCGATGTCTTCTCTTTTGAGCTGCTCGCCTACCGTGCTCTGGTTAACGAGCGCGCTATGCCGTTCAGCGAAGCCGCTGAAGAGCAACTGCCCGGTTATTTTGTCAGCTCTGACGACATTGCCCCGCGCGCCCATGTCGATGTTCAGGCTGCATCACAAAAGTGGGTTGACTCCTCCATCTCTAAAACGATCAACGTCCCCACCGACTGCGATTACGAAGCGTTTAAAGATATCTATCTCTACGCGGCTGAAAAGGGTCTTAAGGGCTGCACCACGTTCCGCTTCAATCCGGAAGCGTTCCAAGGGGTATTGGTTAAAGAGAAAGATCTCGAGAACACCTACTACACCTTTACGCTTGAAGATGGCAGCAGTGTCGAGCTAAAGGGCAATGAACAGGTAGAGTACGACGGTGAAATGCACACCGCCGCCAATCTCTTCGACGCACTGAAAGAAGGCTACTACGGTAAGTTCTAATCGCCACCGGTTGGCTGAGTGAATTTAACGTTACAACGAACACAATAGGCAGAGAACAATGAGTGTAAAAATAAGCAAGAAAATCGTCGGCTATCAAGTCGCCAGTGATGAACAAAAGCAAGAGGCAGCAGCGGTCAAAGCGCAGGCCAGTATTATCCAGATGCACGAGAAAATCTCGCGGCCAGAGATGCTGGTCGGGTCTACTTATAAAATTAAGCCGCCACTGGCTGAGCATGCGCTCTACATCACTATTAACGACTACATTCTTAATGAGGGCACCGATCACGAGCAGCGCCGCCCGTTTGAGGTTTTCATCAACACTAAGAATATGGACCACTTTATGTGGATTGTAGCGCTGACTCGCGTTATGTCTGCTGTTTTTCGCAAGGGTGGAGACGCAACGTTTATGGTTGAAGAGCTCAAGTCGGTATTTGATCCGCAGGGTGGCTATTGGCTGCCCGGCGGCCGCTTCATGCCTTCACTGGTGGCCGAGATTGGCACCTGTATAGAGGATCATATGCGTCGCATCGGCATGCTTAAAGCGCCTGAAATATCGGATCATCAAAAACAGATCATGGAGGAGAAGCGCGCTGAATTTGAAGGCCAAGCAGAGCAGAGGAGTGGCGGTTTTCCCGCTAATGCTGAGCTGTGCAAAAAGTGCAGCACCAAAGCGACCATTTTGATGGACGGCTGTATGACCTGCCTCAACTGCGGCGACTCTAAGTGCGGCTAAGTTAACTGTATGCCATGCGGCTAGTACTCATTAGCCAGTTAAAACCGTCGCCTCTGGTGGCGGTTTTTTTTATGATGGCTTTTTATTCACTTTGGATTGTCTATGTCACTCTCGCTTTCATCAATTCTCGCCAAGATACAGCCCGGCGATAAGCCCAACCAGTTCATCACCCAGTTTTACCCTGAATGGTCACAGGGACGCACTAGTTTTGGTGGCTTTACGGCGGCCCAAGCACTCCAAGCGCTGCGCTTGGGTTGTGAAGCTGAACTTCCACTGCGTTCGATGATGGTCAATTTCATTAGTGCCGCTGGCCCCGGCACAATAGAAATACAATGTGAACAGTTACACCGAGGTAAAAGCTCTACTTGGGCAGAGGCGCGTGTCAGCCAAGCAGGCAAATTAATCGCGACAGTGACGGTGTTCTTTGGTAAAAGTCGTGACTCAGCTATTACAGTGGATGCACCACAGCGCCCAGAGGCACCATCGCCAGAACAGGCTCCGGAAGTGATGGGGGATAACAACCCACTAGCACCAATTTTCACCCGCAACTACCAGATGCGCTTTGCACTTGGCCAGGCTCCAGTCTCGGCGTCAGCCGACAGTCAGCAGGGTGTCTGGATGCGCTACCGCAACCGCGAGGAGCCCCTCGGTGAAGCGCAACTTGTCGCAATGCTCGATTTGCCGCCCCCGGCCGTTATGCAGATGTTCACCGAGCCCAAGCCGATCAGTTCAATTAGCTGGCATATCGAGTTTCTCGACCACCTAAACGACCCACACAGCGACGCCTATCGAGGTTGGTGGTTTATGCATTCATCAGCCAAAGCCTGTGCAGATGGCTACTCGCAAGAGCACTCAACCCTCTTTACCCCCAGTGGTCGCGCAATTGCCATGAGCCAACAGACCGTAGCAGTTTACGCCTAAACAGGAATTATTCTATGGGACTCTATGAGAAGTACCTGCTGCCGAGTGTGATTGATCTGGCCTGCGGCTCATCGCCGGTGATGTATCAGCGCCGCTTAGTGGTACCGGAGGCGAGCGGCAGTGTACTTGAAATAGGCGTAGGCTCAGGGCTCAATTTACCGCTTTATGACCCCGCCAAAGTCACCCAACTCTGGGCGCTAGAACCCTCATCGGCCATGCGATCCAAAGCGGCAAAGCTCTTTGCCGCACTCGACATCCCCGCTGAATGGCTCGATTTACCCGGCGAAGAGATCCCTTTAGCAGACTGCAGTGTCGACACCGTTGTGCTCACTTTTACGCTCTGTACGATACCCGACCCCCTCGCTGCGCTCGCTCAAATGCACCGCGTACTCAAGCCCGACGGCACCCTGCTGTTTTGTGAGCACGGTTTGGCACCAGATACCAAAGTGGCGCTCTGGCAACAGCGTATCAACCCAGTTTGGCGTCCACTAGCTGGTGGCTGCAACTTGCAGCGGCCAATCGACCAATTACTGCGCCAAGCTGGCTTTACTATCGCGCAACTTACAACCGGTTACTTGCCAAGTACTCCGAAAATTGCCGGCTTTAACTACTGGGGCCGTGCTCACAAATAAAAAAACCGCTCACAGCTGACTGTAAGCGGTTCACGGATTACACGACGAATTCTAAATAGTCAGTCCGCCATCGACCACTATGCATTCGCCAGTCGTATAACTGCTAGCATCAGAGACCAGATAGAGCACGGTGCCAGCCATTTCACGTGGTTCGGCGTGTCGAGCCATCGGAATACTGGCCAGTGCGCTCTTATAGATACCTTCATTGGCAAACAGTGCGCCTGCAAATTTGGTTTTAGTCAGCCCCGGCAACAGTGCATTACAGCGGATACCGTGCGGCGCACACTCTTTGGCAAACGCTTTGGTCATACTCACTACTGCTGCTTTAGTAATCGAGTAGATCCCTTGCATCGGCCCGGGCTGTAAAGCGTTGACCGATGCAGTATTGACAATGGCGCCGCCGCCATTGGCGCGCATCAGCCTGCCAGCTGCCACCGACATAAAGAAGTAGCCGCGAATATTCACATCTACGGTCTTGTTGTAGGCGGTGAGATCGGTATCGAGAATGTGTCCAAAATAGGGATTGGTGGCAGCATTGTTTACCAAGATATCGAGTTTGCCGTGCGCTTCACTGATCGCTGCCACTGTAGCCTCAATCTGTTCTAAGTCGCCGACATGGCAAGCCATCGCTTCGGCACTGTGGCCACCTGCAATAATTTTATCGGCGACACTCTGGCAGTCGTCTTGCTTGCGGCTAGAGACAATCACATGCGCACCCTGCTCTGCCAAAAGTTGTGCGATCTCCTCGCCGATACCGCGGCTAGCCCCCGTGACCAGAGCCACTTTACTGGTTAAATCAAACAGTTTTGTGGTCACAACTCTCTCCCTCATGATGACCCATAGCTTTTAAAATTAATTGTTTTCTGCGTATTCAAAACCAGCACGCAAACTGCGCGTCGCTAGACGGATCTCGTTGAGCAAACAGACTAGCGAGAAAATCAATAACACCAGTGCAAACACAAATAAGCCAACAATCACTGCATCGGCATTGAGCTGCCAAAGCGCAGCGATAAAAATGGCCGCAATCAAAGCACAGACCAACAAGCCTGCACCACTGCACAGAGCAATCGCCAAGTTAATAATATCGACGCGGCGCCAGAGAAAGGTCATCTCGCGCTGGCTGATCACTTTGTGCTCGCCACTAACACGCGCCACGCGCACCTCAACGATGCGCGCGCGGTCAATAATACGACCAAGGCGCGATGACATGACATTGAGAAAACCCGCTATACCCGCTAATAAAAAGACCGGCGCTACCGCCATGCCAATGATCTGAGCGAGATCGCTTACCCCGTGGTAACTGAACACTACGTACTCCTTGAATTTGCCTGTACAGATTGCCGTAGTCATCAATGGCTGTCTAGTTAATTGCAAACAACTCCCTAATTGTGTGTCATGTTAAGTTGACCACAAAGTGGCTCCAGAGAGATACTCGATATCTTATTCTAGACACCTTACCAAAAACTGGCAGACTATGAGCTGTGATCGCAAATCAACTATCTACTTAACAGCTGAAGGCGCCCAAAAGCTGCGTGAAGAGTTGCGTCAACTGTGGAAAGTAGAACGCCCCGAAGTCACCCGTGTGGTGCACGAAGCGGCTAAAAATGGCGATCGCTCAGAGAACGGCGACTACATATATGGCAAACGCCGACTGCGTGAGATAGACCGCCGAGTGCGTTATTTAGACAAACGACTACAGCTTGCAACTGTGGTGGAGCGGCCACCGCGAGATACAGACCGCATCTACTTTGGCGCCAGGGTTACTCTTGAAGACGAGGAGGGCGAACAGCGCTGCCTGCGCATTGTTGGCAGCGACGAAATAGACCCCGCGCAGCAGTGGATCAGCATCGACTCTCCGGTAGCGCGCGCCCTAATAGGCAAGCGCGTCGACGATGATATTGCTGTCACCACTCCAAGTGGCACTGTCCACTGGACAGTGGCTGGTATTCATTACCAGAGATAAGTAATGCTATGGCGCCAGCCGACTGATCTGCCACTGCTGACTCTCATCCAAAGTATAGTTAAAGCGGTCGTGGAGACGGTGCTCGCCGCCCTGCCAAAACTCAAATTCGTGCGGTACTACCCTAAAACCACCCCAAAAGTCGGGTACCGGCACCTCGCCATCGGCATATTTTTCTTTTAACTGTAGGTATTGAGTCTCCAGAGCTTGGCGAGAATTGATTCGGCTACTCTGGCGCGATGCCCAAGCGGCAAGCCGGCTTTGCATGGGGCGCTTGAGAAAGTATTTAACCACCTCAGTTACCGACAATTTTTCTGCGCGGCCGCCGACCATGACTTGCCGATCTAACGCCAACCAAGGGAACTGCAGTGACACATGGGGGTTGGCCGCAATCTCAGCTGCTTTGCGACTGCCCAGATTGGTGTAAAAAATAAACCCCTGGCGATCAAACCCCTTCAGCAAGACCATGCGTTGCCAGGGTCTACCGCCCTCGCCGACCGTTGCTAACGTCATTGCCGTAGGGTCAACTAACTGCGCTTGCAAAGCATCGTCCATCCACTGTGAGAACTGCGCAAAAGGGGACGCATCTAAAGATTCGCGCCGCAGCCGAGCAAATTTAAAGTCGCGGCGATTATCTTGGAGTTGATTA
>Ga0209653_1003622_pt1 | contig 10442 bp, 10 predicted proteins | sample SaaInl6LU_22_DNA_FD_184644 | JGI IMG/M metagenome (GOLD analysis project Ga0209653, IMG submission 184644) | Marine microbial communities from expanding oxygen minimum zones in the Saanich Inlet - ESP_116LU_22_DNA (SPAdes) (version 2) | ecosystem: Environmental > Aquatic > Marine > Intertidal... | reverse complement strand
TGCGTTAATCTTTTCCTTTTGAAATCCCCGGACAAAACAGCTTTCTATATCATCAATACTGCAAATAAATAGTCCAACCTTACCAATTTTTAAATCATTAAGTAGAACAGAAGAGTAAATTTGAAGTAACTCATCTTTCGATAAATTCTCATTAATTCCAATAGTCACTTTTAATAATGCATCAAGCTTAATCTCTGAGAGTTCTAATTTCTCACCAATTTGATTCCGCTTGGATTCTTCCATTATTTCTCCAACTCTTTCAATTGTTCTATTATTGACGGAATTCTTCGAAGAGTGGCTAATTCTTTTAATTTTGCTCTATTTTCTTCAGCAGGAACTCCAAAGTATACTTTTCCTCCTTCCAATGACTTACTCACACCTGATTTCCCTAAAATAGTTGCACCATCGCCAATAGTAATTCCCGAAGTTGTACCCACTTGGCCCCAAAGAGTAACATAATTGCCTATATTACAGCAGCCTGCCACACCTACATGAGCTGCAAATAGACACATTTTACCTACAACAGTGTCATGGCCTATTTGTACTAAATTATCAATTTTAGTTCCTTCGCCTATTCGAGTAATTGCGGTAACACCTTTATCAATGGTGCAAGAAGCACCAATGTCAACATTATCTTCAATAATTACTGTACCGCAACTATTCAATCGCTCAAAATGGTCAGCACGTCTTTTATAATAAAATGCATGCCCTCCTATTACTGTGTTCGCGTGGATGATTACATTATTACCAATTTCGCAACCTTCGTAGATGGTCACATTAGGATGAATAATACAATTATTTCCAATCCTAACGTTATCACCAATCACTGCTGTGCTATGAATTCGGCAATTGTTACCAATTTCTGCACTATCAGATACTTGCTTGGTATTGAAAACGAAAGGTTTAAAAAAGCTTGTGAGAAAATTAAAGCTTCTAAACGGATCTTCCGTGATGATAATTCCTTTCCCCGGGGGGAACTTAACATCTTTGTTGATGATTACGATACTAGCATTAGAGTTTAATGCTTTATCATAATATTTTGGGTGATCTACAAAAACGATATCGCCTACTTCTACACGATGAATCTCATTGATTCCTAATACTTCTAAATTGGAATCACCCTTAAAAGGTGCATCCAACAAATCTGCAATTTTTTGCAGGGTCGATGGTCGTTCTAGTTTCAATATTTTATGATTTTACTCGTTCTACATAACTTCCGTTACGCGTATCAATTTTAATTTTATCTCCCTCATTAATAAACAACGGAACGTTAATTTCTGTTCCTGTCTCTACGGTTGCTTTTTTAGTAGCATTGGTAGCTGTATCACCTTTTATACCTGGTTCAGTATAGGTAATTTCTAACTCTACAAATGCAGGAAGTTCACATTCTAGAGCTTTTTCCTCTTCAGCATGAAAAACTACCTCTACCTCATTTCCTTCTTTTAAAAATTGAGGCGCATTGATCAATGCTTCAGGTAAAAATGTTTGCTCAAATGTATCTGTATCCATCAAGTGGTAGCCGCTGTCATCTTTGAATAAGAACTGATACTTTCTTCTTTCTATTCTTACCGTGTCTACTTTTACCCCTGCGTTAAAGGTATTGTCAATCACTTTACCTGAAGTTAAACTCTTCAGTTTGGTTCTTACAAATGCAGCTCCTTTTCCAGGTTTTACATGTTGAAATTCAATAATTGTATATAAATCATGGTTGAATTTAATGCATAACCCGTTTCTGAAATCTGATGTATTTGCCATATCTTTTGTTTTGAAATTATAACGCAAATTTAGACAATCTGCTTTATTGTTTTTTACCGTGTTTATATTGATTAATGTCTATTTCTTGTGTGCAAAAAAAGTGCTCTTCTATATGTGCATTTGAGCAAATTATAATGGTTCTGCCTTTTACAGCCTCTTCTATTTGGCTTTTATACCAATTCACTCCGCGCTCATCCATATTGGAAGTTGGTTCATCCAATAAGATTAAATCGTTTTCAGTGAATAAGGCTAAGGCTAATTTTAAGCGTTGCTTCATCCCCGATGAAAATACCTTAATTTGCTTTTTTAGTGCATCTTCGAGGTAGGCTTTTCTAGCAATTTCTTCTGCCGTATATTGATTGATAAACGGCTTAAACTTTAAATTAAAGTTCAATAGTTCACTCAATGTATATTCTTCAGGCAAAACCATGTAAGGAGCCGCCATGCCAATGTGTTGGTATACTTTTTCTGGTGAAATAATTCCTTTTTCGTTAGAATAAATAACCTCTCCTTCTGATGGTAATTCACTTGCCGAAATCAATTTCAGTAAAGTGCTTTTTCCTGATCCGTTATGACCAAATAAAACAGTGGGGTTATGAGCATCAATTACAGCATCTACTCCTCTAAAGATCCATTCTTTATTAAAGCGTCTTCCTAAATTTTTGAGCTCTAGCTTCATACTTTATATCGACAATGGACCTCTGATAATTCCTTTCTCAGAACTTCTAATAAAGTCTAGGATTAATGTTTTTTCTGGTGATTCAGGAGCCTCTAGTGATATGATATCTAATGAAGTAGATACATTTTTACCTTTCACATACAGTGTGCGGTAAATATCTTCGATTTGTGTAATGGCTTCATTAGAAAAACCTCTTCTGCGTAAGCCAATGGAATTTACACCCACATAACTTAAAGGTTCTCTTGCTGCTTTAACAAATGGAGGCACATTTTTACGAACCAATGAGCCGCCTGCTACGAAACTATGTGCACCGATAGAAATAAACTGCTGCACCGCAACGATTCCTTCTAAAATAGCAAAGTCCTCTATGTTTACATGACCCGCAATGTTTGCAGAGTTGGCCAAGATACAATTGTTACCAACAGAAACATCATGTCCTAAATGTACATAAGCCATAAGAAGACAGTTGTTTCCTACAGTCGTTTTTAAACGGTCAGTAGTTCCTTTATTGATGGTTACACATTCTCGGATAATGGTATTGTCGCCAATTTCAACGGTAGTGATTTCCCCTTGGTATTTCAAATCTTGGGGAACAGCTGAAATTACAGCACCTGAAAAAATTTGACAATTCTTACCGATTCGAGCACCATCTAAAATGGTTGCATTTGGACCTATCCAAGTGCCATCGCCAATTTCTACATCTGCTGCTATGTATGCAAAAGGTTCTACAGTAACGTTGTTCCCGATTTTAGCATCAGGATGTATATAATTTAGGCTCATCTATTATTTTACTTTTACAATTTGTGCCATCAATTCGCCTTCTGTAGCAATTTTATCGCCTACATAAGTCGTTCCTTTCATATGGCAAATTCCTCTACGAATAGGGGAAAGGAGTTCTAATTTAAAGATTAATGTGTCACCTGGTACAACTTTGCTCTTAAACTTCACATTATCTATTTTCATAAAATAAGTCAAGTAGTTTTCTGGGTCTGGAACTGAGTTTAAAACTAAGATTCCGCCAGTTTGTGCCATTGCTTCTATTTGCAATACGCCCGGCATTACAGGACTTCCCGGGAAATGGCCTTGGAAATAATCCTCATTCATGGTCACATTTTTCACACCTACCACATGGTTATCTGATAACTCAATAACCTTATCTACCAACAAAAATGGATAGCGGTGAGGTAGCAAATTTTGGATTTGCTCAATATTAAAAATTGGCTCCTTGTTTACATCATAAACAGGCGCTTTTTTAGTATCGTCTTTAATGCGTTTTTTAATCAGCTTAGCAAAATCGGTGTTTCCTTTATGCCCAGGTCTTGCAGCTAAAACGTGCCCTTTAATTGGTCGGCCTACTAGGGCTAAATCACCAATTATATCTAATAATTTATGTCGTGCAGGTTCATTTTGGAAATGAAGTTTTAGGTTATTTAAAACACCTGCCTCTTTAATTTCCATTTTAGGTTTTCCTAAAAGTTCTGCTATTTCGTCTATTTTTTCTTGTGGTAAAATTTGATCAACCAACACTATTGCATTATCTAAATCACCGCCTTTTATCAAGCCATGTTTCGCTAAGATTTCTAATTCACGTAAGAAAACAAAAGTTCTACAATTAGAAATTTCAGGTAAAAACTCACCTAAATGATACATGTGTGCATGCTGCGTTCCCAAAATCTTAGAGTTGTAATCCACCATTACGGTTAGTCTAAACTCATCTTGAGGAACCATCAGCATTTCAGTCCCTTTTTCTTGGTCTTCGAAAGCCAAGTTCTCGGTAACTACGTAGTAATTTTTCTCTGCTTCTTGCTCAACTATTTCAGCTTTCATTAAAGCTTCTGCGAACAAGCGGGCACTTCCATCCATGATTGGAATTTCTTTGCCGTCTAGCTCTATGATGATGTTATCAATTTCTAAACCATAAACAGCAGCTAATGCGTGCTCTGTGGTGTACACTCGTGCACCATTTTGCTCCAATGTAGTTCCTCTAGAAGTATCTACCACTAAATCTACGTTTGCATCTATGGTTGGTTGGCCTTCTAAATCAACTCGTTTAAACTTATAACCATGGTTTTCAGGAGCAGGTTTAAATGTTAAGGTTACTTTTTCTCCTGTATGAAGTCCTATTCCAGATAGGCTTACTTCATTTTTTATCGTCTTTTGCTTATCACTCATAAGTGAGGTATCTATTTTTTCAATTCGGAAATTTCCGATTTTAGTTGTCTTAAATCTGTACTCATTTGTGGAAGGTTTCTAAACATTACATACGAGCGTTTATAATCTCCTATAGAAAATGCAGGCGAACCTTGCACTATTTCATTGTCTTTTACGTTGTTTCCAACTCCTGACTGGGCAGCTATTTTTACATTTTCGCCAATCGTTATGTGACCTGCAAAACCAACTTGGCCGCCTATCATACAATTTTTCCCAATTTTTGTAGAACCTGCAACACCTGTCTGTGCAGCAATTACGGTGTTTTCTCCGATTTCTACGTTGTGAGCAATCTGAATTAGGTTATCTAATTTTACCCCTTTTCGGATAATTGTGGAACCCAAAGTAGCTCTATCAATAGAGGTGTTGGCGCCTACTTCTACATAATCTTCTAAGATTACATTTCCGATTTGAGGTACTTTATTGTATTGATTTTCAGAATTTGGAGCAAATCCAAATCCATCAGCGCCAATAACTACACCTGCATGAATCATACAATTAGCCCCAATTACGCAATCGCTGTAAACTTTTACATCAGCAAAAATTGTGGTGTTGGCACCTACTGTTACATTATCGCCAATGTAAGAACCGGGATAAATTTTTACGTTATCGCCCAAGATTACATTATCGCCAATAGCAGTAAACGCGCCAATGTATAAGTTTTCGCCCAATTTTGCCGAATCTGCAATAGCGGTCTGCTTATCGATACCTACTTTATTATTTTTAATCTGGTTGTAAGCTTCTAGTAATTTACCAAAACTCGCATGCGCATTTTCTACTCGTATCAGCGTACAAGTATCTTTAATAGGCTCTTCAGCTTTAAAATCCTTGCTGACGATTACGATGGTAGCATCCGTTGTATAAATGTATTGCGTGTATTTTGGGTTGCCCAAAAATGACAGTGATTTCGGTTTGCCTTCTTCTATCTTGGCAAGTGTATTTACGGTAGCTTCGGGGTTGCCTTCCACTGTTCCGCCTAACATTTCGGCTATTTGATGCGCAGAGAATTCCATGATTCAAAAATAGTAATTATTTCAGGGTCGATGGGGTTAGATTTTATCGAAGTTATTAACCATGCTTTGTTTAGGATAGCAGAGGTAATGTTTGGTAACGGATTTTGATAACATGGAGATGTTTAACTGATCCGCTGCTTCGGCAATATCCTTCACAGAATTATCTTTAAATAAGAGGTTAATTTTATCATTTTTAGGATTGTAGGCGTTGTTTGCTATTTTTCCGATAAAAACTAGCGAATCACATTCTTCGGCATTGATGCCTAATTTTTCTTGTACTTCTATTTTTAATTGTTCAACTTTTTCTTTGGCAATTGGCTCATTAGAAAGTTCGATTTTATATAAATGACGATTCAAAATGCTTTTGCATAATGTAGAAAGGATTTTGTCTTCATGATTTTGCCAAGCTTTTATAGAGGCAGTGATGTCGAAATCATCTAAAGCGGCAAACTGATCCAATACTTTTGGATCTTGCTCAAATGAATTACGATCGTAATCGTGGTAAAGGAAAGCATGAAAAGTAGGTGTAGCAAAAAGCGCTATATTTCGATTCGCCAATAATTTTGCTCGCTTTAAAATATTCACCAACAATTGTTCTGCGGAAAGTACCGTTTTGTGTAGGTAAACTTGCCAATACATCAGCCTACGAGCGATAATAAATTTCTCAATAGAGTAAATTCCTTTCGCTTCTACGCATAAAGCGTCATCCTTTACATTCAGCATCGATATAATTCGATCGGCAGAAATAACGCCTTCAGAAACTCCGGTGTAAAAACTATCTCTTTTGAGATAATCCAATCGATCCATATCCAACTGAGAAGAAACGAGTTGATGTAGGAATTTTTTATGGTATTTATTTTTAAATATGTTGATTCCTAATGTCAATTGACCATTAAACTCCTTGTTTAATCGATCCATAATAAGCGCAGAAATCGTTTCGTGGGTTACATTTTGCACAATGCAATATTCTAAGGCATGCGAAAATGGGCCGTGACCAATATCGTGCAATAAAATAGCGATAGTGACACCGGTGGCTTCTTCTTCTGTTATTTCGTGACCTTTTGAACGAATCACATCTATGGCTCTTTGCATAAGGTGCATGGCGCCCATGGCATGATGAAATCGAGTATGCAACGCACCTGGATAAACGAGATGAGTTAGCCCTAATTGATTGATTCTGCGTAAGCGTTGAAAATACGGATGTTCTATTAAGTCATAAATTAATTCATGAGGAATAGAGATGAAACCATAAATGGGATCGTTAAAAATTTTCTTTTTATTCAGCTGGGTTGTTTCCAAGGAGTTTCCTTTTAACTAATTTTATAAAAAATAAATATTTACTGGGCAATATAATGTTATATTCTCACTTATATTGATAGTTGAAAATTAAAACAATTTATTGAATGGCGAAGATAAAAATTCTTTGGGCAGATGACGAAATAGACTTGCTTAAACCACACATCATTTTTTTAGAAGATAAAGGATACGAAGTTACCACCACCACTTCGGGCGCAGAAGCGCTTGATTTAGTAGAAGAGCAGCGGTTTGATTTGGTGTTTTTAGACGAGAATATGCCCGGTATATCAGGTTTGGAAACATTGAGCAGAATTAAAAGTAAACATTCGGCACTTCCGGTAGTGATGATTACCAAAAGTGAGGAAGAGTTTATCATGGAAGAGGCCATTGGTTCTAAAATCTCTGATTATTTAATCAAACCAGTAAATCCGAAGCAGATTTTACTGACGATTAAAAAGAATTTAGACACTTCTCGATTAGTAAGTGAGAAAACCACCATCAATTATCAGCAAGAATTCCGAAGTATAGGAATGAGTTTGCATCATAATATGACGTTTGAAGAGTGGAAAGACATTTATAAAAAGTTAGTTTATTGGGAGCTAGAGCTCGATAAAATTGAGGAAACTGGGTTGAATGAAATTCTACAAACCCAAAAAGACGAAGCTAGTCATCTATTTTCTCGATTTATAGAAGAAAACTATATTGATTGGTTACGTGATGGGGAAGATGCACCATTAATGTCGCCCAATGTGATAAAGGAAAAGGTTGCGCCACATATCTCAGATGATACCTCTACTTTTTTAATTGTGGTAGACAATCTGCGCTACGATCAATGGGAGATCTTAAAACCCAAAATTCATGAATATTTTTGGATAGATGAAGAGGATACCTATTTGAGTATTTTGCCAACCACTACGCAATATGCGCGTAATGCATTGTTTGCGGGATTGATGCCTTCAGAAATTGAAAAAATGTATCCAAAATTATGGGTAAACGACGAGGAAGAGGGCGGTAAGAATATGAGTGAAGAAGAGTTGTTGGGACTTAATTTAAAGCGATTAGGAAAAGACACTCGATACAATTATTACAAAGTATTGAACCAAAGTTTTGGCCGTAAAGTGGTGGATGAAATACCGAATATGATGAAGAATAAATTCAACGTATTGGTGTATAATTTCATTGATATGCTTTCGCATGCACGAACAGATACCAATGTAATCAAGGAATTAGCAGAAGACGAATCGGCATACAGATCATTAACACTTAGCTGGTTTGAACATTCCTCTTTTATGGAAGCCATCAAAGTATTGGCGAGTAAAAAAGCACAGGTTATTTTAACGACAGATCATGGATCAATTAAAGTAAAAAATCCATCGAAAGTAATTGGCGATAAAAACGTGAATACCAACCTGCGGTATAAGCAAGGTAAGAACCTGAGCTACGAGTCGAAAGATGTATTTCATATAAAAGAACCAAAAGATGCCTTTTTACCACGTGTAAATATGAGTCAATCGTTTATTTTTGCAAAAAATGATTTGTTTTTCGCTTATCCGAATAACTACAATCATTATGTACAATATTATAGAGATACGTTTCAGCATGGAGGAATTTCACTAGAAGAAATGATGGTGCCATTGGTGAAGCTAAGCCCAAAAGGATGAGGTTAATTACAGCAAATTTATCTGATTTAGATCCCGTTTCTTCAGCAATATTAGAAGCCGCAAAAGATCAAAAAGTCATTTTGTTTTTTGGTGAAATGGGAGCGGGGAAAACTACGCTGATTAAAAATTTGTGTAAATTGCTGAATGTTGCCGATCAGGTAAGTAGTCCTACCTTCTCATTGGTGAATGAGTATTTTTCAGAATCAGCGAATGTTCCTGTTTATCATTTCGATTTTTATCGGCTAGAGCAGGAAGAAGAAGCCATGGATATGGGATATGAAGAGTACTTTTACAGTAATGGGTATAGTTTTATAGAGTGGCCGGAGAAGATTCCTTCCTTATGGCCTGAGAAATATGTAAAAGTGACCATTACCGCCAACGAAGAGCAACGGGAATATAAGATAGAGTCATAGCGTATGAGTAAAGATTTATTAAAATCGCTAGCCAAATCGGCAGCAGGTTATTTGCCTCAAGAAGAAATGCTTGAAGTGAGAAGAAAACGAAGTGATTTATTTATAGGAATCCCCAAAGAAACCTCGCTACAAGAGCGCAGAGTGCCTTTAGTGCCCGATGATGTGTGTACATTAGTCAATAATGGACACCAAGTAGTGGTGGAGACCAAGGCAGGCGAAAAATCCAATTTTTCAGATCGAGATTACAGTGAGGCAGGTGCGCAAATTGTGCATTCGGCGAAGGAAGTATATAAGGCTGACATTATTCTAAAGGTAGAGCCACTATCACACGAAGAAATAGAGTTGATGCAACAAGGACAAACCTTGATTTCTGCCATTCAGTTGCCTGTACAACCCAAGAACTTTTTAGAAAAAATGATGGCCAAAAAAGTGACGGCCATCGCTTACGATTATATCAAAGATAGAGAAGGAATTTTTCCGGTGATACGCGCCATGAGTGAGATAGCAGGAAATACTTCTATTTTAATAGCCGCTGAATATTTGAGTAATGCCAACAAAGGCCAAGGCTTAATGATGGGCGGAATTACAGGTGTAAAACCAACCGAAGTAGTGATTATAGGAGCCGGAACAGTGGCGGAATTTGCTGCAAGAGCCGCTATTGGATTAGGAGCTTCGGTAAAGATCTTTAGCAACAACATTTTTAAGCTACGCCGTTTACAAAACGACATCGGGCAGCGATTATACACCTCTAATTTTCAACAGACCGAATTATTGAATGCCTTAAAATCGGCAGATGTGGTGATTGGTGCTTTGCGATCGGAAAAGGGGAGAGCCCCAATTGTGATTACCGAGGAAATGGTGGAGAAAATGAAAGAAGGCTCTGTGATTGTAGATGTAAGTATTGACCAAGGTGGCTGCATAGAAACATCATCGGTTACCACACATTCTAACCCTACCTTTGTAAAGCACGGCGTGATTCATTATTGCGTACCTAACATTGCTTCAAGAGTAGCAAGAACAGCCTCACAAGCATTGAGCAATGTATTTACCCCAGTTATTTTAGACATGGGCGAGCAGGGCGGTTTTGAAAACACCATGCGCAACATTTATTCTGTTCGGAACGGCATTTATTTATACAAAGGGGTTTTGACGAATCAGTATTTAGCGGAAACATTTAATTTGCCGTATAAGGATTTGGATTTGTTGATTGTCGCCTACTAATCCATTCTTTAGTTTCTTAATTGACGTAGGTTGCTGAATTTTTTCTAATATATCTGTTTATTTATCAATATTCTGTGGATTTATTATCTTTTTTTGCTTTTCTTCGAAATTGAATAAATTAAATTACCTCATTTCAGCTGGAGATTATTCGTTTTTAACTTGTCCGCCTTTGGAGGAACGACTAACAATCGTTTTT
>Ga0209653_1003621_pt1 | contig 10442 bp, 6 predicted proteins | sample SaaInl6LU_22_DNA_FD_184644 | JGI IMG/M metagenome (GOLD analysis project Ga0209653, IMG submission 184644) | Marine microbial communities from expanding oxygen minimum zones in the Saanich Inlet - ESP_116LU_22_DNA (SPAdes) (version 2) | ecosystem: Environmental > Aquatic > Marine > Intertidal... | reverse complement strand
AAAGCCGTCATTGTTATTCATGTTAATGGTTCCATTAACAACCGTAAAGGTACCGTTGACTGTTAATGCATTTAGGTTTGTAGTAGCATCACCGTGAAAGTAATATCCCGTGTTATCTATATCATAGAATATTTTAGAACGAATATCGTTCTGATTTATTTGAGAACCTCCAGAAACAGTGAGTTGCTTGTTAAAGTAAAAGTTTGCTCTATCGGTGTATATATGAGCATGACCTGTATTCGCAGGGCCAAAGTCTATATAGCCACTATCTGTCTGAAACCTTGTCCAATCCAGTCTATTTGTCCCTAATGGCTCAAAATACATCCTATCATTAGGACCATCGTATCTAAATTGAACGCCTCCATAACCGTATTGGTGAAATTGTAACTGTGGGTTTCTAGTGTTTGTATCCTTATTTCCTGATTGAATCTGAATAGCAGTAGAAGCGGTTATAGATGGTACGTTTGTTCCTCCTGTCCAGTAAGAAACCCCTCCTTGAGAACCGTGATAAGTAGAATAATCGTCTGCATAGTACTCGAATTCATCCGTATATCCTCCCTTTACAAATAATCCGCCATCTACAGTAAGTTTAGATGATCCGTAACCTGTTCCTGAGTGCCACTTACCTAATCTCCAACCGCTATTACCGTTACCACCATTATCTACACCAAAGGTTATACCTCTGTCATAGGTTGACGTAGACTGCATTGTTGTAATAAGAAGGTCGTGAGCCCTACTAGCGTCAGCAGAAAGTCCTGATGTAGCAGACTTACTGTTCGCTGTACCTGTAAACCACGTACCGTTACCAGCACCTACCCAAAACTGATTGTGTCCTTGAAAGTGTACGTTAGTTTGTTTGGTAAAACCTACAGAGTCCCAATCAGTACTTAATCCAAAGTAATGATTTTTAAATCTATGTCTTGTAACTCCATAACTCGTAATTGCATTTAAATGACTTTCACTTTGAGGATCTAAATACCTACTCGTATCATTAGAATCATAGAATATGGGAGCCCTAAAAGATCCATCAGTAATTATATTAGCAGTATCTGTTCTTTTATCAAATGTTATAGATCCAGAAGCTGCTGTTACGTCAATATAATCACTTCCGTCATACCAAGCGTGCTTAAAATTTCTAGTTGCGTCACCGTCATCTTTACCGTACCAATGCAATCTTGATTGGTCTGAACCATCTAATCTTGCATCAGCTCTTTGATGAGCAAATCCATTATCTCTTTTAAATCTTAAAGTACCACCATCTATATCTAAATATTCAGCTGTAAAACTATCATCAGCGTTACTTCTTAAATATTTTCCATCAGTTTGTGTTGTTATATCAAACGAAGTTAAAGCGTAAGAACTAATGTTTCCACTATGTATAATAGTATTACCAAAAACAAAAGCGTTATTAGTATCACCTTCTAATTGAAGTGGATGAGGGCTATCCCATCCAGTACCTACTATATCAGCACCTGCGGTATCACGAAGAACATAGAAGTTATTGCTATTAACGTGAATATAAAAATCATCTGATCCAGAACTGTTGTTATCTATAAAACTTATAGTTGGTGAATCACCTCTCACAACTAAAGCATCGCTACTAGAAGAACCTGTATCTATTGTAAGAGTGCCAGTTATAGTGCCCCCAGATAATGGAAGGTAGCTGTGCGTGTGAGATGCAGATGCGTATAATCCAGCGTGGTTACCCCATCCGTATGCGGTGTTCCAGTTGCTAATATTAGTAGTTGTAATAGCCTTAACATGCGAAGGAACGGTTGGGTCTGTCTCTGTAAAAGACTGTAAGTATCTGCCATCTAAGTCTACACCTACGGTTCCTCCTCCAAATCTGGTAAGCGTTAATATGCCGTTAGAGGTATCAAAAGCAGCTGAGGTTACATAATCGTTAGTGTCGTCTAGAAGTGCGCTGAAATCAACTGTAAACGTACTAGAATCATCTCTAGTAAACGTAGCGATACCTGTAGATGAGTTGATCGTTCCAGAAACCAGTCTAGCAAGATTCGTGTCGTCAATGTATTGTGTAAGATTAACAGAGTCTGTAGCTCCGTCTGATTTAGTGAAGGTCAAAGATCGACCTACCGTATCGTGTGAAACACTAGTAAAGTAAGCTCCAGTAGACAAAGAGTTTGCTACATCTGAAGATGTAACATAGTTATTTGTCGTAAGGAAGTTTTGTACTAAAGTATCGCTATAGTACTTTTGACTACCCTCTCCAATATGATCGGTTGTAATACCGTGGTTAGTGTGTAGATGACCTACTACAATAACGCCATCGTTTATAAGACTTACTTTAGTTAATGCCATTTAGTTGTTGTTTTAAAGCTTCTACTTCTGCTTTTAGTTCCTGTATTGCACCAACAAGTAGTGGTACTAGTTTAGCCTGATCTATTCCTTGGTAGATAGGGTTTCCTTCCTCATCCACCTCATCCTTTGTTCCTGTAACAGCCTCTGGTACAACCTCAGCAGCCTCGTGAGCCAGGAATCCGTCTACTGTCTTATCGTCCCCTATGAAGTTGAACCTTGTAGGGTTAAGCTGATCTACTCTTTCAAGAGACCCTGTCATAGGAATTACATTCTCTTTCAGTCTGTAGTCAGAAGATGTGTTGTAAGCTGTAGACGTGCTAGATACCGTGATCGAACCTCTTGCTCCCTGCGGTGCAGAAGAGTAGTAGAAAAGAACAGCTGATGTAGTCGTTCCTGTATTGTTTCTTATCAGTATCCCTGTAGAGTTCGTTCCTGAGAATGTAAGATCCATCCCAGGTCCGTTAGCAGAGGTCTTGTCTATGTCTATAAAATTAGTACTTACTGATCCAGAAAATGAAACATTACCACTTCTATCAAGAACCATCCTATCGGTACCCCAGCTACTATGTCTGTGACCGTGGTCTGTTTTTATTCTGAAATTATCGTCATTTGCAGTACCAAAACCTATAGACCATGTATTGTTGTTGAAACCGTGAGAAAACATAATAGACGGTCTGTCTGTACCTGGTCCCCCGCCAACTCTAAATTCCCCAACAATACCCCAAGAGTTATCTCCCGCGTTGTTTTGAAAAAACACACAACCACTATTATATCCACTAGATTTTGATACTCTTAACGGAAAATCGTTACCGCCACCTATATTTGAAGTTCCATTAGCATTTATAAAGTATCCTGTATTATCAGAGTCGTAGAATATAGGCGCTCTTGATGATCCCCAAGAGTATGAGTTTCTTGCGTTGTCAACATGGAACATTTGTAGTCCACTTGCATTTCTGTATATCTCAAACGCATCACCATACAAACCAATATCCCACCAATCACTTGCGTTTGTATCTATAGCACATCTTATACCCGCTCTACCTGACGCACCACTTCTACCATTATCTGTTCTAAAAGGTATATGTGGGTTATGAAGCATTATTAATGAACCTGTGCTTCCTCCATTAGAACCAATCCAGGGATAAGCGCCTGTACCCCAACCTGCACTACTACCTGTGCTTACCATAGCACTACCCCAACTACCACCAACAGTTCCAAACTTCACTGTGTTTAGAACCGAAGTAGATGCAGGGTCCGTGTAATAAGAGGTGTCATTAGAGTCGTAGAATATAGGGCTATATATTGATCCTGAAATTTCAGTATAACCGTCATCAATTTTTACACCTCCTTGTGCAGAATACCCCCCTCTCCAAGTAAGGTATATAGGCACATGAACCCCTGAACCAGAATTAGATTTTAAAGGAGCTTCTAAAACCCAGTTAGTACTATTACAATAGATAGCGGATAGAGTATATGTATCTGCTCCTGCTCCATAAAATTTTATAGGAGTATCGTTAGCTATTGTAATTTGACTAAAATAACTATCGCCTGCAGGATTAACATAATGCCCTGTATTATCTAAATCATAAAATATAGGAGCTCTAGAAGATGTTCTTGATACTGTAGTTCCGTCTGAGTTAACTCCAAAGTTTGACACCCAACCAGAAGACATTACATGAAAAGAAGAGTCTGTATGAGCGTGCCATCCAACACCTTTCTTTCCAAACATTCCTTTTGTAGAACCGTGCTTTATAATGTAATCATCCCAAGAAGCACCAGTATCTCTTATAAATTCTATAGGGCCAGATATATCTTCTCCCGTACCAGCTCCAAAAGTAGGTTCTCCTAACCTAAGAAGTCCAGAGGCATGATAACCATCAACCTTATCAGCATTGTCAACAGACTGAGAACCTATATTAGATGTGGTAATAGCTGAAGAAGCTGCTTGATATCCAGCAGTAGAGTGGTCTCCCCATCCGTAGGCTGTATCCCAATTCGAGTTGTTGTATCCAGATGCACTCAATGTTCCAGAAGCTGTAATATCCCCTGCTCCTGATATTTTTACCACCTCATTAGCAAGGTAGTCTGTGTATGTCTTCTTGTTTCTAAATACCCAAGTATCTCCTGTTTCAATATCATCTACAACCTCGAATATAAATCTAACGTCATTGGTGACTCCAGCCTCAGCATACAACCTGATTCCGTCATTATCTCCAGCACCCTGCTGAATCATGTAGCTAGGAACAGTAGAAACACCGTTTCCATAGGTAGTTCCTACAGGGTTTTGAGGTAAAGTTATTGTTCCGTTTACGGTTATACCCCCTGTTGTAGAAGCTCCTCTTGCAGTAACGGTAGCTAAGGTGTCCGTCTCTGTGTATGATGTAAGGTATCCTGCGTCAGCGTGATTACCCCACCCGTAAGCTGTATCCCAGTTACTAATATCTGTTGTTGAGATAGTCTTAACATGAGAAGGTACTGTAGGGTCTGTCTCTGTGTATGACTCAAGGTATCTACCGTCTAGATCAACAGTTACGTCAGTCTGGTTAGAAACATTAAGTGTAAGTACACCGTCAGCTGTATCAAAAGATGCTCCTGTTAAGAAGTCGTTTGTGTCTGTATCATCAAACAACGCTGAGAAGTCTACTGTAAAAGTAGTAGCGTCATCTCTTGTGAATGTAGCTATACCCGTAGCAGCATCTAAACTACCAGAGGTAAGTCTAGCTAGATTACTATCGTCAATATACTGAGTTAGATCTACATCAAAGGTAGCAGCGTCTCTTGTGGTAACAACTAGCTTGTTGTTTACCGTGTCGTGTGTTATGTTTGTGAGGTAGTTACCAAAGTCGGTAATATCTCCCTCTACATGCGTATGTACATCATAGGCAGCCTTGAAAGCTGATACATCAACTCCATCAACAGTCCCATCAGTTGTAATATTGCCTGTGGTGATATCACCCAGTGTCTTGCTGTTCTCCCAATAACCCTGAGTGGTATTGTATACGAGAATGTCTTGGTTGGCTAGGTTCTCAATATGAACGTCGTGCAACTCATGAAGACCCTCGTTACCCTGAACCCTTACGAAGATCTTTCCGTTGGTTCCAGAGTTTAGCACAATGGCAGCCGCCATCTTAATGCTTGGAGCGTTAGGCTCTGTAACTGTAAATCCTCCGTTATTAGCAGGGTCTAGCCAAAGAACATCTCCATCAGAGAATGAGCTTGTGTTGATCTTTCCGATAACACCAAAGTGTACCACATCTACATACTCACCGTTTAGAACCTCGTCAGCGGTTATACCCATAAAGTACTTAGGCTCCACCGAACCGTCAGCAACCATAGGCGCAATAAGAATGTGCCCTGAGTTTCCGTCTGTCCCTACAGCCATCACCGCAGTACCAGCTGCGATAGTAGACCCTGTAGAGTTCTTGGAGTTGTACGCTATAATACCCTGAGTGGATACAGTGTTGAAGCTTATCACCTCAATCTCTACCCCTGTGGGTGGTGCTGAGTCAAATGTAATCTGATCACCAGATACGATGTATGTATCCTTGTTTTGGTATACACCATCCATGTACACCTGAGTAACCACCTCGTCACTAACAACATGCGCTAGTTCAAATGTTACTGTAGAATTGTCCCCTGAAAAGTTATCCTTATAGATAACCGTAGATCCCGCCTCTGACTCAATATTAATAAAGGAAAGGTTACCAGCACCATCAGTACCAATAACCTGTCCGCTTGTTCCATCTGACGCTGGGAAGGTATAAGCGTCGTTGATTCTTATATTACTAAGAAAACGATTTGCCATCTATTTGTTTTTATTTCTATCCGATCTTAGTGATCAGAACTCTTATACTATTTGTTGGTGTGCTAGCAAAGGTAACATCAATATTGTTACTATCTGTCCTAACCACATCAGCAAATACAGTCTCTAGTGTAACAGAATCATATAACTGAACGATTACATCTAAAGAACCTAAATTATGATTTACAGTCGCTGTATCTGTTATTGTTGCAGCATGTTCTCTGGCTGTAATTCTAGCATCTACATCAGCAGTAATATCCTGTGAACCTACAGTCTGTACGTGACCATAATCATCAAACGTTAAATCTTGAACTACAGTAAGACCTGAGTTATCTACGTCTGCTACAGAAGATGTATCTCCGTGAGAAAGTGTGATCGTAGTATCATCAGCGTCATTTGCTGTGAATGTGCCGCTACCAGAAAGTCCATTAGATCCCTCAACAGTAAGTGTGGCATCATTAATATCAGATGTAAGTGCAACCGTACCTGTAGCATCAGGAAGGGTTACCGTTCTATCTGCTGTAAGAACTCCAGCAATTAAACTAAGTTCATTGTCATCGGCTACCGTACCCTCGAAGATTACACCGTTAGTTGTAGATACTGTCTCAACATTATTTGTGATCGTAGTACCCGTAACCTGTAAGTTTCCTAATACAGTAAGGTTGTTTCCAACAGTAACATCGTTAGGTAAACCGATAGTAATCGTATCTCCTGATACAGATGTCTCGATCTCATTTGCTGTACCAGAAATAGTAAGTGTGTCTGTTGCAAGATCTACACCGTCTCCCGTACCTGAATCTGCAGCAATAGAAAGTGTTGTAGAAATAGAAGCCTCTCCTGCTGCTGTCAAACGACCGTCTGCATCTACAGTGAATGTAGGAATAGCCGTGCTAGATCCGTAACTATCAGCGGTTACACCTGTTACCTTAAGTGATAACTGGTTTGTTCCGTCAAGCTCGATAGATGTGTCATCAACACGAGTCTCTAACTGATTAAATCCATTAATTCTTAATCCAGGGCCATAAAGAACAGTAATGCTATCAGAACTAATTCCTATGGCATCTCCACCACCAACATTAATTGTTATACTGCCAGAATCTCCTCCTCCAGTTAGTCCGTTACCAGCGATCACTTCGGTAATATCTCCAGAAACGCTTCTCCAAGCAGTTCCGTCAGAGATATAAAGAGTGTTCTCAGATGTGTTATAATAAACCTTACCAGCAGCTCCTACTGCAGGCGCTGTTGCTAAAGGGTGTAACAGAGCATTCTGTAACTCGTTACTGTTAAGATTAATACTGGTTAAAAACTGTTGTGCCATGTTAGTTTAGGTATGCTTCACCAGAAAATGCTCCGCTGAATGTTATTGTTAAGTTATCTAGGTCCGTATATAATATTTCTCCTATAACTGTTGATCCCGCAGAATCTTTTACAATCACAGAAGGGTGTTTATCTAGGTTATGATTTATTGTCCAGACCGCACTAGATACGCCCTGAACATGTTTATAATGTTTATCTTTGTAAGCCTTCTGAAATAATCCTATTCCATATACAGCTTGATCTACCAAGACTCCATTAGATGCCTCAAGTTCAATAGTGGCAATATATACGTCTGGAGTAGACTCTAGCAAAGATACAAATTTAAAGTGACCGAAGTTGTTACGGTCAGAGGTGTTGAAGATGATAATATCCTCACCAACAATATACTCTAGGTAGTCTATAATAGTCTTACCGTCAGAACCGTAAGCACTTATCTTTATTTCTGTAAGTGTAGATATAGGTATATTGTTCTGACCTCCGTCACCAACACCCATCGTTCCAACAACAATACCGTCTGTCTGATCCACAATAAACTTATAGTTTACCTGCGAACCAACACCTACCTCGTTAAATCTGTTTAGGTAATAGGCAAGATCTTTTGCTGTGAAGTTTTTTGTTACAAACCCGTTATTCGCGTCCGACCCAATCCACTTGTCATCTGGATTAATCTGCGAGTCTGATACGTAGGTGCTTATTCTTGCCATTTATATATAATCATTTATAAATGCAAAGATAGTATTTACGCGCTAAATGTTTTAAAGAAGTATTTTAGAAGCAACAGCAGCCAGTCCAATAACAGATCCTATCTTGTATATAGATTTCATCCGCCTTTCTCTAGCTAATGCTTTCTTTAAATCCTCAGACATTATTTTGTAATTCTCTATCTGAGCGTCTTTTTGTATAATGATCTGATTTCTGTTTTCTAACTGTAACTGAATATTAGTTACAACCTCATTTAATGTTAGAACCTTTCCTTCTAACGCAGCTATTTGTTCTCTAGATATTTTATACTCCAGAAGAAGCCCGTCGTATGTTACAAGATCTTTTACAACTAGCCTAGCAACACTCTCAGTTAGGACTACCTTTGTATCTGTCTGAGAAAAACTTTTGAAGCTGACGCTTACTATAGCGATCAATAGAATCAAGTTTCTTTTTAGTCTCATTTTGTATGGTATCTATTTGATTACTAAGGTCAGATATCATGGAATCATATTCTATGACCTGATCCATCAATAATGCCTCGTTTATTTTTAGGCTATCATTCTGAACCTCAAGTCCATCTATCTGTACCTGAAGAGACCTTATCTCATCCTCATACCTCTGTATATCTAACTCTGGCCTTTTCTTAAGCATAAAGAAAACAGCTATCGTGGTTATACATAGCAGTATGACACTTGCTCTATTCATTCTTAAGAAAGAAGACCTTCCTTGAACTTAGCCCAATCAAATGCAGATCCTGGATCAGTCTTTCCCTTGCCTTCTCCTCTTACATGGTCGCCAGAACAGTCTGAATGACGAACCACGTTCTCAGCAGGAATGTCGTACTCTTTCATCCACCACTTACAAACCTCGATAGCGGTCTGCATCTGAGCATCTGTGTACGTGCCTTCTGTCTCGATTGCTTTAGAGAATGTGCCAAAGTCGTGCTCGCCTGGAACAAGTAACTCAAATCCCAGGTAATGAGAGTTAAGATTACTAAGTCCATTCCACTCAGACTTACCCGCATGTAAAGCCTTGCCAGGGGTTTCAACCATTTTCTCATAGGTTCCATCTGGATGTATAAATCCGTGTACAGATAATTTAACTGACTTTAAGAAGTCATGAGCCTTCATCGCCCCCTCTGGCATCTTAAGATACTCAGCCATAGAGTGCACTATAATTCCTTTAGGCTCCATGTCTATTCTTTTTTACCGAATACTTTACCTGCCTCTGCAATACCGAATGCACCTAATGTGATGATAACAAAAGAGTTGTAGATGAACTCTTGAACAACAAGATCTTTACCTACAAATCCAGTCACAATATCAGCAAGTGCAAACACCACCATAATTGCAAATGAAGCAAATCCAACAATCGATTTTTCGTTTAGATCATTCTGATCCTTAAACATATCCTTAAAAGCCATAACTAATTTTTAAAACTGAAACCTACTGCCTATAGTAACCGACCAGGTCATTGGTAGGTTAGCAGTACTCTCAACAATATTTGCCCCCAAATTTACGTAAAAATTACGAGTAAGATTAAAACTACCGCTATAACCAATAACAAACATTGCGTTAGAATTGTAACTTATTTTGTTATCATACGTAGCATACATAACAGGGCTGAAGGCTACAGCCAACATAGGAGATATACTGTACCTGTCAAACATATACGGCTTGGTACTAAAACCTATAACTGTAGGAAGGAATGTAAAGTCCTCACCAGACTTCATCGCCATGAAGTTAGTTGCCCATCCTGTCACTAATCCCCTATCCAGTAGATAAACCTTACTCTTTCCGTATCCTACATTAAGCATACCAAAAGAGTACATAAGGTTTATAGAAGAGCTAGACATGTTTTTTACATCTCCACCATAAATCTTATCTTTTCCAGTCGTCTTTAATACGACTAACTGCTCCTTGTTAGTGTATGATCTAGAAAGGTTTAGGTTGAACTGACTTAAATTATCCCATATCATAAGTGACAAAGCATCACTTGTGACACCAGATAAACTAGCCTGAGACATACCTACATTGGTTACTAAATTAACAGTACCGTCAAGGGCAGACATGGTGGCCACGTTAGCAGCCACAATAACTGGATTTACTTTTTGTTTCTTGGAGTCTTTTTCTTCAGACTTTTCTCCATCGTCTGAATCTTCTCCATCGTCTCCGCTATCTTCTCCTTCTCCTGAATCTCCATCACCTCCTGAGTCATCTGTTGAATTGTCTCCTCCACCCTCAGAGGTTTGTTCTCCTGCTGTGCCTGAGCTAGATTCTGTACTAGAGCTTGAATTCGT
>Ga0209653_1003606_pt1 | contig 10487 bp, 6 predicted proteins | sample SaaInl6LU_22_DNA_FD_184644 | JGI IMG/M metagenome (GOLD analysis project Ga0209653, IMG submission 184644) | Marine microbial communities from expanding oxygen minimum zones in the Saanich Inlet - ESP_116LU_22_DNA (SPAdes) (version 2) | ecosystem: Environmental > Aquatic > Marine > Intertidal... | reverse complement strand
GGATGGAAGAGCACTAGGATTGGAGGAGCAAGCTTTAGAACCTGTCACAAATCCAATAGAGATGCACGATACTTGGTCCAATGTGGTTGCAAAATTGCAGGCCGATGCTTCCTATCCAAGCATGTTTCGTGCAGCTTTTGGAACTTCTACTGTTGATTCACTACTGGCAGCTAAAGCAATTGCTCAATACGAAAGGACATTGATTTCGGGAAATTCAAGATTTGATCAATACACGCTAAGACAAATAGCGCTTACACCTTCTGAACTTTCTGGATATAATTTGTTCATGAGTGAATCTGGAGCCGATTGTTTTCATTGTCATGGAGACATTACGAACCCGCTTTGGACTGATAATTTGTTTCACAACAACGGGCTGGACGCCTCGTTTACTGATAACGGATTAGGAGATGTAACGGGTAATCCTGCGGACAATGGAAAGTTTAAAACACCTAGTTTGAGAAATTTGGCGTTTACTGCTCCTTACATGCACGATGGGAGATTTCAAACATTGGATGAAGTAATAGACCATTACAGCTCTGGACTTAAAGCTTCTTCGACTGTATCTCCCTTACTTAAAAATGTAAGTGCTGGAGGTGTTCAACTGTCACCACAAGAAAAAGCCGATTTAAAAGCATTTTTACTTACATTAACCGATTCTAGTTTTGTTTCTGGATATTAATCGATTTAAAAGTAACTTCATTGAGTTGATCTTTTAGCCAAGTTGTGACACTGTATCGGGTTTGGTAACAAGGAACCATACCCCAACTTTATCTTTTTACTTAAAAGTGTGCGAGATTAGAAACAAATCGGTTGTTAGAAGTTATTAAATTAAATTACTAGTACTGAATTATTTTTTTTAACTACCTGATAATTATCTAGAAATGAAGGATAAAACTTTGTTGCTGTAATTTTGGAATCCCATAACTAGAGGCAAGTCTCCGTGGTTCCCTCCATCAATTCTGTGAGGTTCTTTGAAAGTTCCTGTGTGGCGTTCAAAAATAGCTTCTCCATTCGAAATCGATAGGTAATCGTCCTCTTTACCATGAATCCACATGAGTGGTTGAGACACGTTTTTTATTTTTTCAACATTATCAAACTTCAGACTTGTAAAAAAGGTAGAGGAGACATCAAGTAGTAAAGCTTCTTCCGTTAAATTCTCAACAGAGGCCATTGGAGCCTCTATGATAAGCTTGTTAGGAGCTGATACAGTATAATAGGCTGACAAATCTATAGCGGGAATTGTTCCTAAACTAAACCCATACATAATGACTTGGTTGCTGGTTACATTTTTGGAATCTAACCAATCGAGGCATGTTCTTACGTCTTGGTATAAGCTTTCTTCTGTTGATTTCCCTGTGGATAAACCATAACCTCTGTAGTCCATCATTAGCACACCAAACCTATTTTTACTTCCAGTATTTGCTAAAAGTTTAGCCCTTTGCCAATAAGCATCCATGTGCTTGGATTGTCCATGACAGTATACAATTATGGTGTCGTTGGAAATAGAATTTATGTTGCCAATGTATACGGCATAAATCGTTTCTCCTTCGGATTCATTTGGCAGCTTTGATTGTAAAGTCATAAGGTGAATGTTGCTGTCCGCTATGTTGTAGCTTTGTGGCAACGTTATTTCGTTTTCTCCTTCGTAATTTTCAAACTTGTATTCGGTTATCTTTTCACCCAAAAAAGGCAAGTCATCCATTTTAAAACAAGAGGAAAAAGCAATCAGACTAAAAATATAGAGTAGGTATTTCATAATTGTAGTAGGTTTAATGAGTTAAAATTTTCTGCCAATTCCAAAATAGATTCCAGAAGCTCCATTTTCCCCAAGAATAGAAAAATAAGGAACAAACAAATTGACATTGTTGTGACTCGGTGCCAGAAATTTAGTTTCTATGGAATAGAACCATTTTTTTGATTTGAGAACAACACCCAGCTGCGGATTCACAAGCCACCTGTCTAGCTGAGGTCTTTCTTGGGAACGAAACGCACCAAGTTCCCACCAATTAGAAACACCCGCATAGAAATAATGCTCTTTTTCACCAAAGTTCCAAAATGCATTAACATCCAGTTGTGGCCAAAACTTAAACATCCTATCATTCATGTCGTACACCGCATTTCCGTTTACTGAAGTACTAAGCGAAGGAATGAAAGGTTTTTTTGATTCATAGATTCTATAAGTCGCTCCTATATCCGTTTGAATATTACCAAAGAGCAAAGAGGTGAAATGAATACTGCCAAATACGGTAAGGTTTGTGTCAATTCCGCGCGCATAAACAACAGAACTTAAAGGGATTGGGATTACTGCTCCCGCAAATTCTATGGTAGGACCACCAACATCTAAGGCCAATACTTGCTGACCTTTTTCGAGAGGCTCCACAAATCTTGAAGAAGCACAGGAGGCCAGAATAATTGTTAGGATAACAATGTAGAGTGAATGGAATGATTTCAAAATTATTTACTTTTAATTGAACGAATACTAAATAATGAATAAGTGGCGTTTTACACCCTCTTAATTTAAACCAAAAGTAATGAAAATGAAAAACAAATGGATTATCATATGGGCAATAGTTTTGATAAGCAACTTTTCAAATTCTCAAAAGTCGGATGAGTTTGTTACAAAATCAAATGAGAACTCTTTGGGTATGGATTTTGGACTTGGAAATGGCAGTCCAAACTTTGGGATTACCTATCGAAGATTTTTTTCTGATTCGCGGTATAATTTTAGAGCTAATTTTAATTTAGGAGGATTGAATAACTTTCATTTTGTTGGTTCTAATGAGTATTTGTTTTTCCAAACCAACGACAGCATTATTCCTTTAATTGGTGTTTCAAGAAATCGTTTGGGTAGCGGAAACTATCAAAGAATAGAACTGGGAATCGAAAAAACCTTTGCTGTCTGGAAATTGAATTTGATTTGGGGAGGGGAGGTAACGTTTGGCCACTTAAGACGTGAAACTTACCAGCGTGTAGTGGAAGGAGGAATAGATACTGTAGAACAAAATGGATATAACTATTTTCAATATGGAGCAGTCTTCGATACGCTTAATCCTTTAGGTAATTTAAATGATTTAAACTCAGTTTATCATTACTTCACTTGTGGACTCAATGTCCGTTTAGGATTTAAGTTAGATATTTCTCCCCGTTTTTATTTCACTTCTTTTATGACTTTGTCGAGCGAACTTCAAATGATTGCGCAAGAAAAATATCACTACTCGAGCGAACGATACAAAGAACATCTTGTGGTAGCCAAAGGAGGTAATTTTTTGAACTTTTACACTTCCATAAATGCAGGAATTCATTATCGGTTTTAGGCAAAGTTTGGGAGTGAAAAAGGTCTGGATAATATTTTATTTCAAGTTCTTGTTTCAACTCAATTTATGTTATTTTTGTTGATTAATCCCAAACAACAAAAATGACTGCAAAGGAAATACGCCAGCAATACAAAGATTTTTTTGAATCGAAAGGACACAAAATAGTTGATTCTGCGCCAATTGTGGTGAAGAATGACCCTACTTTGATGTTCAACAATGCCGGAATGAATCAATTCAAAGATTTGTTTTTAGGAAACAAAGAAATCAAAGATGCGCGTGTTGCCAATTCACAAAAATGCTTGAGAGTTTCAGGAAAACACAACGATTTGGAAGAAGTAGGAGTAGACACCTACCACCACACGATGTTTGAGATGCTGGGGAATTGGTCGTTTGGAGATTACTTTAAGAAAGAAGCCATCGAATGGGCTTGGGAATTACTAACCGAAGTGTACAAGCTGGACAAAGACAGATTGTATGTAACAGTTTTTGAGGGCGATAATGAAGATGGCACAAGTCTGGATCAAGAGGCCAAAGACATTTGGAGTAAAATTGTTTCGGAGGATAAAATTATTTTAGCAGATAAAAAAGACAATTTTTGGGAAATGGGAGAAGTAGGACCGTGTGGACCTTGCTCCGAAATTCACGTAGATTTAAGAGACCAAGCTGAGATTGATAAAGTGGGAGGAAGAGAATTGGTGAATGAAGATCACCCTCAAGTAGTAGAGATTTGGAATTTGGTATTTATGCAGTACAACCGAATTAAGGATGGTTCGTTGCATCCACTTCCGGCTCAGCACGTAGATACAGGAATGGGATTTGAGCGATTGGTGATGGCCATGCAAGGCAAAAAATCAAATTACGACACAGATGTTTTTTCTCCCTTAATTCAAGAAATCGAAAAGATTTCGGAGAGGAAATATAAAGAAGGAGAAGGGCATTCGGAAGAACAAACGAAAACGAACATTGCCATTCGAGTGATTGCAGATCACATCAGGACTTTGGCTTTTGCCATTGCAGATGGGCAATTACCATCCAATACTGGAGCAGGTTATGTGATTCGCAGAATATTGAGAAGAGCGGTGCGATACGGTTACCAAGTATTGAATTTGAAAGAACCGTTTTTCTACAAATTAGTTGAGGTATTGACCAAAGAAATGGGAGGAGCATTTCCAGAACTTATTGCACAAAAAGAACTGTGTACCAAAGTGATAAAAGAAGAAGAAATATCTTTTTACCGAACTTTGGAACAAGGAATTAAACGAATGGATGATTTGATGGAAGCCAACAAATCAACTAAAATAATAGAAGGGAAAGATGCATTTGAATTGTATGATACCTTTGGGTTTCCGTTTGATTTAACGGCATTAATTGCCTCAGAAAACGGTTTTGAAGTGTCCGAAAAAGAATTCGAAATCTGCCTGCAAGAACAGAAAGACAGAAGCAAAAAAGCGAGTAAGGTAGATACTTCGGATTGGGTAGTTTTGAAAGAAGATGAAGTTCAAGAATTTATTGGGTACGATTCATTGGATACAAGTGTGTACATAACTCGTTACCGAAAAGTAAAAGCCAAAAACAAAGAGTTTTACCAATTGGTGTTTAATTTCACTCCTTTTTATGCAGAGGGAGGTGGGCAAGTAGGTGACACAGGATTTATTGAGTCTGAGAATGAGAAAGTTTATATCACCAATACAAAAAAGGAAGATGGACTTATTTTGCATTACACGGATAAATTGCCTGAGCATCCCACGTTGATGTTTTATGCCGAGGTGAATGCAAAAAACAGAGCCTTAACAGCGAATAATCACACGGCTACGCACCTTCTGCACAAAGCATTGCAAGATGTATTGGGAGAACACGTAGAACAAAAAGGTTCGTTGGTGAACGAGAAATATTTGAGGTTTGATTTTTCGCACTTTAGTAAAGTAACTGACGAAGAAATAGCCGAAATTGAGACTCGAGTAAATGCCGAGATCCGCAAGGATATATACTTGAATGAATTGCGAAATACTCCTATGAAAAAAGCTCAGGAATTGGGTGCAAAAGCTTTGTTTGGAGAAAAGTACGGAGATTTAGTTCGTGTGATTCAGTTTGGAGATTCTATTGAATTATGTGGAGGAATTCACGTTTCATCAACGGGGAAATTAGGTTCTTTTAAAATCACTTCAGAAAGTTCTACAGCCGCGGGAATAAGAAGAATAGAAGCCATTACAAGCGAAACAGCCGATAAATTTGTGAACGAGAAATTGAAAGTGGTTGATGAGTTGAATATTCTGTTAAAATCGCCTAAAGATTTGAAATTGGCAGTGGAAGAGTTGTTGCAGAAAAATAGTTCTCAAGCCAAAGAAATTGAAAAGCTAAAAGCGGCTCAAGCAGGAAATTTAAAAGAGGACTTGAAGAAAGAAATCAAGCAAGTAAACGGAATTAATTTCTTGGCTAAAAAAGTGGATTTGGATCCAAAAGGAATTAAAACGATTGCCTTTCAATTGAAATCGGAGATGGATAATTTGTGTTTAGTGTTGTGCAATGAAACGGGTGGAAAAGCAAATATTACCATTTTGGTTTCCGAAGAATTATCAAAATCCAAAGATCTGCACGCTGGAAATATGGTGCGTGAACTTGCCAAAGAAATCAATGGTGGAGGAGGAGGACAACCTTTCTTTGCTTCAGCAGGAGGAAGTAATCCAGACGGGATTGGGAAGGTGTTGGAGTTGGCTAAGAGTTTTGTTTCTTAAATTTTATTTTCAATTTAATTTGATTTAGTCATTTTGATTTTGACACAAAATCTTTGGATTTGGGGTAAGTTTTTCATTTTCACTGGCGTTAACAAATAACAAAAAGAATGATAAACCGTGTTACCTAAAAAACATGGAAGAAGGTGCAGTTTGAAATACAAGACAGCCTGTTTTGACCAAAACTTAAACTAAAAAAACAAAGTGAAAATTAGTCAAATTTCACTCTGTTTTTTTTAGATTTTACCTCACAATCTGATCAGATTGTCAGTTTGTATTATAATAGTTGTACATGCTAAAGTAAATCTTCGTCAACTAGGTTTGGTAAGGTTACTTTGAGTTCAGGATTGTCTTTCATTGCTTGTTTAATAGCAAAAATAGCTTCTTCATTTCTTGCCCAACTTCTTCTGGCAATTCCATTATTTACATCCCAAAATAGCATTGATTTCAATCTTCTAGAGGAGTCAGCACTTCCATCTAGTAACATTCCAAATCCTCCATTTATCACTTCGCCCCAGCCCACACCACCACCGTTGTGGATAGATACCCAAGTAGCTCCTCTGAACGAATCGCCAATCACATTGTGTATCGCCATATCTGCGGTGAAACTGGATCCATCATAGATGTTTGACGTTTCTCTGTATGGCGAGTCGGTTCCCGAAACATCGTGGTGGTCTCTTCCTAAAATTATTTCACCAATTTCTCCTTTTTCTATGGCTTCATTAAATGCTTGAGCTATTTTTATTCTCCCATCAGAGTTGGCATATAATATTCTTGCTTGCGATCCCACAACCAGTTTATTTTCTTTGGCACCCTTAATCCATTGGATATTGTCTAACATTTGTTGTTTGATTTCTTCGGGTGAGTCTTTCGCCAACTCCTCAAGTACTTTACACGCAATTTCATCTGTCTTATCTAAGTCAGAATCTTTTCCGCTTGCACAAACCCATCTAAAAGGACCAAATCCGTAATCAAAACACATGGGTCCCATAATATCTTGTACGTAGGAAGCGTATTTAAAATTGATTCCATTTTCGGCCATGATGTTTGCTCCAGCTCTTGAAGCTTCTAGTAAAAAGGCATTTCCGTAATCAAAGAAGTAGGTTCCCTTCGCTGCATGACTATTAATGGCATTGGTTTGTCTTATCAAAGATTTTTCTACGAACGATTTAAATTCTTCAGGATTATTAGCCATCATATTATTGGCTTCTTGGTAGGTCAACCCAACCGGGTAGTATCCTCCAGCCCATGGATTGTGCAGAGACGTTTGGTCGGAACCTAAATCGACAAAAATATCTTCTTGTTCAAATCTTTCCCATACATCTACAATATTACCTTGATACGCAATGGAAACAACTTCTTTGTTTTCTTTAGCTTGGCGCACTCGGGATACCAATTCGTCTATGTGGTCAATCAATTCGTCTACCCAACCTTGTTCATGTCTTTTAATTGAAGCGAAGTCGTTTACTTCCGCACAAACTGTAACGCAACCTGCTATATTTCCTGCTTTTGGCTGAGCACCACTCATTCCACCAAGTCCGGAGGTTACAAAAAGTTTTCCAGCTAAACCTTCTCCATTTTTAGAAATCTTTCTACCAGCGTTTAGTACAGTAATGGTTGTCCCATGCACAATACCTTGTGGTCCAATATACATGTAGGATCCAGCAGTCATTTGACCATATTGGGTAACACCTAATGCATTGAATTTTTCCCAATCGTCTGGTTTTGAATAGTTAGGTATCATCATACCGTTTGTAACCACAACACGAGGAGCATCTTTGTGAGACGGGAATAGCCCCATTGGATGACCAGAATACATCACCAAAGTTTGCTCATCTGTCATTTCAGACAAATATTGCATGGTAAGTAAATATTGAGCCCAGTTCTGAAACACTCCACCATTTCCACCGTAGGTAATCAATTCCTGAGGATGTTGAGCGATTGCGTGATCCAGATTGTTCTGAATCATTAACATAATCGCTGCAGCTTGTTTTGAGTTTGCAGGGTATTCTTCTATTGGTCGGGCATATATTTTATAATCTGGCATGTATCGATACATGTAGATTCTACCGTATGTTTCTAGTTCTTCTCTGAATTCTTTTACCAGGGTTGGGTGTTGGTCTTTTGGAAAGTATCGTAGCGCATTTTTTAAGGCCAATTTCTTTTCTTCGTCAGAAAGAATATCTTTCCTTTTTGGCGCGTGACTTATTGTTTTATCAAATTCTTTCTTCTTTGGAATTTCTGGAGGGATTCCAAGCTTTATTTCATGTAACATAGTTTTTTCTTTGATTGTCTCAAAGATAAAAAATACAAGTTTGTGATATTAAGTTTAGAAGAATTTTATTTCTTTCTGTTTTGCAAAACCTTCAGTATTTCAGAAAGCTGATCGGAATCGAATTGCTTGGCAACAATACGCTTGTCCTTGTCCAATAAGTAGGCAACAGGTGTAACAAAAACATCATAAATGTTTCGGTAGTTTATACTTTCTAACGTTGTTTTCTTTTCAATTAAGTACTTCATGTGGTCCTCTCGCATTTCTTGAAAGTCAGAAACATTAATCCAATCCAGTTCTTTTTCTTTTATAAACTTTCTCCAATCATCATTTTCAATACTGGTACAAACAGCATACACTTCCAAATCAATTTCTGATATGTTTTTTAAACTATCGTATACTTTCTTGAATTTTGGAATTTCTTTTTTGCAATGTCCACAATCTTCTGCCCAAAAAATCAGTAAAGTATACTCGTGGTTTACGTTAGCTAAGTTTATCCAATTTTTCTCAGAGGTATCAGCTAAAATTATATTTGGGGCAATTTTACCGATCAAGGTTGGTCTCAATTTATCCACCTTGGGCCGAAGTTTTTCAATTTTATCTTGATCTATCCAATTGCTTCTTCCGTTTAGGATGTAGTTATCGGCAACATGAACGTAAACAGATTCCATCCCCATAATTTTTGTTTTTGCGTGCGCATAAGCCAAAAATTCTACTGCCGATTTCATCATGAATCCATTGGGTGTAAGTTGGTTCATAAAAGCATCGATTCTTTGGTTAATGGTGTCCGGAATCTGTGCAATTACTTTCATGAAATAAGTTTCCATTTGATTGTAAAACAAGGCTGACTTTCCTAATCTATCGTCAGATAAATCAACATTGTCCCAAAAGTGATTGGTGTAATACTCATATTTCCATTTATTGGTATCAGCCAAAGGAAATGAGGGTTCAGGAATTGTAGTTTCAACAGACATAGAAATTAACTTGCCGAAATACGTATCAATGTTTTTTGTAGAAACAGCTATTTGATAATCAATCACAGCCGAATCTATTGCAATAATTTTTTTGTTCAATTCATCTACCTTTTTAGTTTCTTTGGATTCGAATGCTATTTTTCTCTCTTTAATCAATGGTTCTTTAAGTTTGGCTTGTTTTTCTAAAAATTGCACATACTCAAAAAACAATTTGTTTTCTTTCGATTTTTTTACAACTACATTTCCCGCTAGATTTTCTAGATTTGTTTCGAGTTTTATAGTTTGCTCATTTACTAAAATATCAAAATATTTGGGAGGATTCATGGAGGGGATAACCGCGTAGACTCCATGTGGCATGTTGTTGTTTTTAAACGTAAAACTTCCATCTTTTCTGACAACAGCAGTGTCGTAAAAGTATAAATTTTTTCCGGTGTATGTCCCAAGGTAGGCAACCGAGTCAGTAAGTCCTTTAATTTTTATGTCAATGGTGTATTCTGTTTGTCCGCTCTGAATGGGAATTGCCCCACTTTGTATTTTACACCTGCTTAAAAATAGGATCTGTAGAAGAAGTAAAATGGAAAGAAATATATTTTTCATAATGAATGATTTGTCTTTTACTGTATTTTAGTGATACGGGCTACCACATTGGTGGTTGCTTGCATTAACACTCCCTTAACTTTAACAGGAAGCATGCCAAATTTACAAAATTTGAAATGAAAAATAAACGTAAAATCTAACGATAAAATTTGCAGGAAAGAATTTAAATTATCTATATTTGCAGACCGAAAAAATGGTGGTTGTAGCTCAGTTGGTTAGAGCACTGGTTTGTGGTGCCGGGTGTCGTGGGTTCGAGTCCCATCTTCCACCCTTATTTTTGAAGAGGTTGTCATTCAGTTGTCAACCTCTTTTTTTTTGAAAAAAATACTCCTTAAGAGTGGTCATCACAACGAATTGAAAGACTCTAAATAGCTAAAAAAAAACTACAGTTGAACTTGTTTCACTGTAGTTTTTTTAAGGCGTATAATTTCCCAAATTGATTTGGGATGTTTTGTTTGTTGTGGTCTAACTTAATGCAGCAATTAATTCAGCTTTCTTTAATGAGGTATAACCTGTAATTCCTTTTTCTTTTGCTATTGCCTTTAATTCAGCAACAGTATGCGAAGATAGGTCGGTAGTCGTTTTAGACTCTTTTTTAGCG
>Ga0209653_1003601_pt1 | contig 10499 bp, 12 predicted proteins | sample SaaInl6LU_22_DNA_FD_184644 | JGI IMG/M metagenome (GOLD analysis project Ga0209653, IMG submission 184644) | Marine microbial communities from expanding oxygen minimum zones in the Saanich Inlet - ESP_116LU_22_DNA (SPAdes) (version 2) | ecosystem: Environmental > Aquatic > Marine > Intertidal... | reverse complement strand
TGAGCGACGGCCAGTGGCATCTTTACAACATCGTGCGCGACCCCGGGGAAACCGAAGACCTCTCCTCCACAGAACCTGCCCGCCTGCAGCACATGTTGTCGGCCTATGAACGCTATGCCCGCGACAACAAGGTGCTGCCGGTGCCCCCTGGCTTCGATAATTTCAAGCAGTTGGTTATCAACACGCTTTATAGCCGCCTACGGACACCGGTATTGGTGACGCTGCTGACAATACTCATTTTACTGCCCTTTGTGGTCGCTTATCGCAGTAAAAGATAAGAGGCATAACATGCCCGAGACACACAAACTTTATGCCATTACACGCTCTCTATACTCCGTGAAATTTTTCAGCGCTATAAAAAGAGTGCTGTTGCATAAGAAATGGCAACAGAGGCCAATGGTATGAAAGTTGTCATCAAGGTGATTCCCTATAAAGAGCAGATGGGATTCTCTAACCCGGGCCGGATGGCCTGATCTGCATGGTCAATTTGCTTAAGTTCAAACCTCTTGCTGACTATGACGATGTTTGCTCAATTGAGCTTACCGGGCGAGAGGCTTATGAGGTGTATGAGCACGGGGTCAAGAAGCTGCTGAAGGAGGTTGGCTCTAGAATAAGCAGGGGACAAACCACCATTTAGCTAAATAGTAGTTTGTGAGTTGTTAATCCACATACATGAGGTGAGAAATGTCGTCACAGAGTGAAGTAGTCCGGCTGGTAGGGGGAACAGCATCGCCCTATACACAAAAGATGGTAGCCCTGTTGCGCTATCGCCGCGTGCCCTATGCGGTGACATGGGGCCAGCCGGACCAGGTTTGTGATGCGCTGGGGGTGGAGAAGCCGAAGCCCATTTTTCATCCCACCTTCTTTTTTGACGGGGAAGAGGGGCTCAAAGCCGAGTGTGATTCCACGCCGATTACCCGCCGCCTGGAAGAGATGTACCCAGGCCGGTCGGTGCTGCCTAGCGATCCGGCGCTGGCCTTTATCGATTACCTGATCGAAGACTTTGGCGACGAGTGGTGTACCAAGTACATGTTTCACTATCGCTGGTACCCTGAAGCGGACGCGGATAATGCGGGCACCCAGTTGCCGCTGGGTGTGGATGTGAGCCTGCCACCGGACGCGCTCCAACAGTCCAAGCAATATTACATTGATCGTCAGGTCGGCCGTTTGTATGTTGTGGGATCCAATGACACCACTGCGCCGGTGATCGATGCCAGCTATCGTCGCTTTCTGGCAGCCATGGAGAACCACTTGGCCAACCAGAAATTCATGCTGGGCAATCGTCCGGCGGCTGGCGATTTCGGTCTCTACGGCCAGTTGACCCAGCTGGTAGGCTTTGATCCCACACCTCGGGCTATTACCCACGAGGTATCCTCGCGCACTGTAGCCTGGGTCGACCAAATGAGCGACCAGAGCGGGCATGAGCCATCAGAACAGGACTGGATCGCATTGGATGATCAACCCGATAGCCTCCGTGGCTTGATGGAAGAAATAGGTCGGGTCTACGCCCCGGCCCAGCTGGCGAATGCCCGTGCAGTTCAGGCGGGTGAAAAAACCTGGGAGGCAGAAATCGATGGGGCCCAGTGGACTCAGAGAACCTTCCCCTACCAGGCGAAGTGTTTGCAGTGGACTGACGAGCGCTATCGGGCGCTCAGTGAGGCCGATCGCGCAAGCGTGGATGCTCTGCTCGAGGGCACCGGTGTAGAAACAATGCTATCACTGGCCTGAGTGTCCTGCGCATAACAAATTGAGAGTAGCTTATGAAGCTAAAAGCACTGCTATTTATGCTGGTAACAGCTCTAGCGGGCCCGGCAGCCCTGGCAGGAAATATTGCCGGTGTTTGGAAGCACTCAGAGGAAGCCGGCTGGATAGAGATCCGGGTAGTGGACGGTGTTGCCTCAGGTAAGCACGTCCGTAATGAGGAACACCCGGAGCTTGTCGGTCGCGAAATACTAAAGGATCTAGCAGCGGACAAATCCGAGGCGGGGGTGTGGCGAGGTCAGGTCTACTCCGAGCGCCTGGGAGAGTACAAGGATGCAGAAGTGAGCCTGCCGGAACCTGACTCGCTCGAGATAAAAGTTAAGGTGGGATTCATGAGTCGCACCGTAAGCTGGGTTCGCGTAGACGAGGTTCCGGGGGAATGATCGATTGCCCAACCGGAAAAAAGGTCATCACCGATTCTGAGAGTTAGAGATGCCTATGCTGGCCCTGATGACGGGTATGAAACATTGCAGATCTCGGTCACAGGGGCATACCCTTGCCGCCTGGCTGCCAAAAATAGCAGGACGCGTCCTGCACCTTCCGATCCGACTCCGGCCTCAAGCATGTGGCTCTAGTGCTCTATTTAAACAATTAAAACTATAAAGAAGGTTGCTTGGCGATAGACCATTGAATTTAGCAGTGTTGTCGCGCTCGTGTGTGCCTCCACCATCAATAGAGTCCTGGGTGGTTTATTACTTCTTTTTCCGAATATTTTGCCTCATATATAAATAATATTGCCGAATATGAAAACTAAATTACCTCCATCTGTTTAACATCAATGGTGCATCGCGTGGATTCTGCGAACAGCTAAACCAGAATGTACTAACAAGCTGAAAAGACAAGTTTAGGAGTTGGTGTCTATGTTTAACAAGCTATTGATCAGTGCCGGTGCGGTTCTGTTCCTGGTGGTGCTGTTGGTCGTGGCCCTGCCCACCATATTCCACAGCCTGGGCATACATCCCGTTTACGAAGATGCCCGAGACTACAGCTTGCCTGGCAAACGAGCTCTGTTGATTACGACCAGTCACGGTGCGCTGAATACGCCGGGGGAAACCGGCGGCGATCCTACCGGTGTTATGGCCTCGGAGTTCACCATCGCCTACTACCAGTTCCTGGATGCAGGGATGGAAGTGGACATTTCCAGTATCAAGGGCGGGGAGATACCCATAGACCCTCAGACCTTGAACCGGGTTATCAGGTCACCCGAAGACGGGCGCTACCTGCAGGATTCCGTGGCTCAAGCCAAGGCGAGAAATTCCCTGAAAATCGATACCCTGGACTTTACTCGCTACGACGTGGTGTGGATTGCCGGCGGCTGGGGTGCCGCCTACGATCTCGGTTATTCCGATGTCTTGGGACAGAAGGTCAGCGAGGCCTATTACTCAGAGAAAGAAACCGTGATCGGCTCTGTCTGCCACGGCGCCCTCGGCTTGATTCGGGCGCGGGATCGCGATGGCAAGCTGCTGATCGCCGGGCGCAAGGTTACCGGTGTCAGCGACAAGCAGATAAAAGAATTGGGCATAGAGGTAACCCCCTTGCACCCGGAAACCGAGTTACGCAAGGCCGGTGGTATCTATTCCTCGCAGGAAAAATTTATGGATTTCTTCGCTACCAGCACCGTGATAGACGACGAGAAGCGTTTTGTTACCGGGCAGAACCAGAACTCCAGCCATGAGACCGCCCAGAACATCATGGCCATTCTGGACCAGCGATGACGAACGTGGGAAAAAATGTAAAAACCTGATAGACGAAGACTACGCCAGCCAGACATCAGCGATCAGTGCGCTCATTGGCAGGGACTTTTACTTCCTGGCTGCACCGCGCACGCACGGCGCCACGATTCGCTACGACTTCTGACCAGAACGGGGAGTTAATCTACCTAATTTAAAAACTGGCTTTAGTTTGGCGTTCGAAAAATCATAGAGGTAAGTACTGTGAAAAGAATCTCTGTCTCCATACTTCTGGCAGTTGTCATGGTTGCTGGCATCGCCTGGTTTAACCGCATTGATATTCTGCTCACAGTTTTCAAGTTCCAAAGTGAAAAACAGTTTGCGCATGTGGCTCCAAATCGCGAAGTGCCTTGGCAGCAAGGGCCAAAAATGGCGTCACTTGCCGCGAGTGAGCGCCCCCCGAATATTATTCTGATTGTCGCGGACGACCTGGGCATTAATGACATATCTGCCTTTGGTCATGGCTTGGATAAAGGTTCGGATAACGGCCGCTTGCAAACGCCGAATATCGACAGCCTGGCGGCTGATGGCGCCATGTTTCGGCAATCCTACTCAGGAGCCAGTACCTGTGCACCTTCGCGCGCCATGATGATGACCGGACGCTATCCGACCCGGACTGGTTTTGAGTTCACCCCCACGCCATCTGGTATGGGTAAGATCGTAAGCACCATTTATAACGCAATGGATAATGGCTTGCCGCCGCTTGTCTACGATGCAGCCATAGAAGAACGCAGCCCTGAGTATGAACGTCAGGGCTTACCGGCATCAGAGGTGACCATTGCTGAAATGCTGAAAGAGCGTGGTTATTACACAGCACATATCGGCAAGTGGCACCTAGGTAACGAGGTAGGTATGCGGCCTGATACTCAGGGGTTTGACGATAGCCTGCTTAACCGCAGCGTTCTTCATTTGCCGGAAGATGATCCCCACGTTGTTAATGCCAAATTGGCCTTCGATCCTATCGATAGATTTCTCTGGGCCAATGGGGGGTTCGCCAACTCATTTAATTCAGATCACGCCAATAGCTTTGCTCCCGGCGGCTATTTGTCAGACTACTGGACGGATGAATCGATCAATGTCATCAAGGCCAATAAAAACCGGCCGTTTTTTCTCTATTTAGCACACTGGGGTATTCATGCACCCTTACAAGCCACGCGGGAGGACTACGAGGCCGTGGGTGATATTAAACCTCATCGCAAACGGGTGTACGCTGCCATGGTGCGCGCGCTTGATCGCAGTGTCGGGCGAATTCTCGATACTCTCAAAGAACAGGGGCTTGAAGAAAACACAATCGTTGTGTTTACCAGCGACAACGGTGGCCCCGGTTATGTCGGGTTGCCCGACATTAATGCGCCTTACCGCGGCTGGAAAATCACTATGTTCGAAGGTGGTATTAGAGTGCCGCTGTTTATCAAATGGCCGCAACAAATTGCACCCGGCACTCGGGTAGATACGCCTGTTGCACACATAGATATGGCTCCCACTCTTGCTGCAGGTGCCGGTGCATCGCTACCTAGGAATGTAGATATTGATGGCCTTAATTTGCTGCCCTTGGCTACTGGCATCACTAAAGACTTAAATCGCCAAACCCTGTTTTGGCAGAACGGCCACTACCAAGTGGTTCGCCACGGCGATTGGAAGCTGCAGGTCAATGATCGCCCCACCGACGGCATGCACAAGTGGCTATTCAATTTGAAGATTGATCCGACGGAGCAGAACAACTTGGTTAAAATTCACCCTGAGAAAGTGGCAGAGCTAGAACAACTGCTGACCGAGCATCAGGCTTCATCCGTAGGGCCTTTGTGGCACTCACCTGCGCAAGTGCCTGTGATGATCGACAAAACACTGGCTGAAAAATTTATTCCAGGCGATGAGTACATTTACACGCCAAACTAACAATATTTAAGCCGCCATGCAGCTAACGACGAATTTTTAGAACAGGAAATACACTATGACAGACACTTCTTATAGCCACGCCATCAACCTCGACAACTATCGTGAGACGTCACTTAATTATGGGTTTAAAGTATGCCCCGATACGCGTAATGAAGGACAGTTTATGGTTCGTGTCAGTAAGATAGCACTGACATCAAATTCTGTTTCCTATGCTATTGGTAGTCAGACAGGCATGATGCCGTGGCTTGATGTCTTTCCTGCGCCTGATGGTTTAGGGCAATTCCCTTGCTGGGGTTACGGCGATGTCATTTGTTCAAAACATCCGGACGTCGATGAAGGCGTGAGTCTTGCTCCGTGATGAAACATCAATACAAGCTCTACGGCGTGCAGGTGTCTCTGTTTGTGGGCAAGCTACGAGGCTATTTAAACTACAAAGGCCTCGATTATCAGGAAAAGGCCCCCACCATCTACGACTTGTTGCGCCGCTTTCCAAAAAAAGTGGGCGGCGCTTTTGTGCCGGTTGTCGAAACCCGCGAGAGCGAGTGGCTGAGTGATACCACCGAAATAATAGAGGAGCTGGAGACGCGCCACCCAACACCCTCCATCAGGCCCTTATCGCCCCGACAAGCGATTGCAGCCAACCTTTTTGAGGCCTGGTGTGACGATGTATGGCACCCTGTTGCGCTGCACACCCGCTGGTCATTCCCGGAAAACTACCCTCTATTTCAATCCGAGATAGGTGGAGGTTTACTGCCCTATGCACCTCGGTTTTTGCAAAACTGGGCAGTAGATAAAACAAGCGCCGCGCAAATGCGCAGCGCTCTGCCCAATATGGGTGTTGTGCCTGAGCAGGTAGATCTGCTCGAACGCTGGATACACAATATGCTGGACATGCTGGAGCTGCACTTTTCCCAGCATGACTATCTATTCGGTGGTCGCCCCACCATTGCAGATTATAGCTTACTGGGTCCTCTATACGGTCATTTAAGCCTTGACCCCTGGCCGAAGCGTGAACTCATAGCCCCGCGTCCACACCTAAAAGCCTATATCGAGCGTTTACATCGCGGTGACTGTCCTGTCTCTGGGGCCAGCGGTGAGCTTCTGCCGGATGACGTAATTCCAGACACGTTATTGCCGGTGTTCGATGTAATCTTTTGCGAGTTTTATCCTTTGTTGGCCAAAACTGTAGAAAGTGTCAACGAGCTTATCAAGAACAAGGATCTACGGGCTGGAGATCAGATGCCACGCACCTTCAAAAGAATCAGCTTTCCCATGGGCGATGCTGAATATACTCGCGGTGCATTTAGTTACGCGCTATGGATGATGCAGCGCATTCAGAAACAGTTGCGTGCAATGCCTGAACATGAGCGTACTTCGGTGGCTGAATGGTTTGAGGGCAGAGGGCAAGATGACTTGCTCGAAATGAATTTCGGCCCCGCTTTAGAGCGTGCAGGGCTGACCGTTCGCCTGGTAAATTAAATGAGAGAACCCGATAACAAACATTATGACAAACTCGACATTATTGTTTTCGGTGTTACTGGCTTTACTGGTTTTACGGGCAAGCTGGTGTGCGAATACCTTTCTAAAACCTATGACAAAGATGAAAATATTCACTGAGGAATCGCGACAAGCTTAATGCACTGCAGCTGAACTGGGCCTTGTCGATATTCCCCTGTTTATCGTCGACGTTGAAGGCAGGGCTTCACTGGACACTATGGCGAGCGCCTGCAAAGTGGTGCTGAACACGGCCGGGCCCTATGCAAAATTCGGTTCCGATGCCGTTGAATCCTGCGCCCGCCTCGATACCGATCATGTCGACCTCAATGGCGAGCCGCTATGGATGTACGAGGCACTAAACCAGTATCAAAAGTTGGCGCGGGCAAGCGGTACGCGCAATATCTTTTCCTATGGTTTTGACTCGATCTCCACCGATCTTGGTGTGCAGTTTTTGCAGTAACAGGCGCAATCGCGTTTCGGCAAGCCGCTGACTCGAGTCAAAGGCCGAGTCAAGCAGATAAAGGGCGGCGCCTCTGGCGGCAGTGTCACCTCCTTTGGCGGAACGATGGAGGCTGCAACGCATGCAGGAAATATTAGCCCAGCTTGATGCACAGATGGCCGAGCCACTGTGGCCAACTGCATCAGAATCGGAAATCGCTATCGATTATCCCATCAACCAGTTACCAGATGGCGACTATGAAACCATCCTATGGAATAACTAATGAAACGACGCAATTTAGTTAACAACAATAGCTGTTTTCTGCCGAACCTCTAATTAGGATTACATAATGCGAATATTAAGAACCCCCAACTCTCGCTTTGAGAATCTCTCGGACTATCCTTTCGCACCGCACTACACCACCATTCAGACCGAGGATGGCAGCGAGCTGCGCATTCATCATCTGGATGAAGGTCCTGCCGATGGGCCGTTGGTGTTATGCATGCATGGGCAACCGGTTTGGAGTTATCTGTACCGTAAAGTCATTCCGTATTTGACAGCAGCAGGGATGCGGGTAATTGCACCCGATCTGGTCGGCTACGGCAAGTCGGACAAACCTGCCGCGCGCGAGGATTATAGTTACGAGCGTCAGGTTGAGTGGATGGGCGCCTGGCTGAACGCCAATGATTTCTCAAACATTACATTCTTTGGCCAGGACTGGGGCGGGCTCATCGGACTTAGAATGATTGTTAATGATGCAGACCGTTTTGATCGGGTGGTTATCTCCAATACTGGCCTGCCCTACAACCCCGATGTACCTGAATCGGTGGTAAGAGAAGTCGAAAATTTTCGCACCAATGCACCCACTCCTTACCTGACCGAAATGCAGGAAAATATCAGTAGTATGGATAGCAACGGGCATCCCGCTCAGAGGTTTGCCTATTGGCAGAAGTGGTGCTGGGAAACAGTCGACCTTCCTGTTGGATTCATCATGTCGATGATGTTAGAGCGCTCCTCTAAGACAATGCAAGTTTTCAAGTTTTTACTGCATAAGCTAGGAGTCGTTTCACCACTCCCCTCGCCCTTAGCAAGGGCCTATGATGCTCCTTTTCCAGACGCTAGCTACAAGATGGGGCCGCGCGCCATGCCCAGCCAGGTACCATTGCTTCCTACATCACCTTCACTGGAAGAGCAGCGTAAGGCATGGGAGTTTTTTGATGCATTTAATAAACCATTTCTCTGCGTCTTTGCTGACAACGATCCGGTGACGCGCGCAGAGGAACCGGTGTTCAAAAAACGTGTACCCGGCGCACAAGGACAACCCCACAGAACAATCAAGAACGGGGGGCATTTCGTGCAAGAAACCGCGCCTGATCAGGTAGCTTTGGCCATTATTGATCTTATTCGGTTAAGCTAGGAAAGCTCTTACGAGAGTGATGATGCAATTTGATAAACCTTGTTCCCAGCGTAGTATTGGAAGGCGTCGCCGAACTGATTGAATAAAATGGGCAAGACCCCGTTGAATTGTTTCGACGTGTCGGGATACCTGAAGCGGCTCTCCTTATTTCGTTTATTGGGAACAAAGGGGCAATTAGAAAATTCGGGCAACTGATATTTACGCGATTAACATACTAAGTATAGGCACTCAATATGCAAAAGCTAAATAGTGGCTTTGTTTTCTGTGGACTCTGTTTACTGGCCCAATCGGCGTTTGGTCAAACCGCGATGACTATCCATTCTTCCAGCTCCTGCTTAGCAGAACAAGTTGATCAAGTATGGGTAGAAGGTGCTGAATTTATCATGGGTGACGACACGACTTATCGCGAAGAAGGGCCGGCTCACTCAGTCACGGTATCGGGATTCTGGGTTGATGCTCACGAAGTGACTAACGCACAGTTTGCTAAATTTGTTGAAGAGACCAGCTATGCAACTGTTGCAGAACAAAGTTCTGATCCTGCTGACTGGCCAGGCGACGTACCAGCTGAATTTCTACAACCCGGTTCTATATTGTTTACTCCTCCTGCTCCGGGCCAACCAGTAGAAAATTGGTGGTCCTGGGTGGCGGGAACTAACTGGCGCCATCCAGACGGTCCTGATAGCAACTTAGCCGGCAAAGACAACTATCCAGTTATTCATATTGCCTTCGAAGACGCCGAAGCATATGCGAAGTGGGCGGGACGATCGTTGCCAACAGAAGCACAGTTCGAGCTAGCGGCGCGCAACAAAAGAGACAGCCGGTATGCCTGGGAAGGTAGCGAGCTCGCCCCCAATGGCCATCATCATGCCAATACTTGGCAGGGCTCATTTCCAGTGGAACATAATGTAGAAGACGGCCATGTCGGCCTAGCTCCAGTTGGATGTTTTGGGTCAAACGATTACGGCATTTATGACCTTATCGGTAATGTTTGGGAGTGGACTTCAAATTGGTACTACCCTGAGCACAATCCTTCTGACTCACTGAACCCAGCGGGACCTTCACAGCAAAATAGCTTCAGTGGTAATCACGGTGAAGCTATAGCTCGAGTTATAAAGGGGGGGTCCTATTTGTGCGCGGAAAACTATTGTCTTCGATTCAGGCCTGCGGCCAGGCAAGCCCAAGACAGCGGACTTGGCACCAGTCATATTGGGTTTAGGACGGTCCTAAATCCCGAATAGAAGGATGGCTCGAGTAATTAATTTGATCATCTGCAGTATTTTGTATCTGCATGGCAACAGTAACAATCAGCAGAGGACAAAACCGACCCCGAGGGCGATAGAAAGGCCGCCCTTGGTTGTATTCACCTAATCGAGTGATGGCAAAGAGTGAGTGCAGATAAGTTGCTTACAGAGGTGTGTGTGGTTTTCTCCCAACCATACCCCCACTAATCAGCCCCAGCTCTCGCCCTAGCATCTCTAGCTCATAAAGCTCCGCCCTTGTTATGGAACCGCTCTTGGTTAATTTGTCCCAGTCGAGTGGCGGCAAGTAGCGGAGGCAGATATGGGGTTTGCGGAGGTCCGCGGAGAGTTTGGTGATGTCTAAGCGCGGCGAGTTGTAGTCTGTGCCTAAGTGCGGCGGCCTAGGGAGTGAGTCACTCTCCCTAAGTTATTGAAAAATATGGTGGGCCTACTAGGACTCGAACCTGGGACAAACGGATTATGAGTCCGTCAACGGATGGATGTTTGTCTGATTTTGATAT
>Ga0209653_1003599_pt1 | contig 10501 bp, 10 predicted proteins | sample SaaInl6LU_22_DNA_FD_184644 | JGI IMG/M metagenome (GOLD analysis project Ga0209653, IMG submission 184644) | Marine microbial communities from expanding oxygen minimum zones in the Saanich Inlet - ESP_116LU_22_DNA (SPAdes) (version 2) | ecosystem: Environmental > Aquatic > Marine > Intertidal... | reverse complement strand
TTCTCTTTTTCTTGCTGAATCTGCCGCGTAGAACTCTATAAGGTCTCCGTCTTTGTAAAACATCCTTCCTAGCTCAAAATTTGGTATAATCTGTCCATCCCAAAATGCACCGCTTCCTAATCCTGTTCCTATTGTAATGACTAAAACGAAACCGGCATGATGATGTCTCCCTGCACCAAATCTCATTTCCGCAATTCCAGCTGCATCAGCATCGTTGATCACATTAACGGTCTCACCTGAGTATTCACAAATGAGATCATCAACTTGAGTTCCTTTCCAGCTTTTATGGAGGTTACTACTATACTTGGCCTTTCCATTGACGACCACCGTTGGAAAGGCTACACCTATGTTTTCTTTCCAGTTCAGTTCATCTTTGATTCCTCTGATTACTTCAGCGACTGCCCCCGGTGTGGAGGGCTGAGGCGTAGGGATTCTTATACGATCAGATATTAGTTTGCCTTTTTGAGTATCTACTATTGCTCCTTTGATGCCGCTTCCGCCAACGTCAATTCCAAGAATCTCCATATAATCATTTTAAACGCACCCAAGATATTGGAAATATAGTAGCTCTGCAATGAACCATTACGAATCGTGCAGTTCTGCCTGAAGTGCGGAAAGATCCAATGCTTTTGTGTACATGTCCAATTCACCTTGCTTATTTCTTGGCCATTCACTTTCGGGTTTATCCCAGTAGAGTTCTACACCATTGCCATCAGGGTCATCCAGATAAATGGCTTCAGAGACACCATGATCTGCAAAACCTGTGAAGGGATGATCATTTTCCTTCAATCGCATATAAATCTTGGCCAGTTCTAACTTAGAAGGATACAAAATGGCAGTATGAAACAAACCAGGGAATTGTTTGGGTCCTGGAGGTTGTCCATTGCTTTGCCAGGTATTCAAACCGATATGATGGTGATATCCGCCTGCAGATATAAATGCTACCTGATCTCCATATCTTTGCTGGATTTCAAAACCTAAAAGGCCGCAATAAAAATCTAAAGCCTTATCTAGATTAGACACTTTAAGATGAATATGACCAATTCTGGTTTTGGAAGGAGCTAAATAATCTGACAAATATTAAAAACCAATTCGTAATGGAAAAGATTCATTCAATGTTTTTAACTAAAGGTGTAAATAGTAGTCTTTTAATAGACTGTTAAATGTGTCGCTGTAATTTCCATTAGATTCTTTGATATAAATATCCTGTGGATAAAGGGGGGGGCATGAATCTTGCTTGATTCCAACTATTATTCTAAAAACAGGCCCTTCTGATTTATTCCTTAGGATGATCTTGCTGAATGGATATAAATCCTGGCTTTTTGCCAAGCTGATAAATTCGTTCATTTCATATTCGGGATACATGATCCATGCTTCTCCACTTACTATTAGGTGCTTTTTAATACATGAAATCAAGTCTCGCATGCTTAATTCCAAAGCGTGGACGGCTTTATTCTTTCCTGTTTTATTTCCTTTTTGAGAGTTCTTAAAAAAGGGTGGGTTACTGACTATCAGATCATATTTATGGTTAGATGAAAAATCTTGAATAGCTAGCTGATGAGTGTGGATTTGATTTCGCCATGGCGATTCCTTAAAATTCGATGTGGCCTGTAAGAATGCATCTTCATCTACTTCTACTGCATCGATTTCCACTTTAGCCTTTTGTGCAAGCATTAGTGATAAGAGCCCTGTTCCGGTTCCAATATCTAGCACTCTCATCTGATCTGCAATAGGAATGATACTCCCAAAGGTGCAGCCGTCAGTAGTTACTTTCATACCGCATCGATCTTGCTCGATCTTAAATTGTTTAAATTTAAAATAGCTATTAGCCATAAAGCATTGGAAGCCTATTGAAAAACTTTATTCAAGTAAAAAACTAGGAGTAAAGGCCCGATTCAAAGCCTTCATCTATCAATTGTCCTTTGCTTTCAGCAGCATCAACCGCTAGCTGATCGCATCTTTCATTTTCTGGTATGCCGGCATGACCTTTAACCCATTGGAAAGTTACTTTATGCTGCTTATAGATTTCCACAAATCTCAACCATAAGTCTTTGTTCTTTTTGCCTTTAAAGTCTTTTTTGATCCAGCCCCATAACCATCCCTTGGTAACCGAATCGATCACATATTTAGAATCTGAATAAATCTTAACAGGAGCATCCTTCACTTTAATTGATTCTAAGCCAACGATGATGGCAAGAAGCTCCATGCGGTTGTTAGTAGTCTTCCTGTAGCCTTGAGACATCTCCTTTCTGTGCTCTCTGAACTTCATTACTACTCCATAACCACCTGGTCCTGGGTTGCCTCTAGATGAGCCATCTGTATAGATCGTTATCATATATTACCAATATTGTCTTTAAACAGTTTGATCGCAATAGATAGGAGGATTATTCCAAAGATCTTTTGCATGACTCCTATGCCTCCTTCACCAATTTTGCGTTCCAACCAATTGGTTGATTTTAGGACTAAGTAGACGAAAGCAAGATTGATTATTATGCCCACCAAGATATTCAATTCATCATACTCTGCTTTGATAGAAATGATAGTTGTCAAAGTTCCTGCTCCTGCAATAAGAGGGAATGCTATTGGAACCACGGAAGAGCTATTAGAGGCATTTGGTTCATTCTTGAAAATATTTACTCCCAAGATCATTTCCATTCCAATAATGAACATGATGATAGATCCAGCAATGGCGAAATCACCAACACTAATACCAAAGAGGCCTAAAAGATTATCTCCGGCAAACATGAAAAGGATCATGATAACTCCTGCCACGATAGTAGCCTTCCCAGACTGTATATGCCCCATCTTCTTTCTCAAGTTGATAATGATCGGAACGGATCCGAGAATATTAATAACCGAGAATAGGATTAATGATACCGATAAGATCTGCGTAAAATTCAACATGCCTTCCTGTTTTTTGCAAAGCTAGGAAAGCTGAGATTCAAGATTGTTATAATCGGTTCATAATTTATTGCGATTTCAAATATTGCAAAGCCATTTCATAGCCCTTTAATCCAAATCCTGTAATCATTCCAGAACAGTTAGCTGTGATTAGACTCAAATGTCTGTATTCTTCACGTGCATGAATATTTGAAATGTGAACTTCAACAACTGGAGTTTTGATTGCTGCGATAGCGTCTGATATGGCCACGGACGTGTGCGTATATGCTCCCGCATTTAAGATGACTCCATCATAAGAAAATCCAACATCATGTAGTTTGTTAATCAACTCGCCTTCCACATTACTTTGATAATATTCTAATTCGATAGTAGAATTGCTAGACTTTAATTTTTCGAAATATTCTTCAAAGCTCAGTTCACCATAAATACTTTTCTCTCGAGTGCCTAAGAGATTGAGGTTGGGGCCGTTGATGACGATGATTTTCATAGTCTTAAAACTAAGATAATTTCTTTAGTTGTGAGGAAACAGGTATTTGACATTTTTCAGTTTCTAAAATTTTATAATAAAAATTCGCGTTTGACAATCACTAAAGATCAAATTCACTAAAATTGGAAATGGTTTGGGATGAATATCTACAGGAGTATGAGAACTATCTGAAACTTGAGCGTTCATTAAGCCCAAATTCTGTTGATGCGTATGTAAGAGATATAGTTAAATTCAAGCAATTCCTAGGCCTGTTCGAAATAAAGATAAGCCCTTTACAGGTAAGTATGGTTGAGCTTCAGAATTTCATTGAATATATCAATGAGTTGGGTATGAGTGCCTTTTCTCAGGCTAGGATCATCTCTGGATTAAAATCCTTCTATAAATTTTTATTGTATGAAGGTGAACTTGATTCGGACCCTACAGAACTACTAGAGGCACCAAAATTAGGTAGGAAGTTACCTGATACGCTCAGTATTGATGAAATCGATAAGATAATTGCTACCATTGATCACTCAACTCCAGAAGGGATGAGAAACAGAGCGATGCTTGAAACCTTGTATAGCTCGGGATTAAGGGTTTCTGAGTTGATCGGTTTAAAAATGTCTAATGTTCATGCGGACGTTGGTTTTTTAAGAGTCTTTGGAAAAGGTAATAAGGAAAGGTTGGTTCCAGTAGGCAGGGAAGCATTGAAATATGTGAAGATCTATAAGGAGGAGGTAAGAGTTCACCTAAGCATAAAGCTAGGGCATGAAGGCTTTCTATTTCTTAACCGTAATGGACGACAACTCAGCCGTCAGATGATTTTTATTATGATTAAAAATTTGGTAGAAAAATCGGGGATCAGTAAAACCATCAGCCCCCATACCTTTAGGCATTCATTTGCCACCCACTTAATTGAGGGTGGGGCAGATCTTAGGGCAGTTCAAGAGATGCTCGGTCATGAGTCCATCACAACTACTGAAATCTATACACACTTAGATAGAGACTACTTAAAGCAGGTAATTCAAGAATTTCATCCGAGGAGTTAATTATCAAATTAGCCCAGCTTCAAATTCATTTTTAAAGCCAGTTCTTCCTTTTGAAATAATAGATCATTCCTCCGGCAACTACTAATATTGCTCCCCAAAAAATGGGATAAGAATATTCATAGCCTAATTCAGGCATATGTTCGAAGTTCATCCCATAAATACCAGCCATGAAAGTGAGTGGGATAAAAACCACTGAGAATATTGTCAGAACCTTTAATACATCATTGAGCTTATTGGTCATATGAGTGTGATAGGTGTTTAGATTGTCATTTATAGTTTCGCGGTAGACTTCAATCGTTTCTGTAACATGTGTAATATGATCATTAAGATCTTTCAAGAAGGGTCTGGTCTTTTTGTCAATAATGGCTAGATCTGATTTGTTAAATCCTAGAACAGTATCTCTAAGTGGCCTGGCATATCTTCGCAAGTAGTTAACTTCTTTTTTGCTGAGGTTAAGATCTGCAAGCATCTCTTTCTTGAATTCACCCAATAGTCGAGCTTCTTGTTCATTGATCTCATCACCATATTCCTCTATAATTGCTAAGTAATGATCTACTACAACGTCTAACAAAGCGAAAGCTAAATAATCTGATTCTCTAGTTCTGATTCGCCCTTTAGCATTTCTTAACCTACTTCTTACACCGTCAAAAATATCTCCTGGCTTCTCCTGGAAAGTGATGATATAGCCTTCGCCAACAATCATACTGAACTGCTCGGAGATAATCGTTTCATCGGCAGTTCGGAACATTTTTGCAGCAATGAAGAAATGATCATCATACTCATCGAATGTAGGTCTTTGGTTGATATTAAGAATGTCCTCTAAAGCTAAGTTATGTATAGAGAATGCTTCGCCAATCTTCTGAATAGTTGCAATGTCGTGTAGACCTACCACATTCAGCCATGAAGTATGTCCCTGAGCCTTTAGGTTATCGAGGTCATCTAAAACCAAATTTTTCTCTATAAGGTCTTCCAAATTGAATTGCATCAACTCGAGCTTAACTTCATCTACATGTTGCTCACCCGTGTAGATGAGTGAACCAGGCATCTGATTGATTTTCTTAGATGCTTTTGTGGGTTCAGCTTTCTTTCTTCGCCTCCTTATAGACAATAGTTCGGTAGGGGAAAGGTATTTCAATTCCTTCACGATCAAATCTTTCTTTAATTGACTTATTAATATCGCACTTTAATTCGAATCCTTTGATCGGGTCTTCTGACCAAACTTGGGCTCTTAGGTTGATGCTTGACTCTCCATACTCTAAAAATCTAACAATAACAGATGGAATGCCCTTAGCTATGTCATCATCAGATCTATAATCGATGAAATGTTCATGAGCCATGGCTTCTTCTTGAATGATCTTAATGGCTAGGTCTATATTAGAGTCATAACTGATTCCATAAAAGATGTGGTTACAGACTTTGTCTTCAACGATGTTATAATTCAGAATGGTGTCTGAACTGATGGCAGAATTAGGGATAACCAATCGCTTGTTTTCAAAATCTTTGATCACAGTATGTCTTAAAGTGATGTCTTCGACCACGCCAGCACTTGCCCCAATTTTCACAATGTCTCCGACCCTAAAAGGTTTAAAGATCACAATAAAAACGCCACTGACGATATTGGAGAAAGCTGCTTGGGAGGCAAAACCGATAATCGCGGCGAGAATACCGGCACTTGCAAATAAGGCAATTCCGAATTCCTTGAGCTTATCGATCGACATGAAAATGATGATCAGCGCAATGGTGTAAATAATGAAGCCAAGAGCGTTGCTTAAAAACTTGTATTGAGTCGGATCCACCCTCATTTCATCTGATGAACTTTTGATGAATTTGTTAAGGATAGCTCTCAGAATCTTCAATAAAATGAAAGCAATAATGAAAATACCCAGTACGTAAGCTCCAACGTTAAGAGCTTCAATCTCTGTGAAGTGTAAAAATTCGAAGGGTAATTTCATTAGCTGGCTCTCAGGTTAAATGTCATAACGGGTATGTCATAACGGGTGATCAAATACTCAGTAATATTTCCTTTGATCATGTCTTTTACAGTCTCGGTATGTTTGGAAAAAAGGGCAAACATGTTCGATTCAAAATAGTCAGCTGCATTCAAAAAGCCTTTATTCAGCTGCTTAGTGTTGAATACTTTTATTTCATGACCACTTAGTCCATGAGATTCGAACCAGAATCTACTCCTTTTCCTGATCTGAGGTGATGTCATAAAAAAGGCTGGAGTGTTGATATAAACAAATTGAAGTTGTGCATTAAACTTACCTGCAAATTCAACCAGGTCCTTGATCTTTGCTTTGCAATTGATCTCTAGGTTGGTAGGAATGAGGATCTTTTTTGGCTTGAAATTATCGCTTTCCCTGTTAACAGTAATGACCGGGTTTTGAGCTAGCTTGGCGATTCTTTCGGGATGTGTTTTTTTGAGGAATTCATCAAATCTCTGATGTTCATAATTGCCCACAACAGTAAGGTCTATTCCATCTTCAGAGACTAATTCGGCAATTTTTTCAGGAGAACTATCGATCTTGAGTTTATAAGAAACATCCACTCCATCTAGAGAAAGTTTCTTTATATAATTCTCCATTTTTTTCTCATTCTTTTGAATAACTTCTTCTAGAAATCTCTGACCGCTTTCAGTTTTGCTTTTGTAAATCCCCATTTCATCGAGATATACCGCCAATGCGGCTTTCACCACATGCACCAAACAGATCTGTGCATTGGTTTCTAGGGCAATGCTCTTGGCAACATTCACTGCTTTGTCAGTCTTTTCTGAGAAGTCTATAGGAACGAGTATCTTTTCGTACATGCCTGATGATGTTAAGTCAAATTCCAATATATCTAATGAATTGACAAAAGGAATTTGATAAATCGTTCATAGCTCTTTTCAATTCTTAATTAACTCAGCTATTTTTACGTCAAATTTCCAGTATTGTATAAAACTCTCATCAGACCCTTTTTATTCAGTAAGCAACCTGAGCCTGCTCATTATTTCACATTTAATTGGATCAGGAGGTTGTTTAAAATCCCTGGCGCTCAAGCAATTGCAAGTTCTTTGTATAATTTCAAAGATCAAGGTCTTGAGGTAGAGTGCTTTGGATTAAAGTTCCCAAACCCTGTTGGCTTGGCAGCTGGTTTTGATAAAGACGCTAAATTATTCAATGAGTTATCTGCTTTTGGTTTTGGCTTCATAGAAATAGGCACACTTACCCCACAGGGCCAGGAAGGTAATCCGAAACCAAGGCTATTCAGACTTCCTAAGGATAAAAGTTTGATCAATCGCATGGGCTTCAATAATGAAGGGGTTGAGATAGCTATTGATCGTCTAAAAAAGAAAAAGGCTAAAGTTCTAATAGGAGGTAACATAGGTAAGAATAAGGTGACGCCTAATGAAAATGCAGTAGACGATTACGTTAAATGCTACAAAGCGCTATTGCCATATGTAGATTACTTTGTCGTGAATGTGAGCTCACCTAACACTCCCAATTTAAGGGCACTTCAAGATAAAGAACCCTTGACTGTTTTATTGAATACGCTGCAAGAGGAAAAGAGAATAGCGAAAGCACAACAGCCAATCCTTTTAAAGATCGCGCCTGACCTCAATGAGGATCAGCTAATAGATATCATTGATATTGTCAGCGATACTAAGATTGATGGGGTGATAGCAACCAATACTACCATTTCTAGAGAAGGGTTAAATACAGCTAAAGAGACAATTGAAGAAATTGGTGCAGGAGGCTTGAGTGGTGCTTCAGTAACAGATCGTTCTACTGAAGTCATTCGTTTTTTACATTCAAAGTCGAATGGAGCATTTCCAATCATAGGAGTTGGGGGGATCTCAACTGCAGAAGATGCTATTGCTAAATTGGAGGCTGGGGCAAGTCTTATTCAAGTCTATACGGGCTTTATTTATGAAGGTCCTTCAATGATTAAGAAAATTAATAAAGGGATTCTTCGTTGGAAAAATTCCAAACTGACCGCTTAATGCGCTGTGCTGTTTGTAAAATTCATTTAACTTCGTAAAAACCGGTTCAACATTTTTAAATGTCTAAAAACACCTACAAGTCCAACACTTTTAAAAGTAACCAGGGTAAATCTGCCAAAACCAAGAAAAAATTCTCAACCAAAATTGAAATCCCTTTTCTAAAAGACAGAAGACTCCAATTGTCGGTAGGGTTCTTCTTGTTATTAGCTTCGGTATTCATTTTCCTTTCATGCACTAGCTACTTATTCACAGGGAAAGACGACCAGAGCGTAGTAGAAGCCTTTTTTGCAGAGGGTGAAACTGTTCAATCTTTAGGGAGAGAAGCAAAGAACTGGATGAAGCTTCTTGGGGCAATTGCCTCTCATAAACTCATTTTCGATTGGTTCGGTATTGGCTCGTTCTTAATACCCCCCTTTCTTTTCATTTTAGGGTATAGGGTAGTTTGGGGAAAAGAATTAATGAAGCTTTCAAGGGCTTTAGTAACAACTGTGTTTTTCTTAGTATGGACCAGTCTGTTGATGGGTTCTATGATCAAAGGAGATGATTCTGTATCGGGATGGAGTTTTTATTCCGGAGGCATCGGTTATCAGTTATCTCTGTTTTTCGACTCTTTATTAGGCTATGGGACTATCCTGTTCTTAGCATTCACTCTTTTAGTCTACGTTATATTCTTTTTCAACATAACCGAGATCCTAAGTTTTAATAAAGTTTCTAAATCGGGAATGGCCGAAGATTCTGAGGCTAAACCATCTGCCTCAGTTAATAATGCTGAAGGATTAGAGGCTGATCTAGAAACTAGCAATGAGGAAACTTCTGAAGAGGATATTGACAATTCTGAAGAATGGGTGGTCAGTGTTAAAGATGAAGAGAATGAAGAACCTGATGAAGCCATTGAATTAGACTCATCATCTGCAGAAAAATCTCAAGCTGAGGTAGCAGAGAAGGCAGTTGAAGATAATTCTTTAGAATTGGAGGTGACTCTTCCTGTCAACAAACCAAAGTCAACAGAAAAGAAAGATAATGAACCAACTTTCGAAGTTGAGATCAAAGAAGCCTCAGAAAAGCTAGTTGAAAAAGCTGGACATTACGACCCTACGTTAGACCTGGCCAAATACCAATTCCCGACAATTGACTTATTGAATGAGTATTCTACAGGTAAGGTTCAGGTAACTAAAGATGAACTTCAGCAGAATAAAGATAAGATCGTTGAAACACTTACCAATTTCAAAATTGGGATCTCGAGCATCAAGGCCACTATTGGCCCTACTGTAACTCTTTACGAAATTGTTCCAGAGGCAGGTGTGAAGATCTCTAAGATCAAGAATCTTGAAGATGACATTGCCTTAAGTCTTGCGGCTTTAGGGATCAGGATCATTGCTCCTATTCCAGGCAAAGGAACTATTGGTATTGAGGTGCCAAATAAGAATAAAGAAATGGTTTCTATGCGTTCGGTGATCTCCACCGATCTATTCATGAATTCTGACAAGGCACTGCCTGTTGCATTGGGTAAGACCATTTCGAATGAGGTCTTTGTGGCTGATCTGGCTAAGATGCCCCACCTTTTAATGGCTGGTGCTACTGGTCAAGGTAAATCCGTTGGACTGAACGTTATCCTTACCTCATTGCTTTACAAAAAGCATCCCTCACAACTGAAGTTCGTTTTAGTCGATCCTAAAAAGGTAGAATTGACCCTTTTCAACAAAATTGAAAGACATTATTTGGCTAAACTGCCTGATAACGAAGAGCCTATTATAACTGATACGAAAAAAGTTATTCATACCCTGAATTCCCTATGTATTGAAATGGATCAACGATATGATCTTTTAAAGGATGCTGCTTGTAGAAATATCAAAGAGTACAATAAGAAATTTGTTGATCGAAAATTAAATCCAGAAAAAGGTCATCGTTTCCTCCCTTATATCGTCTTAGTTATAGATGAATTAGCGGATCTCATGATGACGGCAGGGAAAGAGGTGGAGGCACCTATTGCTAGATTAGCTCAATTGGCTCGAGCCATTGGTATTCACTTGGTTGTTGCAACACAAAGACCATCTGTGAATGTGATTACGGGTATTATAAAGGCCAATTTCCCAGCTAGACTTT
>Ga0209653_1003596_pt1 | contig 10505 bp, 10 predicted proteins | sample SaaInl6LU_22_DNA_FD_184644 | JGI IMG/M metagenome (GOLD analysis project Ga0209653, IMG submission 184644) | Marine microbial communities from expanding oxygen minimum zones in the Saanich Inlet - ESP_116LU_22_DNA (SPAdes) (version 2) | ecosystem: Environmental > Aquatic > Marine > Intertidal... | reverse complement strand
GTCATATATAAGGCTGAATGTTGTTTTAAATGTTTAGAGGTACACGAACCCCTAATAATAACTGTGGTCGAACAGATAGACCAAGGAATTTTGGTAATCAGGAAGTAATAGTATCAAGGAGATCAGTATGATTAAGATACTGCAGGCTCTCGTACTTGTAATAGTCGCCAGTTTCGCCTCTGCACTCAGTTTGTCAGTCTCAGCACAGGCTCAAGATAGTAATCAAAATACTCAATCAAATAGTAGTCAGAGTACATTAGCTGTCTCTCAAAAGGACTCTGCTGAGGCAGATCTCTCGGTGCTTTAGCGGATGTGGGCTATCCAACAGTTGGACTACAAACGCTGGGGTATCCGCAATGGCTGTATCAGTAATGGCCGGATCAAGCGTATTAAATTCATTGATGACCGCTCTGCAATGATCAACATGTACGGCAAAAAGAAGGCGATTATGAGGCTAGAGAGTCGATGCCCAGGCATAAAAAAACATGGATTTTTGCATGTCACCGATGGCAAGCGACTCTGTATAAAAAATAGTCGCTTTCAGGTTTTGGGGGGAGGGTTTAACTGCAAGATGGCCAGTATTGATCCCTATGTGGGTTTAGAAGAGCCGCCTGAACTACAAGAATTCGACTGAATTGACCAAATTTTCTTGCTTCTGACTTAGGTTTTAGCTTTTCATGGTACCTTGTAAGTTAGTCAGTTGTGGGGCCTGTAATGAAAGCGACGAGATGGTATTTTGCCGTATTTGCGTTGACGCTGATGTCTTGGTCAGTCGGTGCGCAAGATGCTGGGGTCGACGCCAAAGGCGATGCGCTGGATTCTGGCCTAGATAAGCCGTTACAAGAGCTCGTCGAGGATGAGCTGTCTGAACCAACTTTAATTGAGAAAATGCAGGCTATCGATAAAGTCGATCCCGCTAAGTGGGGTATCCGCAAAGACTGTATCTCCATCAGAAATATTCGCAATATATCCTTTCAGGACGATCAATCCGCCATCATTAAAGTTGGGCGCGGCAAGGAAGTGCTGATGCGGTTGCGTCGAGAGTGTCGAGGCATCCGGCACGAGGGCTTTATCTATCAGGCTCGCGGCTCACGACTCTGTGCGCGTTTTGATAGGTTAAAGCTCTACAAGACAGGCATAACATGCCAGATCGAGTCGTTTGAACCTTACATCAAAGTCGAGAGTATCAAGCCTGGAGAGGGCGAGGAGTCCTAGTGATGCTTGTTGTGACCCCACAGATGTCAGTTGGCAGAGTGCTGCGCGTTACTCTGGCATTCTGTGTCTGCGCTTTTAGCCTATCTCCGGTCGCGCTAAGTCTACAGGGGAGCCTGCAGCAGGGCAGCTTGCTGCTGGGAAAGGTAGCGCCGAAATCCAAAGTTTTTTATCAGGGTGAAGCACTGCAAACCACCGAGGCCGGGGAATTTTTACTGGGCCTATCCAGAGATGCACCTGAGACCATCAACCTGCGTATTATCGATGCAGAGGGTGTGCAGAGCTTGCGATCATTCCCTGTGGTTCAGCGTCAATACAGTATTCAGCATGTCAATGGCGTACCCCAGCGCACAGTAGCCCCCAGTGATTCCGATATCGCACGAATCCGCAGTGACTCGGCAATGGTGAAGCATGCGCGCACAGAAGTAACCCAAATGGTAGATTTTCTACAGGGCTTCATGCAGCCTCTGCAGGGTCCAGTGACCGGAGTTTATGGTAGTCAGCGCGTCTATAACGGTGAGCCTCGCAGCCCCCATTTTGGCGTCGATTATGCGGCACCAACGGGCACTGCGGTGATGGCGCCTGCGTCTGGTATTGTGCGTTTAGCTCACCCCGACCTGTTCTATTCAGGCGGCACTTTGATTATTGATCATGGTCATGGCCTGTCATCTAGCTTTCTTCACCTCAACGATATCCTTGTCAAAGAGGGAGAGCAGGTTGAGTCTGGCCAGGTAATTGCAGAAGTCGGAGCCACTGGCCGAGCAACAGGGCCACATCTTGACTGGCGTATGAATTGGCGCCAGGTGCGCATAGATCCTGAGTTGGTTTTGAAAACTCTTCCAGCACGATAGGGCAGCCTTCAGTTCGCTTTAAAGATTTCCCAAGCAATGATATTTCACCGATAAAATGGCGATTTGGCGCTAATTTGCGTAAACTAACGCGGTTTTTAGACGGACGACAAAAGTGGATAAAAAACTTCTCAGTATATTGGTTTGCCCGGTTAGTAAAGCCCCTTTGGAGTATGACGCTGAGGCTCAGGAATTAATCTGTAGGGCGAGCGGGTTGGCTTATCCCATTAGAGATGGTATTCCAGTGATGCTCGAAGCTGAAGCCAGGTTGCTCAACGTCGATGAAAAATTGAAGTCATCGACAGACACAGACTCTGCACCATATAACAGGTAGAGCCCCCAAACAGAGGACCAAAAGCATGACCGAGGTTTCCCTATTCACCCGGATCATTAACAGAGAAATACCAGCTGAGATTCTCTACGAGGATGAGCAATGCATTGTTATCAATGATATTGCGCCGCAGGCACCAGTGCACATGCTAGTGATCCCACGTGAACCGATCGCTCGATTGGCAGATGCCCGTCAGTCAGACACTTCTCTGCTTGGCCACCTGATGTGGGTTGCCGGTGGGATGGCTCGGCAGACAGGCATAGATGAGGCTTTTCGGTTGGTTGTCAACAACGGAGAGGGCGCTGGGCAGACTGTTTTCCATCTGCATCTTCATGTCTTGGGCGACAAAAATTTTACTGAACAAGAATTGTAATAACGCCGGCCCCAAGGGCTGAGTTAAAAATTGGAAATATTAAATGATGCAAAGCGCCGAAATCCGTGACGCCTTTTTAAATTACTTTGCCAGCAAGCAGCACAAAGTGATGCCCAGCAGCAGCCTAGTGCCTGGCAATGATCCAACGTTGCTTTTTACCAATGCCGGTATGGTGCAGTTTAAAGATGTCTTTTTAGGTGATGATAAACGCGATTACAACCGGGCAGTGTCATCTCAGCGCTGTGTGCGCGCTGGAGGTAAGCATAACGATTTGGAGAACGTGGGTTACACGGCTCGTCATCACACCTTTTTTGAGATGCTTGGCAACTTTAGCTTTGGCGACTACTTCAAGCGCGAGGCCATAGGTTACGCATGGGAATTTCTTACTCAGGTGTTAGAACTTCCCAAAGAGCGCCTTTGGGTCACTGTGCATATTAGCGACGACGAAGCAGCAGATATTTGGATAAACGAAATTGGCATAGACCCAGCAAGGCTCTCCCGTCTTGATGAAGATAACTTTTGGCAAATGGGTGACACTGGTCCCTGTGGGCCGAGCACAGAAATCTTTTGGGATCACGGCGAAGACATTCCCGGTGGCCCTCCTGGTAGCGAAGATGACGACCTAGATCGCTATATAGAGATCTGGAATCTCGTGTTTATGCAGTTCGAGCGAGATAGCAGCGGTAACATGACACCTCTGCCTAAGCCCTCGATAGACACAGGTATGGGTCTTGAGCGAATTGCTGCAGTTATGCAGGGCGTTCACAACAACTATGATATTGATCTGTTTCAGCATCTAATTAAATCTGCTGCCGACGTAATCGGCTGTGATGATTTGCAGGAGAGCTCCCTAAAGGTGGTTGCAGACCATATTCGCTCCTGTGCTTTTCTTGTGGTGGATGGCGTTCAGCCATCAAATGAAGGTCGGGGCTATGTGTTGCGTCGCATTATCCGCAGAGCGTTGCGCCACGGTTATAATCTTGGTGCCAAAGGCAGCTTCTTCCACAAATTGGTTGCATCACTGAGTGACGTGATGGGTGAGGCCTATCCCGAGCTGATATCTATGCAGCAGCAGATCACCAATACAATCAAAAAGGAAGAGGAACAGTTTGCCCGCACTCTTGACAAGGGCATGGGCGTACTCGAATCAGCACTAGAGGAATTAATTGGGACTGAACTGCCAGGCGAGCTGATTTTTCAGCTCTATGATACCTATGGATTTCCCACGGATCTGACCAACGATGTCGCCCGAGAAAAGGGCTACAGCCTAGACATGACCGGTTACGAGAGCTGTATGGAGCAGCAGCGTAACAGAGCTAGATCCGCCAGCCAATTCGGTGTTGATTACAGCGACAGTATCCGTCTCGAAGGCCGTACCCAATTTGTTGGTTACGAGGCGCTGCAAAATACAGCAAAGGTTGTGGCACTCTATTCCTCAGGCGAACAGGTTGATAGTGTCACAGAAGATGCTGAAGTTGTGGTAGTGCTAGATGCCACACCATTTTATGCTGAATCTGGAGGTCAGGTGGGCGACGCAGGTTACTTGCAAGCTGACTCGGGAAAAATTGAAATTTTGGATTGCCGTAAGTCAGGTGACCATCATCTGCATATAGGGCGGGTAGTCTCTGGCGTATTGCATCGAGGGGAGCAGGTGGTCGCCGTTGTTGATGCAGCTGTGCGCCAAAGTACTGCTCTCAATCATTCTGCCACTCATCTGATGCATGCTGCGCTTCAGCAGGTGCTAGGTGAACAGGTCAGCCAAAAAGGCTCTCTGGTCAATAGTGAGCGGCTGCGGTTTGATTTCTCTCACAATGAAGCTGTGACGCCAGAGCAGATCCGCCAGATCGAACATATTGTCAACGCAGAAATTCTCCGCAACACCTCAGTTGAGACTGAGATAATGTCCATGGATGACGCCAAAACGCGCGGTGCTATGGCGCTCTTCGGTGAAAAATATGGCGATGAGGTTCGAGTACTCAGCATGGGTGGCGACTTTTCTGTCGAACTCTGCGGAGGCACCCATGTGGGGCGCACTGGCGACATAGGCTCGCTGCGTATCTCGGCAGAGAGTAGTGTAGCTGCGGGGGTAAGACGTATTGAAGCCGTTACTGGTGATAAAGCAGTAGCGCTTTGTGATGAGCTACAGGACCGTATCAACGAGGTCGCAATGGTTGCTCGCGCCTCAGGCAGTAATATTGCCGTTAAGGTTCGCCAGCTGGTGGATGATAACCGCCGATTACAAAAAGAGATTGATAGTTTAAAAAGTAAATTAGCGAATGCCTCAGGTACTGATCTGATGTCTGGCGTAAAAGACGTCAATGGAATTCAGGTGTTGTCGACCATTGTCGAAGGTGCGGATGCCAAGAGCCTGCGCGATGTTGCTGATCAGGTGCGATCTAAGTTAGATAAGGGAGTCTTTTTTCTGGCCGCGGTAGAGGGCGACAAAGCCGCTATGTTGGCCGGTGTAACCAACAATCTAACCGATAGAATCAAGGCAGGGGATCTGCTGAAATATATCGCGGCTCAGGTAGATGGTAAAGGTGGTGGTCGGCCGGACATGGCTCAGGGCGCAGCAGCAGATGCCAGTGCTCTGCCAGCGGCTATGCAAACAATCTATGAGTGGGTAGAGAAAAGCCTGTCCTAAAGAGCGGTGCTGACAATAGCGACCTAGTAACTTTGCGGTTAAAACACATTGATTAGAAATAGGAACAGATGAGTTTAATAGTTCAAAAATATGGCGGTACCTCAGTAGGTAGCGTAGAGCGCATCAAGGCAGTTGCTGCCAAGGTTGCGCAGAGTCACGCTAGTGGTAATCAGTTGGTGATAGCAGTATCAGCTATGAGCGGAGAGACCAATCGCCTCATTGGCTTAGCTAAGGATATTGATGATCAGCCCTGCCTGCGCGAAATGGATGTTTTGGTCAGCACAGGAGAGCAGGTCACCATAGCTCTGTTGTGTATGGCGCTCAAAACCCTCGGCGTGGAAGCGCGCTCCTATACCGGAGGACAGGTGCGAATCCTCACCGACAACGCTCATGGTAAAGCCCGCATTCAGGAAATTGATGGTCATCGCATTCGGGCAGACCTGAACGCCGGTCGCGTAGTGGTAGTCGCTGGCTTCCAGGGCACAGACCAAGACGGCAACATCACAACATTAGGGCGTGGCGGCTCAGATACTACTGCAGTGGCTCTTGCAGCCGCGCTTAAAGCCGATGAGTGTCAAATCTACACCGATGTCGATGGCGTATATACCACCGACCCTCGAGTAGTGAGTCGTGCGCGACGACTGGATAAAATTACCTTTGACGAAATGCTGGAAATGGCCAGCCAGGGCTCAAAGATACTGCAAATCCGCTCGGTAGAATTTGCCGGAAAATACAATGTACCCCTACGTGTGATGTCTAGCTTTGAAGAAGGCCCAGGCACATTGATATCTCTTGAGGATGAAGATCAAATGGAAAAAGCTGTTGTATCAGGTATCGCTTTTAATCGTGATGAAGCAAAACTTACCATTCGTGGCATCCCCGACCAACCAGGTGTTGCCTATAAAGTACTGGGGGCCATCAGTGCCGCCAATATCGAAATTGATGTGATAGTGCAGAACGTCGCTAAAGATAATTCAGCGACCATTACCTTCACCGTACATCGCAACGATCTGCTTCCTGCACAGAAACTACTCAAGGATATTGCAGAAGATTTGGGCGCTCTGGAAGTCGATGCCGATGACCAAATTGCAAAGGTCTCGATTGTTGGTGTAGGTATGCGCTCCCATGCTGGTGTGGCCGCAAAAATGTTCGAATCGTTAGCCAAAGAAGGTATTAATATCCAGCTGATTACCACCTCCGAAATCAAGATTACAGTAGTGATCGAAGAGCGCTATTTGGAGTTGGCAGTGCGCGCACTACATTCTGGCTTTGATCTCGATGCCATAGGCTAGGAACAGGCTTTATTTTTGGACAATCAGCTTAAAAGCTGCTAGATTTCGATGCTATTTATGGCTAAAACACTAGGCTGTAGACTGACATGGGCAGGAGAGCTCATCTTATAATAAGATGGATTAAGGAAACTATCTCTACTAAAGAAGGGTAGAGCAGCAGTGTAGGAGCATGCTATGTTAATACTGACAAGAAGGGTGGGAGAAACTCTTGTTATAGATGATGACGTCACGGTTACCGTTTTAGGTGTTCGTGGCAATCAGGTTCGGTTGGGTGTAAATGCACCAAAAGAAGTCGCCGTTCATCGTGAAGAAATCTATCAGCGAATTCAAAGCGAAAAAGGTGGAGAAAAAGCCCCTTTGCCGGGAGATTCTGAGTAAAACAGACTTTGATTTATCTACCGATGTGATATTATGCCGCCGCTGTGAAAAGGGCGGCATAATCGTTTATAGCTACCTTGATTCAGAGCAACGCGCGACCGGGCGCGACTTTAAGTTAAACAGTAAAGACCGGTAGACAAGTTTATGGAGAAATGGCCGAGTGGCTGAAGGCGCGCCCCTGCTAAGGGCGTATACGTTAATAGCGTATCGAGGGTTCGAATCCCTCTTTCTCCGCCATAAATAAATCCCCCACATCAGTTTGTGGGGGATTTTTTTTGGCTGATCAAGTCCTGCGAGGTCGCTCGCGAGTTTCCGCAAAATGTCTTCCCCAAGTCTGAATATATGGGTTCAGTCAGACCGCTGACGCTCAGGGTTGAATAGTCCAATTCTATGGCAAAATTTTAGCAATCAGCATAGACTGCCGGGGACATAATTTAGGAGGTCAATGTGAAGAATCTAATAATTAATGGCTGTGTGGTTGTGCTACTGACAGCCTGTGGGGGAGGGGTAGAAAATGCCAAGCCAACAGATGGTATGTTATCAACAACTGTTGAGGATAAAGCGTCTTCTGCCTACTTGGGTGACTGTTTGGGCGCTGTTGGAGATGCTCAGATTATCGACACAGTTGATCGCGATGAGTGGGGTGCCGTAGGCCTAGATACTCAGGCAATGGACAAACGTTTTCATGCGGGCGATGACTTTTTCTGTCACGTGAACGGCCTGTGGTATGCCAACTTTGAGATGCCTGAGGACAAAACTCGCTATGGGTCCTTTACCCTGCTGAGAGATAAATCTGAGGCGCGAGTCAAAACTATTATTGAGGAGTTAGCTCAGGCTCAGCCAAGCCCAGCTACATTAGAAGGCAAAGTTGCGGCTTACTATAACGCCTATATGGACACCGCTAGCATTGAGGCTGCCGGTTTAAAGCCAATAGAGTCCTATCTTCAACAGATTAACGCTATTAAAAACCTCGATGGTCTGGCAAAAGTTTTTGCTACAACGGGTTTTTCCAGTCCAGTGGGTGGCTGGGTTGATGTAGATTCCAAAGACACAGAAAACTATATTTTCTATGTCACTCAGAGTGGTTTAGGGCTGCCTGATAGAGATACCTATCTTACGGATAAAGGCAAAAACGCTGAAACGCGGGATGGTTATCTGAACTATCTGACAGTGCTGTTGGGTGAGGCAGGGTACGCCGATGCTGGTGCCGCTGCCTCCAGAGTCTTGGCGCTGGAAACTGAAATTGCCAAAGCCCATTGGGACCGCACTGTAGGTCGTAACCGCAATCTCACTTACAACAAAATGACTAGAACCGAGTTAATTGGTCTGGGTGGTGATTTTCCTGTTGCTACCATGCTAGAGGCGTTTAATCTTGCGGATCAAGAGAACTTTGTGGTTCGTCAAGTCAATCCAGACGCCAGTGAAACAGAAAGCCTGGGTCTGACCGAAGAGCAGGTTGAGAAAATCTCTGGAGGCGGCATTCAGGGTATCTTTAGAGTTATGGCCACTGCCGAGCTCGATGACTGGAAAGCCTATCTCACTGCTCATTTTATCTCTGACTACTCCTCAGTACTGCCCGCTAAGATAGATCAAGCCACTTTTGACTTTTATGCAAAGCAACTGCGTGGCCAAGAGCAGCAGCGACCGAGATGGAAGCGCGCTGTCAGTGCGGTCGAGGGAGCCCTTGGTGAAGCTGTCGGCAAAGTCTATGCGGAGCGCTATTTCCCTAAAGAAAACAAGCTGGCAATGGATGGATTGGTCGAAAATCTGCGCAGAGCCATGGCTGACAATCTCAATAAGCTGGATTGGATGGGAGAGGCCACAAAGGATCAAGCACGCGACAAACTCGCAAAGTTTACGCCCAAGATTGGCTACAGAGAGCAATTTGAAACCTACGATGGCCTCCAGGTTGGTTCCAGTGCCTTTGGCAATATTATGGCGTCACAGGTCTGGGGTTTTGAGGATATGATTTCTCAACTGGGTCAGCCGATCGATAAAACCGAATGGTTTATGCTGCCTCAGACTGTGAACGCGTATTACAGCCCGAACCGAAACGAAATTGTTTTCCCTGCGGCGATTTTGCAGCCTCCGTTCTTTAATATAGATGCGGACCCCGCGGTTAACTATGGCGCAATTGGCGGGGTTATCGGTCATGAGATTGGCCATGGCTTCGATGATCAAGGCTCCAAATCTGATGGTGATGGCGTGCTGCGCAACTGGTGGACCGACGAAGACAATCAGGCCTTTGTCGGCAAAACAGATGCTCTAGTAGGCCAGTACAATCAGTTTTGCCCCCTAGATGATGGTGAAGCCTGTGTTAATGGTCGCCTTGGCTTGGGCGAGAACACGGGTGATTTGGGCGGGCTCTCTATGGCTTATAAAGCCTATAAGTTGAGCCTGGACAAAGATGGCGATGGCGTGATTAGTGCTGCCGAGGAGCCGGCGGTTATTGGTGGCTTCACGGGAGATCAGCGCTTCTTTATGGCCTGGGCTCAGGTTTGGCGCAATAAATACCGTGAAGAAGCATTGCGTCAGCAGTTGATCAATGGCCCACACAGCCCACCTTACTACCGAGTCAATGGTGTGGTCAGAAACTTCAGTGAATGGTACGAGGCGTTTGATGTAGGGCCTGAACATGCTCTTTATCTGCCGCCAGAGAAACGTATACGCATCTGGTAAGCTGGTGTTGGGTAAACAAAAAAGACGGCTGAGATAGCCGTCTTTTTTATGCCCGGCTTGATCCATTAGGCTCCAGAAATAGCGCATATAACCCTATGCTGGGCATTACTGCGGTGATCTAAGTTGGCGCTGGATATCGTATTCTTTGCCATAAAATAATCCCTGGAACACCGATGTCTGACTTAAAAAAAGCGCTTTTGCCCTATGGGACAACCTCGAGTGCTCCAGCCATAGTGCTACCAGACACCGCTCTTTTTCTTTCTGAGCGAGGCTCGCTAACCAGAAATTATTTTGAAAATGCTGTCGATCTGCTCAATCGAGAGTATGAGGCTATACGGCGCCTCGCAGAATTAAACGAGCTGGCCTATAGCGCCTCTTATAATTTCGTCCCAAGAGTAGGGCAGCACTACCATCTATACAGAAAACCTGACGGCAGCTATCTGCTTAGTATGATTGAGAACTGGCAGGCGTATGAGTTTGTGGTGTCCCTTGAGTACACTGCAGACAGCGTTTGGAAAGAAATCAATCTAGCCTAGCAGTCGCGACAACCTGTCTTCAGGGCCCGAGTTATCAGCAGGTCCTAGCCAGCCCTAACTCCTCTTTTATCATGTCCGCTTATTGCTACAGCCAAATAAATGGCATAATATATGCCATAATCTTTGAGGCTTTGCAGGCTGCAAGGCTAACCCAATATCAAATAATAACTAGAAAATAAGGAACAAAGCATGAGCCAGCATGTACAACAATT
>Ga0209653_1003594_pt1 | contig 10508 bp, 4 predicted proteins | sample SaaInl6LU_22_DNA_FD_184644 | JGI IMG/M metagenome (GOLD analysis project Ga0209653, IMG submission 184644) | Marine microbial communities from expanding oxygen minimum zones in the Saanich Inlet - ESP_116LU_22_DNA (SPAdes) (version 2) | ecosystem: Environmental > Aquatic > Marine > Intertidal... | reverse complement strand
GCTAGGAGGCAATGGTTTCGAAGCAAGTTCTCCCGAAAGCCATAATCTAGTCAGTGAATCATAATTTCTTGTAAGTGTATAAACATCTATAATATTGCTCACACTAGGATCAATTCTTTGATTACTATCTGCAACATGTACATAATAAAATTTAAATTTATCTCTACCAACAAATGCTTTATAGTCGCTTATTGTTAAGAAACTATTTTCAACTTTATTAATCTTTTTAAATACATTTAATTCAGAGATATAAAATATTTGACCATCTATATACTGACTCCATGCTCCGACACTTGATTCTTCTTGCACAGGTAAAATTGTATTTCTTGAATTATCAAAATATTTGTAAGTTTCAATACCTTCTTTACTAACTAATTTTTCTTGAAAAATTAATTTGTTTAAAGTATTAACACCCGGATTAATTATTTCATCAAACAGATCAATGTCATCAGCAATGCCGTCATCGTCTGAATCAAAAAAGTCTAGCTGTATTTTCTTGGTATCAATATATCCGTTTTTATCTCTAAACGCATCTGTAATATACCAAGTAAAATCTCTTGTAAATGGTTGCAGGCTATCAGGCTGGGTATTAATAGACAAGATATCTAATTTGTCTTTAAGTAACTGGCCAGTTTTCGAATCATAAATTTTATCGCCGTCGTCATAATAAAATTTAATTTCACTTTCACTTTCAAAAATGTATCTTAAATTACGATATGTAATTTCATAATTTTCACCATTTGTTTTAAAATATAATAACCAACTTGAATCTAGATTTTGTGCATTTATATTTCCTGCTTTGCCTAAATTAAAATTATTAATAGTATTGATATTTTCTGCAAGTATAATTTTCCACGTGCCTTCTTCTTGATCGAATCTCAGAGCAAAATCATTATAAGCAAATGCTTGATCAATAATTTGCGAAATTAAATCACTGTCTAAAGTATTTGAAATTATCGGTCGTACCTCAGAAAGAATACATCCATCAGGAACATTATCATTTAAGAATATAGGTCCTAATGATCTACTAGCATCAGTGCCATCTCTATCAACACTTATAATACTAGTCCAGATATAAGTTTTAGATCCTACATGGTTTGCTTCACCTGCCATTAAGTTGTTATTAGCCATAAAGTGGAAACCTTCAGGAGCACTAAATTTTACCATTGTTCCTTTTTTCAAAAATCTTAAATTGTTTGCTGTATAATCGCCTACTTGATATTTTGAATTATCAGTATCTGTAAAATATCCTGTATTTTCATTTGTTCCGGTGGTTTGTTGATTCCATTTTGCATTTAAATCAATTGCACTTATTTTTGGATAATTTTTATAATAGAAGTTTTTAATATTTTGATTTCTAATTATAGGTAAAACAGTATTATAAACTGCTCCTTCAATATCAGTCTGTGTTGTAAAATTAAATTTTGATTTATCTAAAAATTCTTCTCTATACAATAATCCATCATTTGCATAAAGATTTGTATTACTATATTTTCCTGTAACATCTTTTAAATCAAAATATCTACTTATACCGCTCGATATTCTATTAATTGATTTAACTTTTAAAATATCTTGGCTCACACCTAAAGGACCTATATTATAGTCTTCAGCTGTAATCATTCTATTTTGTGTATAATAAGTAGCAGGAGCATTTTGTTTAATACTTGCATTAGATTCTGCAGGTGAGCTGTTACTTACAGATGATTTTAAACTAAACGTTAATGTAAGTTTTTCACTTGTGCCGCTTCTACTTACATAAGGAATAGTTATATTAATATTATTCATGCCTTGAGGTGTAATATTTAAAAATCTATTTGCACTTGTTCTATAATATACCCTATAATTTCCGCTAGGTATATCGCCAAATACACCATCAGCAAATACTAAATTAATTCTGTCTTCTATTCTAGAACTTACAGCATATACATTTCTAACATTTTTTATTAGACTATTATATATTACATTGTTTCCTTCAACAGCATCAACTTTAGTCCATAACTGATTTTCAAACCCATTTAAGTCTAATCCATATAACCAAACATCACTATTGTTAATATTTGTACTATCAATTCCTACTACTTGATTAGGTGTAGGATTATCAACTTTAAATTCGCCTCTTTCAAGTTTGCCCTGACGGAAGTGCATAAAGAAACCTGTATTTGAACTGCCAGCACCTTGTCCGTCATCTCTATATACAAAACTAGGATTGTTTGCAGGTAGTGGCGGTTCTTCCACTATCGATGCACCGCTAATTGCAGTAGATACAATTTCAAACTTTGTACTTTCGCCTTGAACTGTTTTACTAAACGCATAAACAGGAAGACCGGTATTTAAAGAATTAATTTTATATTGCTCAGTAGGAACTCCTTCTATATCTGCACTTCGAATAGGCTGGCCGATAGGGTTACTTACTGGCAATGTGTTGTTTAATATTTTTATAAACTGTTCAAACCACTGTGCATTACTAGGATCATTCCACGACACTGTTGTTCCGCTTAAATTTAATCCTGAACTATCAATAACACTTTCTGTTGTCTTTATTGCTTCTAACTTTAATAATCCGTTTGCTGCTTGATTTCTCTTTGGATTATAACTAACTAGTCTTGCAAGCCTTAAAATACTTTCTCTACGTTCTGCTGTTTCAAGGAAGTTTTCTCTAGAATTAAGATCAACACGAAAAGACAGATTTTGACCTAAAAATGCAATTAGATCAATTAGTGCAATATACTCACTTGTTTCGATATAATCATTAAAATCTTCTGGATAGTTTTCTCTAAGATACTGAATCATAGTTCTGCGAAGATTTTCAAAATCATAACTTTGAAAATCTGCGTTTCGAAAACTTTGATAAATTCTCTTCCAATCTTGATTGATTAGAAGTCTATTCTGTCTATCAGATACTGACATTTACCTATCCTTACATTTAATGTATTTATGTGATTAAATTATGTGCGTGTTTAATTTGTTAGGCCAGCAGCCTGATCAAATTTGAATTGCATAGTTTGCTGTAAATTGTAAGGTATAACAATAACATCAGCATCAACTTGTATTCCGCTTTCGTAAGTATCGACAAGTATTCGTGCTACATTTACTCTAGGATCGTAGTTTAAAATTGTAGTTACATCTTCGAGTATAGCTTGGCGCAAATCTTCAGTAAATGGCTCAAATAATACATCCCAAATTATAGTGCCAAAATTCGGATCGCTTAGTTTTTCACCTTTTCTAATATGAAAATGATTTACTATATCTTGCTTTATAATTTCAAAATTATAAAGATTGTAGCTTTCTCTTGTTATGTCTGTCGTGGAAAATCCTCTATAAGCAACGTTATTTTTGCCTACATCCTCCGTTTTAGCAGGTGCAACACTAACTCTTTTATATAGATTTTTTTCTAAATTACTCATAGTAATATTTATCTTTCAGCTCGGATGCCACTTCTAAACCAAGCACTTTCGGCTCTACGTCGATCAATTAGACCTTGCAACGGCCTGCCGCCAGCATTTACATAAAGTAGCATTTTTTCTGCAATAGTATTATTATCTCTAACAGCACTGTCTGTTACTTGACTTAGCCCGCCTGTGCCTAAGTTGTAAGAGAAACTAGTTAATGCGTCAATTTGAGGATCAGTCCAGTTATATCCGTTATCTTGTCCATAACGTATAACTTCTTGTCTAAATCGTGCAACTTCGTCTCCAAGTCTTCGTTCGGCTTCTTCCTGAGTAATAACTTCATTTGCATTTAATGCTCTAGTGCCGTATCCAATACTATACTGTGCATAATCCCAATATGCTCTAACTCTACCATCTGATAATGCTTCAACATACCCTTCTTTAGATTTAATAAAGTCAATTAAGTCACTTGGTGCTTGTCCTACAAAATTAGTCCCGCCAGTGCCTCCTCTTTGATCCGGACCTCTTGGATCTGTTGCATCAGGGCCTAAAGGATCAACTGTTGAGTTAGAACTACCTGTAACCGGTGACGACCCTGCTGTAACAGGTGCGCCTTCGCCTGCTATTCTATTTCTTTGTTGCGAATTAAATGCTCTAGTGTCGCCACCTTTTGCAAATGTATCCGGAGTTAATGGCCTAAATGGCGACTCTGTTAAAGCACCCGAAGCTTCTCTATCAGTTTCAGGAGTTTTGTACGCTAAAGGATTCATATTTTCGTGCTGAGACCAGGGCTCATGCTGCGGTGCTCGGCATAATATACTTTCATAGTTTTCTGAAGATTCTGAACCCGGTGGAACATAACTTAGATTAATAGTTGGTAAAACTGTAACCGGAACAGCGTCATCAGGAGTTGTTGCAGATTGAGCTAAAGTACTGTTAAGATGGATATCTGGTCCGCCGCCGCCGCCGGCATCAATTGCAACAATGCCTAATGCTAAATCATTGATATTGCCTCCAGATTTTCGATACCAGCTAAATCCACTACTTTCATGTGTCATAGCATCAGCACCCTGAAATCTACTTTTGTTAGTATGGAAATGGTAATCACCTTTTACTAACACTTTCATTTTATCTTCAACAACAGTATCAGAATACTGATGTACAGTTAATTTGTAATCTTTGCCGACATCAATATTAGTATTGAACACACTTTCTATCTGGACTCTGCCAGATTCATTACCATTAACATCTTGTGATTGTTCGCCACTATATCTAGCAGTTGCTTTCATATTAATATTTCTACCAGATTCCATATTAATATCACGTTCTGCTGTAATATTTAAATCGCCTCCGGTCATTAAACTTATACTATCATCAGCATGTATGTCTATTTTGCCATCCGATGACATTTCGATCCATGCAGTGCCTCTTGAATTTGCAATATAAATCAAGTCTTCTGAATTATGTAAAAGAATTTGATGGCCAGTTCTTGTCCTCAATCTAACTAATTCGTTATGAGGAATGGTTTGATCGCCTTGTACATCATTTGCTTCAACATTTGCATATTCCGGAGGACCATTTTCGGCATGCACTCTACGTATAAATTTATCATCACCGTCGTCAAATACTAAACTACTACCGCCTAGTCTATTATAAAATTGTTCAGCTTTAGAATTTTGATTACCGTATGCATATTTTGGCGAACCCGGACGCTTATCTAGAGGTCCTGGACTACTGAATCCAAAAACCATACTCGGAATATCTCTTCTAGCACTACTTGTAGTTGTGCCTCGAATTTCATCTTTGTATAATCCTTGTGTTTCTAGAACTTGAAAGAAATCTTTATTATAAGGTTTTCTAAATTTTGTAGGATCTTTGCCTTCACCTGTTTCAACTCTTTTGTTATATTCGCCTACAGGTAATTTTAAATTACGTAGCGCACTTGGTGTAGCTTCAGTAGTAGCCTTTGTACTTGCTCGGCCGTCCGGAAGCATAAAGTTCATAAATTGATCTTGAACACATCCTATCCAATATCCGTGTGCAGCGTTGTCTTCTAAAAATAGTACAATAACCTTTGTTCCTACATCAGGAGGAACCATCCAAAATCCGTAGCTTTTTTGTGTATAGTCGTACCCATCGTTTGTTTGTTCGTGACGCTGAGGTGTTACTCCGTAAAATGGACTTAAATATCTTACTGTATGAGTTTGTCCAGTTCTTTCCGGGTTATTACCTGTAGTTGTATATTTTAACAATTCTACTTCTAGCGTTCCCATATAGGTTGTATCTAGATGATTTACCACAATGGCTTCGTACGGGCCGCCTGCACCGTAACTGCTACTACTAGATGTGGTTCTTGTTAATTCTGCCATATATTATATGTATCCTTTTATGTAGGTTGTCTTACAATATTGTCTAAGTTTTTAAATGGAACACCTGCACCAGATTCTGCTTCATACCCCGGAATAGTAAATGGGAACCAGAACTGATCAGTTTCTTGGAATACATAGATGATGATTTCTCCACCTTGATCATTAGTTCTTGTAACAACATAATCGCCTTCTGATGCAGGAAGATGGAATGGTCTTTCATTTCTAGCAACATAATCAACACGTTTATCACCTGTATTAAATGTATGTATCGGTCCGGCGGTATCTTCTGGATGAATAAATGGAAATTTAGAACTATCTACAGGTTCTTCAGCAGCAGGATCTTCTAAGTAAGCCTTTTCTCCCGGTGTTAATTTTGACTGGGCAGCGCCGTCGCCTAAATCTGTATTAAAACTTTTTAATCTTTCTACACTATCTATATCTGATTGCGTATATGTTTGACCTGCAGGATTTACAAATCTCCCTTCTTCAACTTGACCATATTGATTTACAGCCGGTGTTGGTGCTGGTGTAGTTGATGGTGGAGCAATTTGATTTCCTCTTGGATCATTTGCATCAGGATCTGTTGCTGCTGTAGTTGATGGTGGAGCAATTTGATTTCCTCTTGGATCATTTGCATCAGGATTTCTTGCTGCTATTGTTCCAGCAATTTGATCTGCCCTTACATTATTTAAATTAGTATTAACACTACTAACTCCGCCAGCTGATTGTCGATTAAATGATGCAGGTGCCGATCCTCTTACACCTTTTAAATTTAAAGTGCCGCCGCCTTGTCCTCTTCCTGATCCTCCGCCGCTACCGGGGGCACCGTCTCCGGCAGTACTAAACACTTTTCTACCAGTAAGAAAGTCGTATCTATCCTCTGTAGCACGAACAGGAACATACGGCCTTATATTGCTTACTTGTGCTAGACGCTGTTGCGCTGGATTTGGTGCTTGAGGTGCTGTAGCTTCTACTGCTCCTGAAGCAGTATTTGTAATTCCGCCTGCTGTAGGACTTCTAGGAACTGCAAAAGTCCTGCCACCAACATTTCTAAGTACTTCGTTTGCTTGATCATAGGCACCATTAAATATTCTACTACCTTCAGCAAGCCCTGAACTAGCCAATGCTCTTGGATCTAGCAAATCGGGCGACCCGGCAATCGAAGAAACTGCATTTGTAAGTGTGGTAGTAGAAAGATCAACATTAGCAAGATCAGTAACTACACCTCCGTTTATACGAACAGCATTACTGTCACCGATAACTGTTGCATCTGCAAATTCTCGAGCAAGAGTTGCTGCGCCAGTTGGTGATAATATATCAGGCGTAATGCTATCAAACACTCCATTAACAACTTGTGCTCCTGCTGTTCGTGCAGCCGATGCTATTTCGTTAAATTTAGCTGCATTTACTTGAACATTAGGAGGAACTACAGCAAAATCTGTAAAACCTTGGGCTTTTAAGTTTTCTATCGTAGAAGCAATATTTTCTGCACTGTTTGTACCTGATACATCTTGACTTCCGATTGCTAGTAATGCTCTCATATTATCCCCCGTTCATAATCTGTCTTAGCCATGCAGGTGATCCAGCAGAACTTGCAGCTGATGTTCCCCAAGATTTTGCTCCGTATCCCCTCATGCCTGGTTGAATACTATTTCCATCAGCAATATCTATGTGATATGTCTGATCACTCATATAACCGTTGCCGGCACCGGCAGCAGTTGCTCCTGCATCTCTTGCTGCACGAATAAATGTTTGAACAATGGAAAGTTCTTCAGGATCATTCACTCTAAGTCTCCTGTCGCCATCATACAATATAACATCAGCTGCAAATCCTCCATCGTGTCTTCTTGATCCTACTCGCCTGCCGTTCGGATATATATCCTGGCCGCCGCTTGATATTACAACTTTTACTCCAGCAGCTTCAGCAGCAGATTGTAGTATTTGAAGTAATCGAGGATTAAGTGCTTTATTGCGTGTTTTTGCAGAAAATCCTGATACATATGCAACATTAGGAGGTGTTGTTCCTGTAGGCGCACCTGTAGCTACAATTGTAGATGCATTTCCGCCAGCATTACTACTTGTACCTCCTTCAACAGACGAACCACTGCCGGGGCTATTAGTTCTTTCTGCATCTCTGCCGCCGACATAGCCGCCATTACCCGGATGACTACCATTAGCGCCTTGAGATAGGTCAGTTTCTCCACTTTCTCTAATTGTAGCAGTATCACCTGTGCCCTCGTCACTTTGGCCGCGCCTGCGCATCACATTTAATGTTTGAGTAAATACTCCGTCTTTAAATTTATTAAGAATACTAATTACTTCATATAGTCCGCTAAACTGTCTTTGTAATCGACTAAATGTCATAAGTCCTGTATTAGAATCATAATCATAAGGCAGTCTAAAATTAACTAAAATAAATGATTCTTGATTAAGTGTTTCAATTGTTCCGCTTGTAGTAACCCCAGGGGCTCCGGGCACTGCTTGGTCGGTAAAATTGCCCATACCGCTATCGGGTATGAAATATGGATCTCCCCATATTTCTATATCAGCATTAATCAGATCACTAACAGAGTTTGTCAAAGCCTGGTTAAAGATATTTGCAACATTTATTTTATGTGCATCAATTTGTCCAGTACGGGTTCCGCCACCTCTATTAGAATTTGCATCTATACTATCTACTTGTCGAGCCATAGACTCATTTGGATCAGATGCAGTGCCGCTGCCTTGTCCAATAGGCGCACGAATAGTATTAGGCGGTGCTCCGTTGTCTGTTGATTCGCCTGTTGCCCCTGCTCTTCTATTAGCCGTTAGCTGACCTAAATCAGCTGACATAGCTTCAAAAAATGCCATCTTATATTCTATATTAAAATCTAACACATCTTCATTAAGCCCAGTATAAAGATAGTTGTATGTTTTAAGTGCATTTTGTCTTAAAATCGGAGTAGCTGTAGATCTTCTACTCGGTCCTTGAAAAAATGATTCATCTGCTAAAAACGGTTTTACTTGATAAACATAAATTAACGGATCGCTGCCGGTTTGTAATGTTGTATTTGGATCTAATTCAACATAAGTTTTTAAATCTACTTTAAACCACTGATATTGTCCTTGCTGATTTGGGCCTTCAATAATTTGTCTTCCGTATTCACTATGAACTATAGTATCAGTGACAACTTCCATTAATCTTGTGCCCTGTGTAATTTGAAAATTTCTTTCAGTATCTGTCATTTGTGCAGATTCAGCGTTTCGTTGCACAGGTCTTAAAACATTTTCAATATCAATACTTAAATCAGCAAATGCACTAGGTCTATCGCCGGCTTCATTTACATCCAATACTAATCTCGAAGATCCTATAGTGCTAATGTTAGCAGGATTATTTGCCCAAGATTTTAATTGCTCATATAATCCACCGCCGCCTACAGATGTAGCTACTGTAATTCCTGCGGCTGCTGCAAGGCCTGGATCAATAGTTACATTTCCAGATCCTGCACCTAGTGTTCCGGATTGAAACCTAGCTGTTGCATCATCTACTGCGTCTTGAATATCTTTTCCTTGAGGAGGAAAACAAATAATATACCGATCTCCTTTGGATATAGCGCCTACTTCTTCTTGTGTTTCAATTCTCGAATTCATTACATTTGTAAGGCCGTTTAGCGGATTTGTTTGTAACAGTTCAGCTACAGTTTCACCTCGTAAATTACTGTCTTGTTTTAATTCTTGAATCTGATCAATAGTTGTTTGTTCATTAAATGGTATAGCTTCAATTTGATACACTGATCCACTACCGCTTACATCAAATTGAATATCAGTAAACATGAACGGAACATACTTAGGAGAAATACCGCTAGCTATAGAGTTTCCAGAATTGTCATATCCAACAAATTTAATTTCTAAACAATACGGTGCTGATGTAAAATTTTGATAATTGTTTTCTATTGCTGCGGCGGCACATGCTTCTAAAAATTGTCCCATAGAATAAGGTTCGATAATTCTAAAACTAAGTCCTGTAGAGTTTGACGGACCAGTAGTTTGGTTATGAGTTATTATACTATCAATTTCTAAATCTTCTATAAAATATTCTCCATGAGGACCGAAAATATCTTCAGTTGCAGTAGTTTGTCTTTTATTATAGCTGCCACCGCCTGAGGATAAAATTACGGTGGATAATCCGGATGATCTGTAAGTTGAGTTAGGACTATTGCATTGATTCCTTGAAAGAATTCCTAAAGTAATAATATAATTATAGCTAGAAAAGTTTCTTAACGGATTTGGCAATCTCGAAGTACTAAATGCCTGTGTAGTTGGACTTCCTAAAACTACTCCGCTTGTTCCGCCGCTGCCTTGTCCAAGTTGAATTGGAGAATTTGCACTTGGATCAAATAATGAAAGTAATGTTTGATCTGCGCTGCCGCTTGAAATTGCACCTAATAGAGATGATACTGGTCCAACAATATTTCCCAATGCTGGATTAATTAAACTTATTCCCTGAGAAAGACCAGGCAATGATGCTTGCGCAGCACTTAATGCATCAGTAAAAGGGCTTGCTACATTCTCTAATTTATTTTGTAAATTTTGTATATTGTTACTTAAAAAATCTGGCGTAAAGCTACTGCTAGCATTACTAGCGAAACTTGATAATTGTTGATTTAAAAAATCGCCGCCTGATGGTAGATTAAAATTTTTAATTGCCGAGCTAGCTGTTGCTGCTGTTCGAAGGAAACTAGTAAGTGCCATTTACCCTCCTATAATCTGT
>Ga0209653_1003588_pt1 | contig 10518 bp, 12 predicted proteins | sample SaaInl6LU_22_DNA_FD_184644 | JGI IMG/M metagenome (GOLD analysis project Ga0209653, IMG submission 184644) | Marine microbial communities from expanding oxygen minimum zones in the Saanich Inlet - ESP_116LU_22_DNA (SPAdes) (version 2) | ecosystem: Environmental > Aquatic > Marine > Intertidal... | reverse complement strand
TATCCTGGCGCTCCAGAATTAAGTGATGGAATTGATAATGATTGTGATGGGCAAATAGATGAGCAAAATGAGCAAACTCTTGTCTCTGGACATGAAGACAGCTCAACCTTCCCGAGTGAGCATTCGCCAGATTATTCGACAGTAATTTCTCATGTTAATGAAGTATCACAATTACTAACTCCAAATACTAAAATTACCAAATTAATAATTCACCCAAATGAATCCAAAAACAATGTAAAAGTAATTCCATTTTTAACAGATGAAAACTTCAATGTTGTTGCTTTGGGAGAAGAGTATTATTTTGATGCAATTGAAGGAGAATCACATGAAATTATTTTTAACACTGAATTGACTTCTACTTCATCATTTTATATTGGTTGTTACGAGAACGTTTTTACTAAACATAAATCCTCATCATGTAATGGAAAATATAAATGGGAAAGTGGTGAACCAGCAATTGGATTAACTATAAATAATGGGACATCAACTAATAGCAACTGTAGAAGCACCCAAGCTTATGGATATTAGTGATTAAAAAATATCCCCAAAAACAAAAAATTATTTTTGAGGATAACCGTACACAACGTACTCCAATTATCGAACTTTTTCTTGAAAGATTTGGATAGATTAAGAGATTTCACACTACGCTTAAATACGCTTTAAATGGCACCTTTGTAGTTGTATTTAAAAGTAATGTTCTATTTTTAAGATAGCTTTAATTAATTATTTAATCACTAATCAATGAAACACTTTTTCACACTTTTAGCGGCAGTATTACTAACAGCAACAACGTATGCTCAAATAGGTATTAATAATGAAAACCCAGATGCCTCTGCGGCTTTAGATATTACTTCTACTACGGGGGGGGTTATTAATTCCAAGAATGACAGAAACCCAGCGTGATGCTATTAGTCCAGCTGCCACAGGCTTAATGATATACCAAACAGATGGTACAGTAGGTTTTTACTATTACAATGGCAGTAGTTGGGCTGAAGTAGCTGCTACTTCCAAAACCTACTCTGTAAACACTTTTTATGCAGAGTTAGGAGGTTATGTTATTGAGGTAAATAGTGATGGTACACATGGTTTGGTGGTTGCAATGCAAGAACAAGGATGGTTGACTGATTGGAATGATGCTTTCGATCATGTGAATGATCCTAGCCTTCACGATACTGATGGTGCTAAATTTAGAGATTGGCGATTACCTACCAAAAGAGAATTAGATCTTATTTATCAAGTATATCTTAACGGAAACGAACCAAATTTGAATTCGTCATACGTATATTGGAGTATTATTGCCTATCAAACATCTCGGGGATGGAAAAAGGATTTCAGCGATGGTAGTTGGTCATACAGCACAAGTTGGTCCGAAGATTTTCGTGTTCGTGCAGTTCGAGCTTTTTAATTATTTATAATAGTACCGCGTTAGCGGTTAGTTTAAAAAAATATATCCCCAAGAATAAATTATTATTCTTGGGGATAATTTGTACCTTGGGTGGGAATCGAACCCACACTTCCGAAGAAACTGGATTTTGAATCCAGCGCGTCTACCAGTTCCGCCACCAAGGCATTTTGCGTCGCAAAGGTAAGCAAATATTTCGCCAGAGAAAACAAAAAGTAACAAGGAATTGAGTGAGAAACATCAAAAATCCCTACATTTGCACCCCTTGTGAAACATAGGATTTTAAAATGCCAAAAGTAAAAGTGGAAGCCAAGATTTTCGGATGCACTCAAAGCATGGATCTCGCAAAACAAATTGCCGATCAATATGGTGTCAAACTAGGCAATGTTATTTTTTCTCGCTATAGCGATGGTGAATTCCAACCATCCTTTGAAGAATCTATTCGAGGTTCTCGTATCTTTATTATTGGATCTACACATCCAAATGCCGAAAACTTGATGGAAATGTTACTGATGCTCGACGCTGCCAAGCGGGCTTCGGCACGACACATCACTGCTGTGATGCCATACTTTGGCTGGGCCAGACAAGATCGAAAAGACAAACCTAGGGTACCCATTGGAGCAAAACTTGTCGCAAAGCTTCTTGAATCTGCAGGTGCAACACGTATTATCACCATGGACCTTCACGCTGATCAAATTCAGGGATTTTTTGAAAAACCTGTAGATCATCTCTTTGCATCATCTTTGTTTTTACCACACCTAAAAGAACTAAATATTGAAAATCTAACCATTGCTTCTCCTGATATGGGTGGTGCCAAACGTGCCTACGCATATGCCAAGTTTTTGGAAAGCGATGTAGTGATTTGCTACAAGCAGCGCAAAAAAGCAAACATCATCTCTCACATGGAGCTCATTGGAGATGTCACTGGCAAAAACGTGGTCTTGGTCGACGATATGGTTGACACGGCAGGAACGCTAACCAAAGCCGCTGACATGATGATAGAACGTGGCGCCCTGAGTGTCCGTGCGGTGTGTACGCACCCCATTCTTTCTGGCGAAGCCTATGAACGTCTTGAGCAATCGGCCTTGACCGAACTCATTACAACGGATACCATTGCGTTGAAAAAAGAATCTAAAGCCGTAAAAGTCCTCAGCTGTGCGAGGCTATTTGCAGAAGTGATGCTCAATGTGCACCACAATAAATCGATTGCGAAGAAATTTATAATGTAATCTATTTTTTAAACACTAATTATGAAGTCAATTACGATCAAAGGATCTAAAAGAGAAAGCGTAGGCAAGGTATCGACCAAAGCACTACGTAATGCTGAGAAGGTTCCTTGCGTGCTCTACGGAGGAGGCAATGCCATACATTTTTCAGCTGATGAATTGTCATTTTCCAAACTCGTGTACACGACCAAAGCACTCTCGGTAGTGATTGAATTGGAAGGCGACGAAAAGTACAATGCTATCCTTCAGGATATCCAGTTTCACCCAGTTTCTGATAAAATTCTACATATCGATTTTTATCAACTCTTCGACGACAAGGAAGTCACGATGGATATCCCTGTGGAGTTTGTCGGACAGGCACCTGGAGTCAAGTTGAGTGGGGGTGTGCTGAGTAAAAACAGACGTAAGCTTCGTGTGCGTGCGCTCCCAGCCAATCTTCCTGACAATATTATCGCTGATATTTCCAATTTGGAAATCGGCACCAAGCTGTATGTCACAGAAGTCGCTGACGAAAAATTTACCTTACTTCACCCTGACAATGCCGTAGTGCGTAATTCACGTGTATCGCTTCAAATTGAAGAAGTTGAATCTGAAGGTGTTGAAGGCGTTGAAGGTGCTGAAGGTGCTGAAAGTGAAGCTGATGGCGATGCTGCCGCACCAGCTGAAGGCCAATCATAAACCCCTTTCAACAAACCATTATACAGCATCCCAACACTACGCTTGGGATGCTTTTTTTATTTTTACAAAAAAAACATGCCCTTTTGGTCTTTCAAAAGCAGTCAACAAAAGTCTATGGACAAGTTCCTTATTGTCGGTTTAGGTAACATTGGAGCGGCCTATCAAAACACGCGGCACAATATCGGGTTTGAGGTCGTAGACGAATTGGCCAAACAAGCAGAGGTTTCTTTTTCAACACTCCGCTATGGTGCTCTAGCAGAAACCAACTATAAAGGCAAAAAACTAGTGCTCCTCAAACCGACCACTCTGATGAATCTCAGTGGAAAGGCAGTGCGTCATTGGATGAATCATAAAAAAATCTTACAAAAAAATTGCCTCATCATAACAGACGATGTACACCTTGAGTTTGGATACTTGCGCATGCGAAAGCAAGGGTCTGACGGGGGACACAACGGACTCAAAGACATCCAAGAACGGCTAGGTAACAATCAATACGCTCGTTTACGTGTAGGCATAGGCGCAGACTATAACAAAGGGCGTCAAGCCGATTTCGTGTTGTCCTCTTGGAGTACTAACGAAGAAAAATCCCTTCCCATCATTGTTGATCGTGCCGCCACTGCCGTTCGGGATTTTGCCACGCAAGGTCTTGATAAAGCGATGAACCTCCACAACGGAATTGTAAGCTAGCGCAAGATGAAAACGATTCGAGGTGTCGAAAATTTTCCCAAAAACGAAGCGTCGATTGTGACAATAGGCACCTTTGATGGCGTGCATTTAGGGCATCAACAAATCTTGAGACAGCTCATTGCCACAAGCAAAAAGGCGGGATTAAAAAGCGTGTTGCTCACTTTCTTTCCCCATCCACGCATGGTGCTGCAACCCGATATTTCTATGCATTTGATTCAAACCATTGAAGAGCGCGAGCAAGTGCTCGGAAAAACAGGCTTGGATTATTTGGTCATTCACCCCTTTTCATCTGATTTTTCTCGACTGAGTGCCGAGGATTATGTCAAAACAATATTGGTGGATCGGCTCAATACAAAAAAAGTCGTGGTTGGTTATGACCATCGTTTTGGGCGAAACCGCACCGCAAGTCTCGAAGAAATGCATCACTACGGCGCTATCTATGACTTCGAGGTTATTGAAATCGACGCCAAAAAAATAAACGTCACTGCTGTGAGTTCGACCAAAATCCGCAAGGCCATTGATAAGGGTGACATGGCCACAACGAACCAATACCTCGGGCACCCCTTTACACTGAACGGAATGGTAATTCACGGAGATAAAAGAGGGCGAGAATTGTCCTATCCCACAGCAAATATTGATCTCCAAAACAAACACAAAATCACACCCAAACAAGGGGTGTATCTGGTCACAACGGAAATCCAAAACAAGAGAGTATTTGGTATGATGAACATTGGCACCAAACCCACTTTTGGTGTTTCTGGATCGAGCATCGAAGTACATCTTTTTGACTGGAATACCGACCTCTATGGGCAGCATCTCTGTTTGGATATTCTTGAATGGGTTCGTGATGAAAAAAAATTTAGTAATGCTCGCGAACTACAGACTCAAATTCAAGATGACGAGTCACATTGTCGTTTACGTATCTCCACATGGCGTGCGAGGTATTAAACAATGTTTTACTTTTGCATAAAATCATTTTCCAATGCTCGACCTATCGGTAGTCCGAACACAGAAAGAAGAAATCATCGCTGCACTCGACAAGCGCGGCATCGATGCGGCCACGCTCATCGATAATGCACTTGCAGCTGACGAAAAACGAAGAGGGTTACAGGCAACCCTTGATCAGAAGCTTGCCGCAGCCAACGTACTCGCCAAAGAGATTGGGGAATTGTTTACAAGCGGAAAAGGAAACGAGGCAACCGCCAAAAAGGAGGCTTCATCGGCGCTTAAAAACGAAACCAAAGACCTTCAATCCCAATTGTCCGAGGCGGAAAATGAAGTCAAACAACTCCTCTTTAGCATTCCAAATGTTCCCAATGCTCTAGTGCCAGCTGGGCAAAGCGAGGACGACAACGAAGAAGTGTTGCGTGTAGGCGATATTCCAACACTCTCCAAAAAAGCATTGCCGCACTGGGAACTGGCAACCAAATACAAGCTTATTGACTTTGAATTGGGTAACAAAATCACAGGAGCAGGGTTTCCTGTTTACACAGGCAAAGGAGCTCGATTGCAGCGTGCGCTCATCAGCTTTTTTCTTGATCAAAACACCGCCGCTGGCTATGAAGAAGTACAAGTGCCGCACTTGGTCAATGAAACATCAGGTTTTGGCACTGGCCAACTACCCGATAAAGAAGGGCAAATGTATCATGTTGGTGCAGATGATCTCTACCTAATTCCAACCGCCGAAGTACCCATCACCAATCTATTTCGTGGCGAAATGGTTGCCGAAAATCAGTTGCCCATCACTCGAACAGGCTACACTCCTTGTTTTCGACGTGAGGCTGGTAGTTATGGCGCACACGTACGTGGGCTTAACCGTTTGCACCAGTTTGACAAGGTCGAAATTGTACGTTTGGAACACCCCGACAAGGCATACGACGCATTAGACCAAATGGTTGATCACGTTCAGGAGATTCTCAAAAAACTCGAACTCCCCTACCGTATTCTTCGTTTGTGTGGTGGTGACCTTGGTTTTACTGCTGCTTTGACTTATGACTTCGAAGTCTTTTCCACTGCCCAGGAACGCTGGCTGGAAGTCAGCTCGGTGTCCAATTTTGAAAGCTACCAATCCACACGTCTAAAGTTGCGGTTTAAAGACAAAGAAGGCAACCGACAATGGGTGCACACCCTCAACGGCAGTGCACTTGCTTTGCCTCGAATTATGGCGGGACTTTTAGAAAACAACCAAACCGAAGATGGTATTCGCATCCCTGAAGCGCTTGTGCCATACACCGGATTTGATAAGATCACCTAATCGGCTGCTATGCGAATTTTAAACATCACTTTTAGCATTGACCCCTCTGTAGAAGACAAATTTGTGTTCTATGTGAAAGGCACGCTTTTACCGTTGCTTTCCCAAAAAGGGTCACTCTTGCGGATTCGAAGCGACGCAAACACACATCCCACCTATGGGCTACAAATTGAATGTGAAACCGAAAAAGCATTCCAAGATTTTAAAGACGCACCTTTGGCAAGCATCTACCAAGCAATGCACACCAAATTTCCCAACAAATGGGTGAGCTTTGATACCGAACTCGAAAGGATTGCCCCTTGAGTGTTCGCCCAAAAAAACACCTCGGACAGCACTTTCTGACCGATCAAAACATTGCACGCAACATCGTGGACGCTCTCTCTGGAGAGGGCTATAAGGACGTCTTGGAAATCGGGCCTGGCATGGGTGTGCTCACCCAATACCTCCTCAAAGAAAAGCTTCGTATTCACGCCATTGAAGTCGATTCCGAATCTGTAGAGTATCTCAATCAGTCGTTTCCCTTGCTCGGCGATCGGCTCATTCAAGGCGATTTTTTGAAACTTCGGATTGAGGATCATTTTCAAGATCAACTGGCTATTATTGGAAATTTCCCTTATAACATTTCATCTCAAATTGTGTTTAGAGCATTAGAGAATCGGCGGCGCATTCCAGAATTTGTTGGTATGTTTCAAAAAGAAGTTGCCGAACGCATTTGCGAACCGCCAGGCAGCAAGACCTATGGGATTTTGTCTGTGCTCACACAAGCCTTTTACGAAACCGACTACTTGTTTACCGTGAGCCCTTCGGTGTTTGATCCCCCGCCCAAAGTTTCATCTGCTGTCTTGCGACTGCGTCGTAAAGAAAACAAAAGCTTGGACTGTGACGAAAAACTTTTTTTTCGTGTGGTGAAAACGGCTTTTCAGCAAAGGCGAAAAACACTTCGAAATAGCTTAAAATCATTTCAACTTAGCGAAAATTTAAAAGAAGATACTATCTTTGGACAACGTCCTGAACAACTGGGCGTTTCGGATTTTGTTCGCATTACGAATTTGATTGCTCATGACGCCATTTCAACTTAGCGAAGAACTATTACAACAGGTCAAACGAGACATTGCGGCACAGGACAATGCGGCTTTACAAAATCTTCTTAAAGAATATCACTACGCCGACTTGGCTGAGATTTTTGACAATCTTCTCATCGAAGAAGCGGTTTATCTTTTTAAGCGAATTGATACCGAAAAAACCGCTGACATGCTCACCGAACTCGATGAGGATGTCCGAGAAGATATTTTAGAAGCCCTATCCTCGGTAGAGATCGCTAAGGAGATTAACGAGCTCGATACCGATGATGCAGCAGACATTGTTGGCGAACTATCCGAAGAGCTCCAAAAAGAGGTCATTGAGCAAATCTCCGATTCCGAACACGCAGAGGACATTCGAGAACTCCTTACCTATGACGAAAATTCTGCTGGTGGACTCATGGCTAAAGAACTCGTTTCTGTTAATCACAACTGGACAGTGACCCACTGTGTTCGTGAAATGCGTGTGCAGGCACAAGAAGTCACGCGTGTTCATTCTATCTATGTTGTGAACGACAACAACGTGTTACTGGGAAGACTTTCTCTAAAAGACTTGCTCACCGCCAACGAAAAAAGCAAAATTAAAAACGTTTTTATTCCCAAAGTGGATTATGTCAAGGTGGATGAAGACGGCGAAGAGGTTGCCAAGATTATGTCAAAATACGACTTGGAAGCTCTGCCTGTGGTCGATGAAAACAAAAAACTTATGGGGCGCATTACGATAGACGATATCGTTGACCTGATCAAAGACGAAGCGGAAAAGGATTATCAACTCGCCGCTGGAATCTCTTCGGTCGTCGAAGCAGATGACTCCATCTTCGAACTCACAAAGGCACGGTTACCTTGGCTCATTTTGGGGTTGATCGGGGGGCTTGGCAGTGTCTTTATCCTCGAAGGGTTTGAAAGCTTTATGAATCATCCGTCTTACAGATCGCTTTTCTTTTTTACGCCGCTCATCGCTGCGATGGCCGGAAATGTAGGGGTCCAATCTTCGGCAATTATCGTACAAGGGCTTGCCAATGATGTTGTCAAAGGAAGCTTGCTTCATCGACTACTCAAAGAAGTGGGGCTTGGACTCATCAATGGCGGTGCGCTCGCGCTACTTGTCATTTTGTTTGGCATGATCACCAACCAACCAACAGAAGTCAGCATGACCATTGCCATTTCCATGCTCTGCGTTATTATTGTCGCTGCGCTTGTCGGGACTTTTGTACCCATCATCCTTAACAAAAACAATATCGACCCGGCCATTGCAACAGGACCTTTTATTACGACGAGCAACGATATCTTTGGTATCTTTCTCTTTTTCTATATCGCCAAATTGTTCTTGGGTTAATCCCTCACCGACATGCATGTTCTCCATCTTGACAGCAACCACGATCTTCTTGCCAAAGGGCTTCAAAGTCTGGGCTGCGTCAATGACTTTGATTTTGAGAGTTCCCAAAAAGCGATCCAAAAAAAACTGAGTGATTACGATGGTATTGTTATTCGTAGTCGCTTTCCCATAGACAGAGAGTTCCTCGATGCGGGCAAGCACCTCCAGTTTATTGCTAGAGTAGGGTCAGGTTTAGAGAATATCGACATCCGATATGCTGAATCGTTGGGAATCAAAATTATATCTTCTCCCGAAGGCAATGCCAATGCAGTCGGAAACCACGCACTAGCGATGCTGTTGGGACTACTAAACAACCTTCCAAAAGGCGCTCAAGATATCGCCAATGGAAATTGGGAACGAGAAGCTAACCGAGGAGAAGAACTCGATGGAAAAACAATTGGACTCATTGGCTATGGTCATACTGGCAGTCATTTTGCCCAAAAACTTCAGGGGTTTGACGTCAAGGTTTTGTGTCATGATATCCTACCCAACAAAGGGAATGAAAAGGCAACTCAAGTTTCCTTAGCGACCTTACAAACTCAAGCTGACATTGTGAGTTTGCATCTTCCTCAGACGCCAGAAACCGAGGCATACGTCAATGTTGATTTTATCAATAGTATGGCTAAACCATTTTGGCTTGTCAACACATCACGAGGAAACCAAGTTGTCATTGACGATTTGTTGGAAGCCATTAAAAACAAAACGATTAAAGGAGCTTGTTTGGATGTGCTTCCCTTTGAAAAACCATCCTTTGAACAACTCGACGATAACGTCCAACTTCAACAACTCATCAAAAATCCCAAAATCTTACTCAGCCCTCACGTGGCTGGATGGACACATCAAAGTAAAGAACGACTTGCTCAAGTCATTGTCGATAAGGTCAAAGTAGCTTTTTTTTAGATCTTAAAAGCTGCTTTAAGACGTTCGGGAAGTGGTGACACACACTTCCTATATTCTTATACGATAGACTCCATAAAACAAGACGTATTTATCTCACAAAAAATAAGGGTGTATGAAAATAGATAGGTTAACGAGTATTTTTTATTATTTAAAGAAATGGAACGTTTAACAATTCATTTACATGTAGTCTAAATTTGTCCACTATTTTTGAGGCATGAAAAACATCTTAATCCTTTGTACAGGCAACTCGTGCCGCAGTCAAATTGCACATGGTTATTTTTCCCACTATGGCGGTGACCAATTGGAGGTCTATTCGGCCGGGATCGAGACCCATGGGGTGAATCCGCGTGCGATAGCAACCATGGCCGCAGACGGAATTGATTTGTCGAAGCACACGTCCAATAAGATCGAAGACTATCTGCACATTCCTTTCGATTACATCTTGACGGTATGCGACCACGCACAAGAAAACTGTCCCTATATCCCGAGTAATACCGCTGTGCGCGTGCATCGTGATTTTTCAGATCCTTCCAAGTTGGTTTCTGATCAGGAAAGTGAAATCGAAGCGGCGTTTGTCGCTACCCGCGAAGAAATCAAAACCTTTACCAAAGCATTTCTAGCCGAGCATCTTTCGTAGGAAAGGCACTAGTGCATGACGAGTTGTAGAGTTTGCTGGGTGCGTTGCTCCAGCAAGAGTTCGTGCTTTCGGAATAAAAAATCGGCACTATCGGCTTCAAAATGGCGAATGGTATAAAGCGATACCTTTGGTTTATAATCGACTTGAAACCGCCCACGCAGTTCATGTAAAAATTCGTTCATTTTATTGAACTTGTCATAGACACAAACCGAAAAGCTAATGGCAGAGTTTTGAATCAAATCTACTTTCATTTTGTGTTTATCGAGTAAGGAGAAGATATCAC
>Ga0209653_1003584_pt1 | contig 10522 bp, 7 predicted proteins | sample SaaInl6LU_22_DNA_FD_184644 | JGI IMG/M metagenome (GOLD analysis project Ga0209653, IMG submission 184644) | Marine microbial communities from expanding oxygen minimum zones in the Saanich Inlet - ESP_116LU_22_DNA (SPAdes) (version 2) | ecosystem: Environmental > Aquatic > Marine > Intertidal... | reverse complement strand
CTTCAACAAAATTAGTATCGTCTACTTGAATTAGGGCGAAGGCAGCTATCCGTGACTCATCAAATCCGAGATGCTTCGCCTCATAGGATATGATTGCATGAGGGGTTTCTTGGTGTGTCATTGCTTTTTTAAAGGCATTTTGACTGTAAAGGTTATCCCCATTAGCGATGATAAAGGAACTCTTTTGAAGCATAGGAAACTGCTCTACGGCTTGATGAACTGCATCTGCCGTTCCTAAAGGTTCTGGTTGGATGGCAAAATCGATGGTAACTGCTGGATAGGTCTTTTCAAAACTCGCTCGCCAGAGTAGAAAATCTTCATGGTCAGCGCTAGTGACCACGATAATCTGCTGAACACCTGCAGCGATTGCCTCGGTGCAAAGCAGGCTTAGAAGGGGAGTTTTTGAACTCCCTAGTTCAATCAGAGATTTGTGTCTTTCTAGTGCCTGTTTTTTACTGACCTCTGAGAGATTGGCTTTGTCTAGGCTCTTCTTCATTCTCGAAGAACGCCCACCGGCAAGGATAACTAGTGGTCTCAATGAATCGTGATTTGAATAGGTTCTACGAATTTTGCCTTCTGTTGTAGTACTGCCTTTATGACCTTTGGATGACTTTCTTTCGGGGCAAGGATGATGAAGCATCCGCCTCCGCCAGACCCCATTACTTTTACCGCCTTTGCCCCTGCATTTTTCGCTTCATTCATTTGAATGCGCATGAGCTCTGGGGTGTTTTTAATCGCGGTATCTAGGTAGTATTGATGTCTTTCTATTAACTGCTCGAGAGGGGATAGGGATGAATCGTCGCTTGTCGCTTGTCGATAAATACGGATCGCTTCTTTGGTGAGGAGATGATTTTCGATCGCTGCCTCGAAATAGGGAAATAGTGATGCAGACAGTTTACTGCCTAGCCGTTTTATGTCTTCTGCCTCGGCTAGTTTTAATGAAAAGTGTGGCTCGTATTGTTTTACCGTTGCAACGGCTTCGAGGACATACTCTTTGGCTTTACCTAGCACTCCGAGGGTTGATTTAGGCAGCCCTGAATGCGCGAGTAATAAATCGTTATGTGGATTTGCGAAGGCTTCAGTGTGTCTGGTTTCAGGTTCAATGAGGCGCAAACCTCCGAGAGCGCTACTGTAGTGATCCATGATTCCGCCCGGTTCGTTAAAAAATTCAACTTCGGCCTGATGAGCCCAGTTTGCAATTTGCAAATCACTTGCCTTAGTTTCTGTTGCTTGAAGAATGAATCGTATGAAGGCGACAATTAACGCTGAAGAGCTTGATACTCCTGCATTCACTGGGATTTCAGAGTGAATTTTAATGTCGTAACCTGAGCTTAGGGTGATTTGGTTCGCATGTAAAACCGAGAGGGTGGAACAGAGATAATCTCCTTTTTCGACCTGAGTGGGAACAAGGGTAATTTGTCTGGTTATTTTGAGGTCGCTAAGGTTGAAGTTTAAAACTCCTTGTCTGTTTGGTTGGGCTTCGATATAAATATATCGATCGATGCTCGCTGCAATTACTGGGAGGTTGAGATAGTCTTGATGGTCGCCAAACAAACAAATCCTGGCGGGAGCTTTAACGCGAATCATATCCTAAAAATAGCAGAATCTGCGTGAACTTTTCTATCTTTTAATCGCTCTAAAACCAATCCATAATGAATCGAAGATCTTTTCTGCAAACCAGTAGTTTGAGCGCCGCCTCTGTAGGTGCGCTTTCTGTTTCTTGTACCGGTGCCTTAGGTAGTTTAACTGAAAGGCCTAGCGATCAAAAATATATGGGTGATTTTGCGGCTGAGCCCCTTGAAAAGGTTCGAGCGGCATTTATAGGTCTAGGCTATCGCGGAAAAGGCCATCTTGATTTCTTTGCTACTCTCAAAGGAACCGAAGTGGTGGCATTATCTGATTTATATGAGGATAACATTGAGAAGAGTATAGAGATTTTAAGAAAAAGTGGTCGAGATACAACTTCGGTAAAGAGATTTTCGGGATCTGAGAAGGCGTGGCTGCAAATGCTCGAAGAGGTGCGACCTGATGTGGTCTTTATTTCAACGAATTGGACGAATCATGCTCCCATGTGTATTGAGAGTATGATAATGGGAGCGCATGCCTTTGTTGAGGTGCCTATGGCACTGACGATCGAAGAGTTGTGGGATGTGGTGAATACCTCTGAAAAGACGGGTAAGCATTGCATGATGATGGAGAATGTGAATTACTCTCGCGACGAATTAATGTTTTTAAATATGTGCCGCCAGGGTGCGATCGGGGAATTGCTTCATGCAGAAGCGGCCTACATTCATGAGCTTCGTTGGCAGATGGACGAGGTTGAACGTGGAACGGGTTCTTGGCGAACCTATCACTATGCGCATCGAAATGGGAATTTGTATCCGACCCATGGCTTAGGACCAGTGGCGCAATACATGAATTTAGGTAGAGGAGAGGATCAATTCAAGCGATTGACTTCTTTTTCAACACCGGCTAGAGGTCGTGAGCTGTATGCCGAGAAAAATTATCCCGCAGACCACAAATGGAATGCCCTTGATTTTAAAGGGGGTGATCTAAACACTTCACTGATTAAGACCCACCTCGGACGCACAATTATGGTTCAATGGGATGAAACTTCACCAAGGCCCTATACGCGACACAATTTGATTCAAGGTACCAAGGGTATTTTGGCGGGATTCCCGACAAGAGCTGCTTTTGATGGAGGGTTCGAGGGTTTAAGTGAAGACCACCACCGCTGGATTCAAGGAGAGCAGTTGGAGCAATTGTATGAGAAGTATGACCATCCGTTATACAAACGTTTAAATTCAGCAGCAGCAGGCAGCGGACATGGAGGAATGGATGGCATCATGATGTATCGAATCGTCGAATGTCTTCAGAAAGGATTACCGCTTGATCAAAACGTTTATGAAGGTGCTCTTTGGAGTAGTGTTACTGAACTGAGTCAACGATCCGTCGCTAGCGATGGGATGCCTCAAGATTTCGCAGACTTCACTCGAGGGGATTGGAAAACCACTCAGCCTCTAGCTATAATAGATTAAGGGTTGAGGAGATCAAATATCCAGCAATCACAATAATGAGACCTGTAATTCCTTGCAGAAGGGTAGCAAAGGTGTGGTAACGATAGGCTTCTTTGACGCTTAGGTTTCCGAACTGAGAGACAATCCAGAAATAGGAATCGTTCGCATGGGATACGGTCATTGAGCCAATTCCAACCGCAATAACCACCCAAGTTTTCCCTAAATCAGAATCTAGCCCTAAGGTCGTAAGCATAGGGAATACCATCGCTGAAGCAGTAATAATAGCAACCGTCGATGAGCCTTGAGCGCTTTTCAGCAATGCTGCAATCAAGAAGGGAATAAGGAGTCCCAACTCAGGATACAATAGATGCTCGGCTACAAATTCAGCCACAGGGAGTTTACTAATCACTAGTCCCAGAGTGCCGCCCATGGCGGTAATCAATAATATGGGAGCGGCCGTTTGTATCCCTTTGTTGACTACTTCACTTAAGAAAGATTCGGTCTTTGTAAATCGACCTAGTCGAAACGAAAGTACCATACCTACCCCAAGGGCCAGGGTAGGATCGATCTTGAAGTGATTTGAAAAACTACTAAGCCCTATGAGTAAGAGCGGAATAAAAATAGGTGCAATTGCTAACTTTAATGAGGGTAATTCCTCTACGTTCTCTTCTTCGGTTTCGGGTAGTTGTATCTCAAGCGAAACTCGTTTTGAAACCCGCTGGGCAAAGGCTGCTCCAACGAGCATTAATAGAAACGCCACAGAACCTCCCATGATAATCAGTAGTCCTAAGTCGTTGAGTTCTAGGTTCGCTGCCGCTGCAAGGGGCCCAGGAGTGGGTGGTATTAGCACATGAGTAGCAAATAGCCCGGTTGAAAGCGCAATGGTCAGTGCTAAAAGTGGAATACCTGACTTCTGAGATAAACGCTTGTTTAGAGAAGACAAAATCACAAAGGCTGAGTCGCAGAATACTGGAATTGAAACCAGATAGCCAATGATTGCTACGGTATAGGGTAGCGGTAAAAACGAAAGTCTAGAAAGCATCGAGATCGCAATTCTCTTAGTTGCTCCTGATTGCTCTAGGGCTACACCGATGATTGAACCAAAGACAATTAGTAGGCCAATACTTCTTACCGTCTTCCCGAACCCTTCGCTTAATAAGGATCCAATTTCTTGAGGGTCGACTCCTGTAGCGAGCGCCAGGAACAAACTCGCAAGTAACAATACTAAAAAGGCGGGCCACTTAAGTTTAGAGGTTCCGTAGATAATAAAAGCTAAAGCGGCTAGCAGTGATAGTAGTGCAGTAATCATTATTTTTTAGCGGTTTGAAAGAGTCTAAAGACTCGTTGGGCGGTCGATTCTAAGAGTTCAGCAGTGTTATCCATACTCTCTTTAAGGGTACATGGACCATTTTGAATGCTAAAAATCGAGTTAATGCCTAGGGCGTATAGCGGATCTAAATTTTCACCGATACTACCGGCAAGAACTATTACCGGTTTGTGGTGTTTTTTGGCAAGTTTTGCCACTCCGACAGGCAGTTTGCCCTCAAGGCTTTGTCCATCGATGCGACCTTCTGCTGTAACAATAAGATCAGATGCTGCAATTTGTTCTTCTAAGTGAGATAACTCAGCGAGAAGTTCGAATCCCGAGACTAGTTCAGCTCCAAGTAGCCCGTGAAGCCCTGCGGCGCATCCGCCCGCGGCACCTGCACCGGGCACCTCTGCTACCGATTTTTGGGTGAGTAATTCGATGTGTTTGCTAAAATTGGCTAGGCCAGCTTCTAACTGTGATTCCATTTCAGGGGTCACTCCTTTTTGTGGTCCATAAACGGCAGTAGCACCTTGCTTACCCAGTAATGGATTACTCACATCACAGGCAACTTTTAATTTAAACTGAGGAACGGCTTCCACGTCGATATGATCGAGCTCGGTTAAAAATCCGCCACCGGGCAAAAGCATTTCGCCCTCGGCATCAGAGAATAGACCTCCTAATGCAGATAATATCCCAGTTCCGCCATCATTAGTTGCGCTACCACCAATACCCAAATAGATCTCTTCTGCTCCGTGATCAAGAGCGTGCCTGATTTGCAAGCCGGTTCCATAGGTTGAGGCTAGCATAGGATTTCTTTTGTCGACTTCAATCTGGGCGAGGCCTGAGGCTTGAGAAAGTTCAATCCAAGCTGCTTTACGGTCGGCAAATCGAAAGTAGGGCGCCTTAATTGATCGACCCATCGCATCGATGGTACTTGTAGTTACGAGTTCTCCTTCTAATAGATTTTGAAGAAGATCGAGTGCACCTTCACCTCCGTCTGAAAACGGAAATTGCTTTATCGAAATCTCGGGGTCAACTGAATGAATTCCCTTTGCGATCGCTTTGGCTACTTCTTTGGCGTTAAGACTTTCTTTGAAGGAATCGGGAACGACAAGTATTTGCATTCTTAGTTAACTCCCGGTTGTTTGATTTCAAAACCTTCTTTGTCTTTGGCGTCCTGAACTATATTTCTCACTTTGGCTAATAGGCCTTTAGCGTCGTAGATGACTCCGTTGCTGATGGTGTATTTGATACCTCCAGCTCGAACCACCTCGTTGTCTTTGGTAAGTCGAACAGCTCCGGTACCATAAAGGACTTTGAAGTTTTTAAGTGGGTTCTCCTCGACGATCACAAAGTCGGCTTGTTTTCCAACTTCAACACTTCCGATTTGATCAGCAATACCTAAGGCCTCGGCACCGTTTAGGGTGGCTGAACGAATCACTTCGAGCGGATGAAATCCTGCCTCACGCAACAATTCTAACTCTCTGATATATGCGAATCCGTATAGCTGAAAAATGAATCCTGAATCTGAACCGGTGGTTACGCGTCCGCCTCGATTCTTGTATTCATTGACGAAGGTCATCCATAGTTTGAAGTTGCGTTTCCAAGTAATCTCTTGCTCGGTACCCCAGTCATGCCAGTACGAACCGTGTGAAATCATCGAAGGCTGATAAAATCTCCAAAGCGAAGGTAAGGTGTATTCTTCATGCCATTCAGCTCTTCGCGCACGTTGAAGATCACGATTAGCTTCATAGATATTAAAGGTAGGGTCAAGGGTGAAATCCAGATCGATTAACTCATTCATCACTGCGTTCCAGTGATCTGAGTAAGGTGCAGCGGCTTGTTCCCATAACTTACCTGCCTCTTCAAAACGGTGCTGTTCGTTTTGATAGTTGTAATCGAGCGGATAATCTTGCACCGTACGATCTTCAAAAAGCGCCTCTGGTAACCCGTACCAGTGCTCCATCGAAGTAAGACCGGCACGCGCCGAATGAAGTACATTCCAACGAGCCACACTCATCTGCGCATGGTGGCAAGCAGAGCCTAGGCCTAATCGTTTATTCTCTCTAAGAGCGGCGTCCATAATCGCTGGGTCTGCTCCAAAAAATTTGATTCCATCTGCCCCATTTTTAGCATTTTGACGTACCCATTCACGCGCTTCATCGGGTGTGGTGATTTCGTCTCCGCCCTGACCAAAGCCAGTGTAGGCAAAAATTCGAGGAGCGATGATTTCGTTTTTCTCAGCGCGTCGTTTGAGGTCAAGAGTGTATTCAAGACCGCGCCCGCTAGGTTCTCTAACGGTAGTTACTCCATGAGCCAACCAAAGGTTAAATACATAATCCCAGTCGGCTCCTTGGGCGCTTCCACCAATGTGGCCATGCATATCAACGAATCCGGGTAGCAAATACATGCCTGTTGCGTCTAATTCACGCCCTCCTGGTTTAAGTTGAGGCCGTCTTTTCGGGTTGATCGCTACATTCGGATACCCAACCACACTCACCTCAGTAATCTTATCATTTTCTACCACTACATCTACAGGGCCAATGGGTGGTGCTCCATTACCATTTATAAGCGTAACCCCTCTGATGATAAGCTGTTTAAAAGGGCCCTCAGCCAGTTGACTTTCTTGAGCGAAAGAAATAGTGCAGCTAAAAAGTGCTAAAAGAAGTAGTTTTTTCATGGTTATAAGATGAAGTCGGTGTTTAAGAAATTACTTTCATTGCTGTCTAAGATATCACGAACGGTTAGTTTATTGATATCGTTTTCTTTGAAAGCTAGAAAAGTTCGAATAGAGAATGCCCTGAGGGCATCTTTTACACTTAAGGTTGCCTGTCCTGAATCTTTTCGGCCAGTGAACGGATAAATATCTGGTCCTCGTTGACAAGCCGAATTTAGATTCACTCGACAAACGAGATTCGCCAATAGGTCGATGAGTCGAGCGAGTTTGGTGTGATGCCTTCCGAAAATACTTACCTGCTGACCATAATCAGATTCAGCCATATCGTTGAGAGGATGCTCAATAGAGTCAAAGGATACAACAGGCACAATCGGTCCAAATTGCTCTTCTTGATAGACTTTCATTTCCTTGGTTACCGGATATAAAACGGCTGGCCAAATGAAATTATCGCTCACTTGCCCTCCTTTTTTATTCATAATACGAGCGCCCTTCGCGAGTGCGTCATCGATCAATTCTTGAATGTAGGCCACTTTGCCAGGCTCTGGGAGTGGGGTCAAAAAAGCATTTTTATCCCAAGGGTCTCCAAAGGGCAGGGCGTCAACGGCGGCTGTAAATTTTTCTAGAAAGGCCGCCTTAATGGTTTCTTGAACGTATAGAATTTTCAGAGCAGTACAACGCTGACCATTGTAACTCAAGGTTCCTGATATACACTCTGATACAGTGAGATCAAGGTCCGCATCTTTTAAAACAATACCGGGGTTTTTAGCCTCGAGTCCATATACTGTTCTCAGTCGGTTTGCTTTAGGATGTAATTGTTGAAGTGCATTCGCTGAGGTACTGTGCCCAATCAGAGAAAGCACGTCAACTTTACCTGATTTCATGATGGGTGCTGCAATAGCGCGACCTCTACCGAACACAATATTTACCACTCCTTTCGGAAAGCTCTCCTGAAAGGCGTCAAGAAGCGGACTAATCAGTAAAACCCCATGTTTAGCGGGCTTAAAAACCGCTGTATTTCCCATGATTATGGCGGGAATCAACAAACTAAAGGTCTCATTGAGCGGATAGTTATAGGGCCCTAAACACAGAACCACTCCAATCGGACCTCTGCGAATGTGGGCATAGACCCCCTGATGTTTTTCAAACTGGCCAGAGTCACGATCAAGGTCTTTATACGCCTCGATGGTGTCATAGATATAGTCTACCGTACGGTCGAACTCTTTGTAGGCGTCGTTGTGATTTTTGATGATCTCCCACTTCAATAGCTCAACCACCTCTTCTCGCTTTTCTTTCATTTTTTCTACAAAGCGAGTCATGCATTCGATGCGATCTTTCACCTTCATGGTAGGCCAGACCCCTTTACCCTGATCGTAGGCGTTATAGGCAGAATCAAGTGCCTCTAGGGCCTCTTTCTCTCCTAAATTGGGAACAGAGCCTACTCGAGTTTTCTCGTAAGAGGCTCCAGAGGTTTTACTAAGGGTAGAGTAGACATCTTGGATTTCTCCAGTCCATGGTTTGATTTCACCATCAACTAGATAGCTTCGATGTTCAAGGGGGTTGATTTGAGGTATCATTCTGTGGGTATTGATTGAATAAATTTTGGAGCTTTACGCACCTTAGTTGCCTGTTCAAAAGCATAGGCAATGCTGATCAGCTTAGGTTCTTCGAATTTGCCAGCGAAGAAGCTGACTCCAACGGGCAACTCACCTACAAAACCTGCAGGTACGGTTATGTTTGGATATCCCGACTGTGCCGCAGGGCTTGAGCTTCCCATACCAAAGTGGTCACCATTCACCACATCAATGGTCCAGGCTGGTCCTCCAGTTACTCCCATAATGGCATCAAGCTCGTTCGCCGCAAGCGCGTTATCAACCGCGGCTCTTGCATTCGAAGTTACTTTTTCAAGAGCCTCAAGGTATTCGGGTTCTGTTAAATCTCCTTTTTCGGCCGCTTGAAGAAGGTGTTCTTGCTGAAAAAATGGCATTTCAGTTGCCGCATTTTCTTCGTTAAACGCAATCAAATCTTCGATGGTTTGAATTGGGCTGTCTGGCCTCGATGCGAAATAGGCATTGAGACCCGCTTTGTACTCGTACAACATGAGTTCGTATCCCGCGCGGCCGATGGCTCTGCGCTCGGGCAATTCGATATCTTGAATAACCGTGGCACCTGCTTTCTCAAGTGCTTGCACTACCGATTCTAGAACAGTATCTACTCTTTCATGGTTACCGAAGGTGCCTTTCATGATTCCGATGCGCTTTCCTTGAAGGGCGTTCGCATCTAAGAACTGGGTATAATCAGTACTTACAAAGGATTCGCTTGATAATGTTTTTTCGTCTGCTTGGTCGACTCCGGTCATTGCAGATAGAAGTGCTGCTGCGTCGGCTACGGTTCTAGCCATTGGGCCTGCAGTATCTTGTGTTTCTGAGATTGGAATAATACCGTCACGGCTCACTAGACCGACAGTTGGTTTAATGCCAACTACTCCGTTGGTTGACGAAGGGCACACGACTGAGCCATTGGTTTCTGTACCAATTGCAAGGGTTGCGAAATTAGCAGAAACGGCTGCTCCCGAGCCTGAACTTGAACCGCAAGGGCTGCGATCGAGTACGTAAGGGTTTCGGGTTTGTCCGCCGCGACCTGACCATCCGCTTGAGGAACGGCTCGATCTAAAGTTGGCCCATTCTGATAAGTTTGTTTTTCCTAAGATGATAGCTCCCGCTTCTCGAAGTTGTTTGACGACAAAAGCATCATCTGGAGCGGGCCCATGCGTTAAGGCGAGAGATCCTGCTGTTGTGAGCATTTTATCACCGGTATCGATATTGTCTTTAATTACTACCGGGATGCCATGGAGTGGTCCACGAACTTTGCCGCTAGCTCTTTCATCATCTAATTTTATAGCTATTTGAAGTGCATCAGGATTGATCTCAATAATACTATGCACACCTCCTTCTGATTGATCGAGAAGGGCGATTCGCTCAAGATATGCTGAGACGAGTTCGACAGCCGTAAGCGCGCCAGACTGCATCTGATTTTGTAATTCAGCGACTGTGGCTTCTTCAAAGGCAAAGGAATTAGTGTCGTTTGTTGGGTTACAACTGAATAATAATCCAGTAACAATAGCAAGCAAAAAGTTCTTCATAGGTCTTTCAATTAGGCCTAAGAAGGTAATAAAAATCAGTGGAAGAGTGTGTTAATTTGGAATGATCTCAAAAACAAATGGGCTTTCGTCTTCAGTTTGCTCAATACCATCGCTGACATGCACCCTCCAATAATACGTAGTGTTTGGATTGGTAGTTACCCAAATATCGTTTTTTCCTTCTTGGTCAAAAACTCTCGGGTTACTAAAAGATTCATCGGTATCGATTTCAATGACAAACGATAGGCTTTGAAGAAGATCGGAGCTATCTGTTGGACCATCCTCGTCGAAGAAGTCCCACTTGAGGTAAGCATCACTGTTTCCAGATATGATTTCACCGTTTGGCGGATTCGTCTTTATAATGGTCGGTGCAATATTTTGCT
>Ga0209653_1003581_pt1 | contig 10525 bp, 8 predicted proteins | sample SaaInl6LU_22_DNA_FD_184644 | JGI IMG/M metagenome (GOLD analysis project Ga0209653, IMG submission 184644) | Marine microbial communities from expanding oxygen minimum zones in the Saanich Inlet - ESP_116LU_22_DNA (SPAdes) (version 2) | ecosystem: Environmental > Aquatic > Marine > Intertidal... | reverse complement strand
AGAAATACTTGGAATTGGAAAGTCCAAAAGTCTAGGGGTACATAGAGGGGTCGTAAACAATATCACACAAACCATCCAGTCCATCCAACAAGCGGTTTTAGAATCCGAATCCGATTCAGGTCTAAAAATTGGAGAGGTTACTGTAGGCATTGCTGGACAACACATTCGGAGTCTTCAGCACAGTGATTATATCACAAGAGAAAACTCTGAGTCGGTAATTAATGAAGAGGATATTGATCGTCTCATAAATCAAGTTCACAAGCTAGTAATGCTTCCTGGTGAAGAAATTATTCATGTCTTACCACAGGATTATAAAGTAGATGGGCAGGCAGAAGTTAAGGAACCAATTGGCATGTATGGCGAACGCCTCGAAGCTAATTTTCATGTGGTGGTGGGGCAGGTTTCCTCCATTCGAAACATTGGTCGTTGTGTCCAAACGGCCGGCTTGGAATTAGATGGAATCACTTTAGAGCCCTTGGCATCTGCCAATGCGGTGCTCAGTCAAGAAGAAAAAGAAGCGGGAGTAGCTCTGATTGATATAGGAGGTGGAACAACAGATTTGGCGGTTTTTAAAGACGGAATTATCAGACATACGGCTGTCATTCCTTTTGGTGGAAATGTGATTACAGAAGATATCAAAGAAGGCTGCTCAATTATAGAAAAACAAGCAGAATTATTAAAAATCAAATTTGGATCAGCATGGCCAGGCGAAAACAAGGAAAACGAAATCGTGTCGATCCCTGGTTTGAGAGGGCGCGATCCCAAAGAAATTACCCTCAAAAATTTATCTAAAATAATTCATGCTCGGGTGGTTGAAATTATTGAGCAAGTTTATGTAGAAATTAAAAACTACGGACACGAAGAACAAAAGAAAAAACTCATCGCCGGAATTGTATTAACAGGTGGTGGGAGTCAGTTGAAACACCTAAAACAATTGGTAGAATACATCACAGGAATGGATACAAGAGTCGGATATCCAAACGAGCACTTGGCGGGTGATAGTGATAGCGATATTACCAGTCCAATGTATGCCACAGCGGTAGGACTTGTCATGGATAGTTTAATGCGACAAGAAAAACGAATCAGTACTTATACAGAAGACACAGAGAGCGAAGAGGAGCCAACAGTTCAACCCCCTGTTGAAACACCACGCGATAATCGTAGCTTTTTGGATAAATTAACCGAAAGAGTTAAAGACTTTTTAGACAACGCAGAATAAAAATAGATAACCAGTAAATTTTAGTATATGAGCAGTAATAATAATTTTGGAATCACATTCGATCTCCCCAAAAACCAATCCAACGTCATTAAAGTCATTGGAGTCGGAGGGGGTGGAAGCAATGCGATTAACCACATGTTTAAACAAGGTATTAAAGGAGTTGATTTTGTGATTTGTAATACCGATTCACAAGCACTGAACAACAGTGGTGTTCCCAACAAAATTCAACTTGGAGTCAACCTAACCGAAGGTTTAGGAGCCGGAGCCAATCCAGAAATTGGAGAACAATCGGCTGTTGAAAGTTTGGAAGACATCCGTGCGATGTTAACCACCAATACCAAAATGGTTTTTATCACTGCAGGTATGGGTGGTGGAACCGGTACTGGAGCGGCACCAATCATTGCCAAAATGGCAAAAGAAATGGACATTCTAACCGTCGGAATTGTTACGATGCCATTTGAATTTGAAGGGAAAGTAAGAAATGCACAAGCCCATCAAGGGATTGAAAAAATTCGAAAAACCGTGGATTCATTAGTCATCATTAACAATAATAAATTAAGAGATGTCTATGGTAATTTAGGGTTTAAAGCTGGGTTCTCAAAAGCCGATGAAGTACTCTCTACTGCGGCGCGTGGCATTGCCGAAGTCATCACGCACCATTACTTACAAAACATTGATTTACGAGATGCTAAAACAGTATTGAGTAATAGTGGAACTGCTATTATGGGCTCTTCGACTTCTTCTGGACAAAATAGAGCTCAGGAAGCGATTACGAGTGCTTTAGATTCTCCATTGCTTAATGATAATAAAATTACAGGTGCCAAAAACGTATTACTGCTCATCGTTTCTGGCACTCAAGAAATAACTATTGATGAAATAGGTGAAATTAATGATCATATTCAAGCCGAGGCTGGTTACGGTGCCAATATTATCATGGGAGTAGGAGAAGATGATGGTTTAGGAGAAGCTATTTCTGTGACCATTATTGCAACAGGATTTGATGTCGATCAACAAAATGATATTACAAACACAGAAGTTAAAAAAGTAGTCCATGCTCTTGACGACGAACAAACAATGCAACAGGATTTGATGCCCTCAGAGCCCTTAGAAACTCCATCCGCAATTGTGGATGCTGTTAGTGAGGAAACCGTGGTCTATACTTTAGATGAAGATGCTACGGATGAAAAGGATATGGAGCTTACTAGTGAATTGGATTTAATTCCAACGTCAGAAGCTATTAAAAACATAGAAGTTGTGTATGAAGAAGTTGATCTAGATGACTATGAGGACGAATTTATTATCAATGAAATCACCACCATGCCATCAAAAGAAACGGATTTTAAAGTAGTGGAAGAAGATCAAACAATGCTAACCTTTGACCTTCCGATTTCTAGTAAATTAAAAAAATCAGAATCTGAAACCGTAGAAGTGTTTACACTTGAAGATACAGTGAAAGATGTGAAGGTGAGAGACATTGAAGTGAATGATTATATCGAATTAATTCCAGTAAACGAGGTCAATGAAAATGGGGAAACGCGTTATGTGTTGGACGATTATATTGTTTTAGAGCAAACAGATCAAAAATATGAGGATAAAAACCAACCTAAAGAAGTTGAGGTTGATGAAGAAATGACCTTTACCAAAGTCACGGTCAAAGAACGGTCAGTAACATCGGAGCCTGAAGAAACTTCAGACCCTTTTGACAGTCCAATTTCAATTACGCTCCGTGAAAGAGCGGATGAAAGACGTCAAAAAATGAAGGCTTTTAATTACAAATTCAATACCTCTAAAATTGAGGAAATCGAAAAAGAACCTGCCTATAAACGACAAGGAGTTAATTTGAATAATTTAGAGCATTCATCAGATGTTCAGTCATCCAGAACAACCATCGGACTTGACGACAATGATGAGGTTCAGTTACGTTCCAACAACTCTTTTTTACATGATAATGTAGATTAAAACCTATAGAGATTAAAATTTAAAACCTGAAGAAGAATTTCATTTTCAGGTTTTTTTTATTTTTAAGAATAAGAGTTATTGTTTTTGTTATATTCGCATACTAATTTAAATTTAATCTTATGAGCTTACAAGATTCAGTTATGACCGCGCTCAAAGCTGCAATGAAATCCAAGGACACAGTAGCACTCACAGCATTACGATCTGTAAAATCTGCAATTTTATTAGCACAGACAAGTGGTTCTGGTGCGGAGTTGAACGAAGCAGAGGAGTTTAAATTATTACAAAAATTAGTAAAGCAACGTCGTGACAGTGCGGCTATTTTCACGAAACAAAACCGTTTAGATCTAGCAGAGCCAGAACTTGCAGAAGTAGAAGTGATCAGTCAATTTTTACCTCAAATGCTAGAGGCGTCTGAAGTTGAAAAAGTAGTGGTTGAAACCATTGCGTCTTTAGGGGCATCTGGAATGAAAGATATGGGGCGAGTGATGGGTGTTGTGAGTAAAACCCTTGCAGGTAAAACCGATGGAAAAACAATATCCACCATAGTAAAAGCAAAATTATCTTAAATAATAATGGCCCAGTAGTTCAACTGGATAGAATATCAGATTTCGGCTCTGACGGTTGGGGGTTCGAATCCCTTCTGGGTCACTAAAAAACCCTTTAAATTATTGATTTAAAGGGTTTTATTATTTTTAGATTAAATGTTTTTCCGAAAAAAAGGTATCTTTCTTCTTGCCATAGTTTGTTTAAATTTTTTAGTAATTTTGAATGTAATATAAAAAATATAAAAGTGTAAAATGAATAAAAAAATTATAGTTACTGGCGGTTGTGGTTATATCGGCTCTCACACAGCAATAGAACTCATAAAGAATAATTTTCAGGTGGTTATTTTTGATGATTTATCCAATTCGTCACAGCACACCATAAACCGTATTGAATCAATTACAACTGTGCTTCCGCTTTTTGAACATATTGATCTTAAAGACGCAAACCTTGCCAGTCAGCTATTTTTAAAACACAAAGATGCTTTTGCAGTTATTCATTTTGCAGCCCTAAAAGCGGTTGGTGAGTCGATTCAAAAGCCCTTGGATTACTATCAAAACAACTTATATTCGCTTTTAAATACGCTTAAGGCACAACAAGAGAATGGGATTCAAAACTTTATTTTTTCCTCATCAGCTACTGTATATGGTAATCCAGAGTCCTTACCTATTACAGAAAATAATCAGACTCAACGCCCGTTTTCTCCTTATGGGAATACCAAAAAAATAGCCGAAGAGATTTTAGAGGATTTTACTAAAACTGAGACCAATTTTTCTGCCATTTCTTTACGCTATTTCAATCCAATTGGCGCCCATGAATCTGGTGAGATTGGGGAGTTGCCTACTGGAACCCCCAATAACTTGATGCCTTTTATTACACAAACCGCAGCAGGTATTCGCGAAAAATTAATGGTATTTGGCAATGATTACGATACTAGAGATGGCACCCCAATTAGAGATTATATTCATGTAGTGGATTTAGCCAAAGCGCATGTCAAAGCATTGGATAGACTGATAGAAAACAAACAAGAAAACTCTTTAGAGACCTTTAATTTGGGTACTGGAAATGGATTTTCTGTCATGGAGGTTATCGAATCTTTTGAACGCATTTCAGGTTTAAGGTTAAACTATGAAATTGTTGATCGTCGCGAAGGTGATGTCCCTCAATTATTTGCTTCTACAGACTTAGCTTATCAAAAACTGGGTTGGAAAGCTGAGCTTGGACTCGATGAAATGATTGATTCAGCCTGGCGATGGGAACAAAAATATAGAGATACGACCACTAAATAATACGATGTTAAAAAGACACTTATTTTTTTTAGTTTATTTTCTCTCATTGTCATTTCTAATTAGATTCTTCAGATTTTGAATCGCCCATAAATAGTTTTATAACTTCAGATTTATGATTCCATACATCCGCTCTAAAATGTTTGCTTTTCACAAACAATCGCAGACCGCTCATACTAGTGATAAGCCCAATATTGATTTTTACGATTAAGGTATGGATCCGTTTGACAATTCCATTTTGGTTGATGTGTTTGTAAAAATTGTTCACAATAATTGTTTTCAATTTTGAGGAATCTTCTGCTAGGTTTTTAAAATAGAGTGCTTTTAAATTATAAAAAACTTGATGGTATTTTGATGTCTTATAATTACTGTTTGTTAGGTTTTTATGCTGCTGCTCCAAAACCAAACTATCATAACAGGATTTAAAATTTGTAAACTTTAATAAATAGCCAAAATCATTCACTTGATTATTTAAAATAAGGACGTCTAAATTTGTTTTAGCATCAGGGACATAAACCTGGTTTATTGTAATTCTGTTCGCTAGGATTTCTTGCAAATCTAGGAGGTTAGAAACCTTTTTTCTTAATATTTTTGAGTGAATTTCTACGGCTCCTAGCCGATCCTTATGTACTAGTCTGGGGATGTGTCTGTGTGTTTTGTATTTACCAAATACGCTATTTTTTAAAGATACATACTCTACACTTAATAATAATTGCTCTGCTTTGTATAGGTTGGAGGTCTCAACCAGCACGTCAATATCGCCTATCAAGCGTTCTCCAAAATCCTTAAAGTATCCCGAGACCATCAGCGCACATCCTTTTATGAATACATGCGGGATGTTGTGGGCATCAAAAAGCACACTCAGTTCTTTTACTTGACGTAAAAGTGTTTCATTTCTATTCCGGTTTATCTGTGTGATATCACTTAAATAAGAATTTAAGTCTCTAGGCACCAAATCAAGAAGCCCTTTTTGCTCCAATCGACAATAGGCACTTGTCATCACACCAAGTTGACTACTCGCTATTACAAACCAGTCCCAATCCATTGTTTTGCTATTTAATTCTGCTCTTAGTTCAGTTTCGTTTGGTTCAAAACTTAAGATTTGTGCGATAATTGTTTTGGATTTATTCATTCTAAGATTTAAATAGTTTTGAAAACACTTCTAAAGCTTCGGAAGTGTTGGAATAGGTTAGTTCATAAAAAGATAAACTTTCAATCCAATTCATGAATTCTTGAGCGTGTATCTTTTTGGGTGAGATCCATGAATCTGGAACAAAAATCTCCATTGCTTTGGAAAACGAGACCTCTTTGAGCTTCGTTTTTGATTGTGGTTTATAGCAGATGCTTACCATTTTTTTACAGGGATAACTTTGTTTTGAACTCGCCTTTTGAAAAGGGACTACAAATTTTACGGTGCCTTTTTCTTGTCCTTTAAAAACAAGCGGTAATGTATCAAATCCTGGGATGATTTTTGAAAGTGATTCAAAAGCACCCGATTTGATTGAGATGGCTCCAGGGTAGGAGTAAACGTGTTTATTTTTTGCTAAAATAGGCGAAAAATCATCCGCTACTAAGTTCATTCCAGCAGTCATTGCATGTGCCGTAAATGTACTTTTTCCTTTTCCTGATTTACCTATCACTAGAATGGCTTCTTTTTCGTTGGTAACTGTAGAGGCATGGATAGTTCCCATCCATTCGTCTTCAGCTTTGTCATGAATAACACATAACAACTGCATACAGAAATTTCCTTGAAGGACGTGGTAGTTTTTATCTTCATAAGAGTCAATCAAAACAGTGTTTTTGTAGAAATACAAGCTGTTGTTTACATAAAAAATATCAAAAACTATTTGAGTATTGTTTGCCGATTTTTCTGAAACCAAATGTGCTATTTGAGGGTGCAAAATCTCTTTGACAGACTTGTGGCTGTAGTTAACTTGTAAAACCCTACTATTTACAATGTAAGTTTCGGAATAGATTCTCAAAGAGGGATCAAAAGAAATAGATTCAGTGCTTTTTTTCTCATCAAAAGAGTTAATTGACAACAATTCACTTATCTCATCATAAAACAGTTCAGATTGTGAATGTGAAACGTTTATGAGCTCAGAAGCAGCACTTATGAAATCGGATTTTTTTGTATTTGAAACAAACAAATCAATCAGTTTATTTATTTGCTCATCTACAATTAGATAACTGTTAGAATCGCTAAACCACAACAACTGTTGTTCTTTAATTTGTTTGCTAAGACTGGGGGCTTTTAGCATAAAATGTAATTTAGTGCAAAGATATATTTTTTTAATTTAAGTGTTTAATGACATATAATAGTTGTTTTTTAAGATAGAGATCTTATTTTTATGATATTTCAAGTAAAATTTTTGTGTGACTTTAAATTAAGTTTTATAAATTGCGCCCTAATTCATCACAAAGTGTTTTTAACCAATGACACTTTTTGAGATAAGATATTAATTATGAGAAGCTAAAAGCAACTTAATGCTTTTTCTTATTCTTAATATATGCTCAAAAATAAAAATAATTGGTTCGTTTTGGTAACCAACCCAAGGAACGAGAAAAAAGTAGAATCCAAGTTAAACGAAATCGGAATTGAAGCATACTGTCCTGTACGGACAGAATTGCGTCTGTGGAGTGACCGCAAAATGAAAATCAAAACACCTCTCTTGCCGTCCATGTTACTTGTTAAAGTTCCAAATAATTTAAGAAATATTGTGTTTGACGTTCCTAATGTTCGAAGGTATTTGTTTTGGGAAGGTCAACCCGCAGTGGTCAGAGAAGAAGAAGTGAGTGTTTTACGAAAAGTAGCCGATCAAGAATTCTCATCCGTGAGGCTTCAAAAGTTTACACCAGGTACAAAAATCGACCTAAAACCTTTTGGTATTTCAGATTCTACAGGAACCGTGAAGTACACCTCTGGAAACCAATGTTTCGTGGTTATCGACTCTTTAGGCTATTTACTTAAATTTCAATTATCATAATTTTTAACCTGAAAACCTCAAAATATTAATAGTATATTTTGAAATAAAAAAATAATCAAGTAAATTTGTTACTTGAAATATAAAATGAGACCCCATCTCTATTTAGTATCTATTTTGTTACAAATTATATGGGAGTCACATCGGCGGAGCCATGCTAATTAATGACAATCTGGTTATTATACCCCCGCATTAGTTTCCTATTTCATTCGTGTTAAAATCTCTTATTACATCTCGTACTAGACTTCGCATGCTAGTGAAGTTTTTTATAAATTCAGCAAACAGCGGATATTTAAATGGGCTTGCCGTTGAGTTTGGCGAATCTACCAATTCGATACGTCGCGAGTTAAATAATTTATCGGATGCAGGGTATTTGATTCAATGGAAAAATAAAAATAAAATTGTTTATTCCGCTAACACAAAGCACACGCTTTTTAAAGTGCTCCAAAAAATTATTCGTCACCACTTAGGGCTAGAGAAAATAGTTGAATCGGTTTTAAGTAAGATGGGCGATGTAAACAGGATTGTATTGATTGGTGATTACGCCTTAGGACATGATACAGGAACTATTGAAGTCATTCTTGTTGGAGATGACATTGATACTGCTTACATTAAAAAATTGCAACGAAAATTAAAAGATTTCATACAACGAAACGTAATATTTTATATAAATACTTCTGTTCCTGACAATGGCATTGAGTTATATGACAAAAACAATTCAGAATTGAATCTAAACGATTAAAACTCCAATTACCCCCAACCTCCACAAAAAAACTTAATCTATGAATCCTCCAAAAAGTATAGCAGTCATTGGACTGGGCTATGTGGGACTCCCTCTTGCTTTAGAATTTGCTAAAAAATATCCAACAGTTGGATATGATATTAGTTCAAAGCGAATTAACGAATTAAAAGAAGGGATTGACACGACCTTAGAAGTTAGTACCGAAGGATTGTCTTCAGTATTAGTACCTAATTTAATTGCTTTACAGAAACGTTCTTTTGGCTTTTTACCTTCCTTTGACTGTATGGATATATCGGACGCAAACGTCTTTATTATTACAGTCCCCACACCAACAGATAAAAATAACCGTCCTGTTCTAACGCCCTTACTTAAGGCATCAGAAACAGTGGGTAGCGTTCTGAAAAAGGGCGATCTAGTAATTTATGAAAGTACGGTCTATCCAGGAGTTACAGAAGATGAATGTGTGCCTGTGTTAGAAAAAATTAGTGGTTTGAAATTCAATTTAGACTTTTTTGTAGGATATTCTCCAGAACGAATCAATCCAGGAGATAAGGATCGTACCATAACCAAAATTTTAAAAGTAACTTCAGGTTCCACCCCAGAATCCGCTAAAGAGATTGATGAGTTATACAAATCGATTATAAGTGCAGGAACGCACATGGCACCCTGTATTAAAGTCGCAGAAGCGGCCAAAGTAATCGAAAATGCTCAGCGGGATATCAACATTGCGTTTGTTAATGAATTGGCTAAAATATTCAACCTCTTAGAAATTGAAACCGAGTCAGTCCTTGAAGCTGCTGCAACCAAATGGAATTTTTTACCTTTCAAACCAGGCTTGGTTGGTGGGCACTGTATTGGTGTAGATCCTTATTATTTGGCACAAAAAGCACAAGAAGTTGGATACCATCCCGAAATTATATTGGCTGGGCGCCGCTTAAATGATTCTATGGGCGAACATGTGGCTATGCAGATTTTAAAATTATTAGTAATAAATGATATTACAATTAAAGGATCAAAGGTGCTTATTTTAGGGGTGACTTTTAAAGAAAACTGTCCAGATATAAGAAATACAAAGGTTGTGGATGTGATATCACATCTCCAAAATTATGGAATGAATCTAACGATTTATGATTCTTGGGCTAATCCGTCCGAAGTTCAAGAAACGTATAATCTGGAATCAACTCAACAACTTCCCGAAGAATCATTCGATGCCATTGTACTCGCGGTTGCTCACTCTGAATTTGTTCAATTGGATTTAAAACCTTTATTGAAAAAGAAATCGGTAGTATATGATGTCAAAGGAGTTTTAGGAACTAAAGCAGACGCAAAATTATAAATGATGTTTTCAAATTTAAAATCTAAAACAGTTTTAGTCACTGGTGGTGCTGGTTTTATTGGTTCAAACCTATGTGAAGCCTTGCTGAAACTAGGGGCTAAGGTTCGTTGTATGGACAATCTATCAACGGGTTTTATGCATAATATAGAGTCCTTTTTAAACCACAAGAATTTTCAGTTTATCGAAGCCGATATTAGAGATTTAGAATCCTGCCAGAGCGCCTGCTTTCAAGTTGATTATGTGCTTCACCAAGCAGCCTTGGGTTCTGTGCCACGGTCAATTAATGATCCAATTACAACAAATGAAATTAATGTCAGCGGATTTTTAAATATGTTAGTTGCTGCCAGAGATCAAAACGTAAAACGTTTTGTATATGCCGCCAGTAGTTCCACTTACGGGGATTCTACCAAGCTTCCTAAGAAAGAAGATGAAATAGGAACGCCACTATCTCCCTAT
>Ga0209653_1003578_pt1 | contig 10528 bp, 6 predicted proteins | sample SaaInl6LU_22_DNA_FD_184644 | JGI IMG/M metagenome (GOLD analysis project Ga0209653, IMG submission 184644) | Marine microbial communities from expanding oxygen minimum zones in the Saanich Inlet - ESP_116LU_22_DNA (SPAdes) (version 2) | ecosystem: Environmental > Aquatic > Marine > Intertidal... | reverse complement strand
CATTTAGCGAAGGTGAAGATGGAACTTTATTAGATGTACTTCAAGACTTAGATTGTTTAAGCTCAGACAATTTATTAATGAATGAATCGCTTTGTGCGGAAGTAGAAAGAAGTTTAGCTACACTAATGGCTAGGGAGCGAGAAATCTTAAAATTATTTTACGGAATTAATTGTAAACATTGCCTTTCGTTAGAAGAGATCGGTGAACGATATGAATTGACTCGTGAACGGGTAAGACAAATCAAGGAAAAAGCAATAAACAAATTAAAGCATACCTCAAGAAGTAACTTATTAAAAGACTACTTGGGCTAATTAATATGAAATTATTTTTTCACATATACAAATCTAATAGATAAATTATGAGCACAGAAATGAGAAAACCTGTGGTTACAAGTGAATTCGAAAGCGAGTTAAACAACTGGATCGACCACAAGATGCAGGCTGTAGAATTAATTAACTCAATTGGAAGTTTACTTTACAACAAATCAGTAGAATTAGTTCTTTTTCGCCACACATTAGTGGACGAAAGTGTTTCAGAAGTTTTAAAACTTCACAACACTACCCAAAACTTTACCAATAGTCCTGTAAGTATTTACGAAACTAATGAATTGGCAAAGGAATTATTAAAATTAGACCTTGCTCCGTCAAAAATTGACATTGGTAAATTAGCTAGCGAGTGGACATTAGAAGAAGAAAACTTTGCAACCAAGGCTGACTTTCTATCTAACAAACTAGATGCTATGATAGGTCAAGAAAAAAGCCACTTAGCTCCAAGAGACGTAATCCTTTATGGATTTGGTAGAATTGGAAGAATCGCTGCTAGAGAGTTGATCAAACAAGCTGGGAAAGGTCAGCAGTTGAGATTGAGGGCTATTGTCACTAGAGGTGACAACGAAGTAGCATTAGAAAAAAGAGCTGCTTTATTAAGAAATGATTCTGTTCACGGCGCTTTTCCAGGGATAGTAGAAGTAGATACGCAAGTAAGAACCATGACTATTAACGGTCAAGTAATTCAGATGATTAATGCAAACAATCCTGATGAAATTGATTACACAGCTTATGGAATAAGCAATGCTTTGGTTATAGACAACACCGGTGTTTTTAAAGATCGAACGGCTTTGAGTCGTCACTTAAAATCTAAAGGTGTTGAGCGAGTGATATTAACTGCTCCAGGGAAAGAGATTCCTAACATCGTTTATGGGATCAATCAAGGTGAAACGGATATTGAAAAAGAGAATATCTTCTCTGCAGCTTCTTGTACTACCAATGCTATTGTACCTGTTCTTAAAGTGATTGAAGACAAGTTCAAAATAGAGAAAGGCCATATTGAAACGGTTCACGCCTATACCAATGACCAAAACTTATTGGACAATATGCACAAAAGTACACGTAGAGGTCGTTCTGCAGCTATCAACATGGTAATTACAGAAACTGGCGCAGGAAAAGCGGTAACGAAAGTATTGCCACAGCTTCAAGATAAATTAACTGCAAATGCTGTGCGTGTTCCTACTCCTAACGGTTCATTAGCAATTATGAATCTTTCATTGAAAACAGAAACTTCTTTCGAAGAAGTAAATGAAGTAATGAGAAATGCGGCACTAGAAGGTGGCTTGGTAAACCAAATTTACTATTCTGTAGATCCTGAATTGGTTTCTTCTGATATCGTTGGTAATTCTTGCTGTTCTGTTTTTGATAGCCCGGCTACTATTGTATCTCCTGACAAAAAGAATGTGGTTCTTTATGTATGGTACGATAATGAGTTTGGATACACGAAACAAGTAATTCGTTTAGCGAAACACGTTTCTAAAGTTAGAAGATTGATTTACTACTAGTAGATCTTTTACAATAAATAAAAGAGCCCTTTGATTTTAGAATCGAAGGGCTCTTTTATTTTGAAGGGTTCCATAGGTTCGCTTTAAATTGTATCCTAAAATTTAACCTTCCTTGACAAACAATTCTAACCGCTACGTGTAACTTTATCACAACAATTAAAACGATCCGAATTATGTTAAATTTCGATTATAAAAACCCAACGAAAGTCATCTTTGGGAAAAATCAAATAGAAAAAATAGCTACCGAAATACCTGCTGATGCAAAAGTGCTGATGCTTTACGGCGGTGGAAGTATCAAAAAGAATGGCATTTATGATCAAGTATCAAAAGCGATGAACAATCATACCGTTTTAGAGTTTGGTGGAATAGAAGCCAACCCAAAATACAACACGCTGTTAAAAGCTTTGGAGATCATCAAAAAAGAAAACATCACATTCCTTTTAGCCGTTGGCGGTGGTTCTGTAATCGACGGAACGAAATTCTTATCAAGCGCTGCACTTTATGATGGTGACAACCCTTGGGATATCTTAAAAAAATCCATTAGAACGGAAGTAGGAATGCCTTTTGGAACCGTATTAACTTTACCCGCTACTGGCTCTGAAATGAACTCAGGAGCGGTAGTTTCGAATGAAGAAACGAAAGAAAAGCTAGGTATGGGCGGCCCAGGATTATTTCCTCAGTTTTCTGTTCTAGACCCTGAGGTAATCCAATCTATCCCTCCAAGACAGATCGCGAATGGAATCATGGATTCATTTACGCATGTATTAGAACAATACATTACGTATCCTGCTGGTGCATTTTTACAGGATCGAATCGCGGAAGGCATCTTACAAACTTTAGTAGAAATCGCGCCAAGAATCACGAAAGACACTTCGGATTACGAAGCTGCAAGTAATTTTATGTGGTGCTGCACCATGGCTTTAAATGGATTAATTCAGAAAGGAGTTCCAACCGACTGGGCTACTCACGGAATAGGTCATGAGTTGACTGCTGCTTTTGAAATTGATCATGCTCGTACTTTAGCCATTATCGGACCTAACTTATACCGTTACAAATTAGATAATAAGAAAGAAAAACTAGCGCAGTATGGCGAACGTGTTTGGGGAATTACATCAGGTACTTTAGAAGAAAAAGCGACTGCTGCAATCGATAAAACAGTAGAATTTATGCACAGTGTAGGCATCGACACCAAACTATCTGACTACACAAAAGACTATGAAGGATTTGCTCAAAAAATAAAATCTCGTTTTGAGGAACGCGGATGGCTAGCTATGGGTGAGCGAAAAGATATTACACCAAGTGATGTGGAGAAGATTATTGAGATGAGTTACTAGAAGAAGACGGCTACGCTGATAGAAGTTAGACCGCTGCGCTGTTAGATGATTGGTTAATATAACAATTTAGCAATGTAGCAACTTTTCAATGTATCAATATAACAACCCGCCTGCCGGCGTGCAGGTTTAGCGATTGATTAATGCTTTAATTATTCATTGCTTCGCAATGTTCTAACTTGTGATGTAAGAGTAGTTGTCTCGTTTGCTAGAGTTATGATTTCAATGCAGATGTAATTGTAACTAGATGCCTTATAAAATCAAAAATCACTATCATATACAGCCGATAAAGTTACCTTTATCGGCTGTTATCATTTGACTGCCAAATTACCTATGCAAAAATCATTTTATTGGGGTGTATTCCTTGTATTTCTAGGAGCTTGTAGCTACGGAGTTCTCGCCACAATTGTAAAGTTGGGGTATATCGCGGGCTATAATACATTTGAAATTACATTTGGGCAGTTTGCTATTGGTTGGTCCACGTTACTATTAATCGTTTTAATCCATAAAAAAACAAGATTACTTTCTACTGCTAACTTTCCCAAGAAACGTAGTTTGATGCTTGCAGGAACCTCCATGGGTTTTACAGGTGTTTTTTATTACCTCTGTGTAAAAAATGTATCGGTTTCTTTAGCCATTGTATTATTAATGCAAAGCACGTGGATGGGAGTTGTTACCGAATGGCTCATTGAAAAACAGCGTCCTACAATTAGAAAAATTATTGCTGCTGTAATTGTCCTTTTCGGAACTGCATTAGCTGCTCAATTATTCAATAGTGAATTAGAATTGAATATAACGGGGATCCTTTTGGGGTTAATTGCAGCGATTAGCTACACCATTACCGTTTTTGCATCAGGCACAGTTGCAACTAATCTTCCTGCATTGGAAAGAAGTTTCTGGATGCTCTCAGGAGGATTTATAATCGTTCTGATTTATGGATTATTCTCCTACACAGGATCATTTGATCCTTCTATCTTACTTTCCTACGGAATTCCATTGGCACTTTTTGGAACCATATTACCACCAATACTATTTAATTACGGAATGCCCTCTACGGGAACTGCAGTAGGAACTATTATTGGAGCAGTAGAACTACCTGTTTCTGTTTTGATGGCTTATTTTATCTTAAGTGAAGTGATTGATTTAGCCCAATGGATCGGTATTTTATTAATTCTATCGGCTGTAATTTTGATGAATTATAGACAAGCCCTAAAAAACTAATCTATTTTTAGTTTATCTTCGGTAAAAAAATGAAGACCTTTTTACTCCGCCCTATCGACCCAATCACTCTTAGCATCTTTAGAATTGTCTATGGAATTTGTATGCTTTGGGAATGCTTTTATTTGATTCGAATAGATTTTATTCCGCATTTCTTAATCCGTCCTGAAGTTCACTTCAATTATGATTTTGCTGAATTTATTGCTCCGCTGCCCAAACCTTTTCTATCGATTGTGTTGATCGGTATTCTCATTTCTTCCCTACTATTTATTATTGGAAAGTATATAAAACAATCGGCATGGTTTATTTTTGTTGCCTTTAGTTACCTTTTACTACTCGATAAATCATACTACAACAATCATCTATACCTCATCTGTCTCTTTGCTTTTTTCTTTGCTATTACTTCTTCTAGCCAAAGCATTAGTATCGAAAAGATGGCGCCAAAAAAGGTTCCATATTGGCAACTACTTCTCTTTCAATTACAGTTAGGAATCGTTTATTTTTATGGTGGAATCGCTAAATTAAACAGTGATTGGTTGGTCCGATTCGAACCGGCTAAAACTATTCTCAATCAGCGTGCAAGGAATAGCAATTTCAGCTCTATTCTTGAAACAGACTTTGCGGTTTATTTAATCAGTTATGGAGGCTTATTATTCGATTTAGGAATCTTCTTTCTTTTAATGTATCGCCCTACAAGAAAAATAGCCTTAATTGGAGCTGTAATCTTCAACGGCATGAATGCTTGGTTGTTTGACGATATTAATATTTTCCCATTCATGATGTTGGGAGCCTTGGTGCTGTTTATCAAACCGGAAAAAATTCGAATATTCGTCACTAAAAAGCTCCCATCTATAAAATTAGCATCACCTGAACAGCCAGTTGTTCCAACTAAAAATTTGACCTTCCAATTATTAGGGATTTACTTTATTCTCCAACTGCTATTACCATTGCGACATTTTCTATTTCAGGGAAATACAGAGTGGACAGGAAAGGCTCAGTACTTTTCTTGGCGGATGAAAATTCAAACAAGGGAAACTAAAAAAATGGAATTTTCAGTACTTAATTATGATAAAAAAGAAATCGTCAATGTTGACCTTAGAAGCTTTGGATTAAATGATGATCAAATTCGGTTATTAAGCATGCACCCTGAAACAGGCGTGAAGTTGGCCAAGGAAATTAGGCGAACAGCTGAGTTAAAAGGCATGAAAAATATAGAAGTAAAAGCCAATGTAATTGTTTCTTTTAATGGCAAAACTCCTCAATCACTTTATAAAGATGTCGACCTATCCAAGGTAGAAGATCGTATTTTTAAACCTAGAAGTTATGTGACAAGGCTGAAGGAATAAATAAAAAAATCCGCTAAGCACAGCCTAGCGGATTCATTTATATCACCTGCTTTCGCTTACTTCTCAAAAGTCTTCAACGTCGAGATAATAATATCGATACATTCTCTTAATTCAGTTTCTGTCATCACCAATGGCGGTGCAAAACGGATAATATTTCCGTGAGTTGGCTTTGCCAACAAACCATTATTCTTTAGCGCTACACAAATATCCCAAGCAGTAGAACTATCCTCAGAATCATTAATCACGATAGCATTCAGTAAACCCCTACCTCTAACTAATGAAACTAAGTTAGACTGCTCCACATATTTATTGATCTCTGCTCTAAAAAGTTCACCTAAACCACCTGCCTTTGCAGTTAAATCTTCATCTACGATAACATCTAATGCAGCAACGGCTACTTTACATGCCAGTGGGTTTCCTCCAAACGTAGACCCATGTTGACCTGGTTTGATCACCATCATTACTTCATCATTTGCTAAAACTGCTGATACTGGGAATACACCACCTGAAACTGCTTTTCCCAAAATCAATACATCTGGCTTATAGCCCGCCTTACTTTCACAAGTTTTTCCCGAACAAGTACATCCTTTACAAACGGCTAATAAACTTCCAGTTCTACCGATTCCTGTTTGCACCTCATCAGCTAATAACAAAACACCTGCTTCCTTGCATAAACGTGCTGCTTCAGCCATATAATCATCAGAAGGAACAAAAACGCCTGCCTCACCTTGAATTGGCTCTACTAGAAATCCTGCTATATTGTCTTGCTTTAATGCTGCTTCTAAAGCCTTCAAATCATTATAAGGAACACTTAAGAAACCCGGCGTATAAGGCCCAAAGTTTTTTCGTGCTACTTCATCGTTTGAAAATGAAACGATAGTTGTGGTTCTTCCATGAAAATTTCCATCAGCTACAATAATCTTTGCTGCATCTTCTGATATTCCTTTCTTCTCATACGCCCACTTTCTGCAAAGCTTGATGGCCGTTTCCACAGCTTCAGCACCTGTATTCATTGGCAACACCTTATCATAATCGAAATAACTCGTAATGTACTTTTCAAAAGGCCCCAATACATCGTTATAAAATGCACGAGATGTAAGCGTTAAGGTTTTAGCCTGCTCCACCAGTGCATTTACAATTTTAGGATGACAGTGACCTTGATTTACAGCAGAATAAGCCGACAAAAAATCATAATATTTCTTTCCTTCTACATCCCAAACATGAACTCCTTCACCTTTAGCCAATACCACAGGTAATGGATGGTAATTATGGGCTCCGTATCGGTCTTCCATTTTTATCGCTTGCTCAGAAGCGGTAATCTTTTCCTTCAATATACTCATTTGTCGTCTGCTTTAATTCTTCAAAAATTGAAGTACAAATATATCTATATTTGAACGGAATTCTAAGTAACCATCAATATGATCCAACAACTAATTCGTCATAAATCTGCTCATTGGATATTTTTTGTTCTTGCAGTTTTGCTTTACGGCAATACGCTAAATAACCAATACGCCTTAGACGATTTTGCCGTAATATTCGACAATAGTAATGTAAACAGAGGGTTTGAAGGAATCAAAGACATCCTGACGACCAATATGCTTCATGGCATTTCTGGTTTTAATGATGGTTTATACCGACCTGTGGCTACGCTTACTTTTGCCATTGAGGTTGGTTTGTTTGGAGAAAACCCAACCATAAGCCATTTGATTAACATTTTACTTTTTGGAGGAATTAGTTTACTTCTATTCAAAAATTTAAAAGAAATCTTACCCGAAAACTTATTGTCTGTTGCTTTCTTTGCTACCGCAATTTATGTTTTTCATCCCATACATACTGAGGTTGTTGCCAACATCAAAAGCAGAGATGAATTGTTCGCCTCCTTCTTTCTTTTAGGTAGCTTATGGTATTTCATTCAGGCTGTTATCAACCGCAAAAAAGGAGCTTATCTTTTTGCATTCTTGCTCTATAGTTTTGCACTTTTCTCTAAAGAATCGGCCATTACTTACTTTGCAGTGATTCCACTTTTATTGTGGATTCATCCATCTGTTAAAATTAAACAGCTTTTAATGCCATCTGCAGCTATGCTGCTTCTTTCTATGTCATTTTATGGGTTGCACAGTTATATCATTTCTTCCATGGGTAGGCCCGTAGATACAGGCTTGTTTGAATTACTAAATAACCCAATTGCAGGAGTTAATGATCCTTCTATAAGATATGGAACAGCCTTTTATCTTCAAGTATTATACTTAACTAAACTACTTTTCCCTGTAGAGCTATTACATGATTATTCGTATAACCTTATTCCAACTATCTCGTTAGGAACAGTCAAAGGAATAAGTGGATTACTCATTATTATTGGTTTAGTGGGTAGCGCAATTTATGGAGTAATCAAACGTAATTTAATAGGAATTATGGCTGCTTTCTATCTTTTGGGAATTGCAGTGGTTTCTCAGTTAATCATTCCTATTGGAGCATTATTCGCAGAGCGATTTCTTTTTGTTCCTTCCATGGCTTTTTGTGTGGTGATCGCATTTATCTTGAATCTTCTTTTAGCTAAAAAACAAATCGTGTTAAACTTAACCTTGGCCGTAATTCTATTTCTCTTTGGAATAAAGACGGTGGATAGAAATGGAGACTGGAAAAATAACCAAACACTCTACGCAGCAGATATTGTAGCAGGTGGTGCTAGTGCAAGAATTAATTACAACTATGGCAGCACACTAACACAGTTAGGTAACTCCGTTCGAGATAAAGTGAAAAAACAAGCCTATTATCGCGAGAGTGCTATTTATCTGCAAAAGGCGATAGAAATCTATCCTGAATATTGGGATGCGTATAACAACTTGGGATTGGTGTATAAATATAATAATCAGTTAGATTTAGCTGAAAAAGTTTTTGATTTACTCTTGAAGAAAAACCCCAATTATACCAAAGGATATTATAATCAGGCCACGGTGCAGCTAGCTGCAGAAAAGGGAAAGGCCGCTTTAGAAAACTTCATCATTTACAGTGAAACAAACCCTTCTGCTCAAGTTTACAGTAGTATGGGGACAATAGCAGGCACATTAAATGATTTTAAATCAGCCAGAACCTATTTCTTAAAAGTAATTGAATTAGAGCCAAATAATGTGAGTGCTTATAATTACTTGGGCACGGCTGAAGGTTTTCTTGGACGTCCTGCTGAAGCGATTAAATATTTTCAGAAAGCAACTCAACTAGACCCTAGAAATGCAGAAGCTTATTTTAATATGGCAATATCATATAGCCAGACGGGAAATGTAGAAAAAGAAAAAGCAGCCTTATCAGAAGTGTTAAAACTAGCACCAGGAAATCAGCAAGCTATTTCTAGATTAAGAGAATTGGGAAATTAATTTAAGCCTCAAATAATTTACATCTAAATATTAGCTAGTTAACTTTTAAAAGTGGATAAATTAGGAGTTCAATTCCTAATTTATCCACTTTTGGTTGTACCTACCTTCCAATGTCCATTTAATTTCGAATATTTCTATAAATGGATTTTGATCAAAAGAAACTACCAATCCGATTATCAAAACCCCTCTTAAAAAACTAATTTTACACACATGGGAAGAAGAATTAGGAAACGTATTCCGATTATGGAAAATGTAACGGTTTTAGATGCCGTTGCTGAAGGAAAAACATTAGCCAAAGTAGATGACTTAGTTATCTTTTTAAACAATGCTGTACCCGGTGATGTGGTAGATATTCAAGTATATAAAAAGAAAAGAAACTACGTAGAAGGCAAAGCCATTAAGTTTCATAAGTATTCTGAAAAAAGAGTTGAACCTTTCTGCGAGCACTTTGGTACATGCGGTGGCTGTAAATGGCAATTCCTTTCCTATGAAGATCAGTTAGGCTACAAAGCGAAGCAAGTAAAAGATAATCTAGAACGTTTAGCTAAGATAGAGTTGCCAGAATTCGAACCCATTTTAGGCGCCCCAAAAACAACGTATTATAGGAATAAATTAGAGTATACTTTCTCTAACAAACGTTGGTTTACCGAGGAAGAAATAGCAAAAGAAGAAGACTTAGATCAAGATGGATTAGGTTTTCACGTTCCAGGCCGATTTGATAAAGTATTAGATATTAATCATTGCTATTTACAAGCGGATCCTTCAAATCAGATTCGATTAGCGGTAGGAGCTTATGCTAAAAAGCATGGTTTAACCTTTTTTGATATCCGTGATCAGCATGGATTATTACGTAATTTGATTATCCGCACATCGTCTACAGGTGAAGTTATGGTTATTGTGGTATTCTTTCAGGAAGAAGAAGAAAATAGAATCGGCTTAATGCAGCATTTGGCAGATGAGTTTCCACAGATTACTAGTTTACTATATGTAATCAATGGAAAGGCAAATGATACCATTTTTGACCAAGATGTCATCACCTTTAAAGGAAATGATCATATGCTGGAAGCCATGACTGATTTTCAAAACCCATCGAAGAAAATACAGTTTAAGGTAGGACCCAAATCATTTTACCAAACCAATTCTGAACAAGCAGAAAATCTGTATCAGATTACCGCCAAATTCGCCAAAATTCAAGCTGATCAAACGGTATATGACCTCTATACAGGGACAGGAACAATTGCCAATTATGTTGCAAAGTCAGCTAAAAAGGTAGTAGGTGTAGAATATGTACCGGAAGCTATTGAGGATGCCAAGCATAATTCTGAATTGAATGGCATAACCAATACATCGTTTTATGCTGGTGATATGAAAGATGTCTTGACAGCAGATTTTGTTGCTGAAAATGGTAAGGCAGATGTTATCATCACCGAT
>Ga0209653_1003577_pt1 | contig 10534 bp, 9 predicted proteins | sample SaaInl6LU_22_DNA_FD_184644 | JGI IMG/M metagenome (GOLD analysis project Ga0209653, IMG submission 184644) | Marine microbial communities from expanding oxygen minimum zones in the Saanich Inlet - ESP_116LU_22_DNA (SPAdes) (version 2) | ecosystem: Environmental > Aquatic > Marine > Intertidal... | reverse complement strand
TAGATTTTCTACTTTGTGAAGCGAAATCATACGGACCTATTTTCCTGAGAAAATACCACCGCTATATTATTTAAACTTAACTTATGAATACGAGCTTCACCACATTAGACTATGTGATATTCGCCCTTTATGCCGTTGTTATTTTAGGCGTTGGCCTATGGGTATCCCGAAGTAAAGAAGGCGAAACCAAAAATGCCGAAGACTACTTTTTAGCCAGTAAATCCCTCCCTTGGTGGGCTATTGGAGCCTCTTTAATTGCGGCTAACATTTCCGCTGAGCAATTTATCGGAATGTCTGGTTCGGGCTTTGCCGGAGGCTTAGCTATAGCTACCTATGAGTGGATGGCGGCACTGACCCTTATTGTTGTTGGAAAATTCTTCCTTCCTATTTTCATCGAAAAAGGACTCTATACGATTCCGGAATTTGTCGAAAAACGCTATTCCAGTCAATTGAAGACCATCCTTGCCGTTTTTTGGATTGGCTTATATGTCTTTGTTAATTTGGCTTCCGTGTTATATCTCGGTGGATTGGCATTGCAAACTATTTTAGGCATTGATTTGATGACTGGTGTCCTTGGTTTGGCCTTGTTTGCCGCCGCTTATTCTTTATACGGAGGACTTTCCGCAGTAGCTTGGACAGATATCATCCAAGTGGTTGTATTGGTGCTTGGTGGTTTAGTAACCACTTACTTAGCCCTAGACACAGTCTCTGGAGGCAATGGTTTCTTTGAAGGACTTTCTACGATTTATGCGGCGGTCCCAGAGCGCTTTGATATGATCCTTGAAGAATCAAATCCTGAATATAACAACCTCCCCGGAATTGGCGTATTGATTGGAGGAATGTGGATTGCCAATCTCTATTATTGGGGATTCAATCAATACATCATCCAACGCACATTGGCTGCCAAATCCCTTGCGGAATCCCAAAAGGGAATCCTGTTTGCGGCCGGATTGAAAATGATCATACCGTTGATCGTAGTTATTCCTGGAATTGCTGCCTATGTTATCGTTAACGACCCCGCGTTGCTAGGAAGTTTGGGTGAAGGGGGAATGCAAAACATGCCCACCGCAGGAACTTCTGACAAAGCCTTTCCCTGGTTGATGCAATTCTTGCCCGCTGGCTTTAAAGGAATCGCCATTGCAGCCCTTGCTGCTGCCATTGTATCGTCATTGGCTTCCATGTTGAATTCAACAGCGACGATTTTTACCATGGATATTTATAAAGCATTGATCAATAAAGAGGCAAACGACACTAAAACTGTTAACATTGGACGTATTTCTGCTCTTGTTGCCTTGGTCATCGCTACGATCATGGCACCGCTATTGGGTGGGATCGATCAAGCATTCCAATTCATTCAAGAATACACCGGAGTGGTAAGTCCTGGTATTTTGGCCGTTTTTGTTTTGGGCTTGTTCTGGAAAAAGGCCTCCAACAAAGGAGCGATTTTCGGTGCCTTAGCATCAATTCCTATTGCGATGTTCTTTAAAGTAGGTCCCAAAGGATGGATGGTCGGAAGCAGTCTGGAAGGGCTTTTCCCTAGCCTTCCCTTTTTGGATCAGATGGGGTTAACCGCCATTTTATCCATGGTTGTGATTGCACTGGTAAGCCTTCGTGAAAACAAAGAAAAAGACGATGCCAAAGGAATTGAACTCAGTAAAGAAATATTTGATACCCCAGCAATCTATAATATTGGCGCTTTTGCTTTAATGTTAGTGTTGGTAGCACTGTACGCATTTTTCTGGTAGACAATCCTCAAAATAAGTAAATAAAAAAGCGGCAGAATTGCCGCTTTTTTTGTTTCCTTGATTTCTACTTCTCCACTTCAGAGAAGTCAAAAAAGCTGAAGAATTATTTTGAATATAGCTTCTCGCGCAAAGCTTTGATCTTGGGATCGGACATATAATCATCAAAATTACTATAACGATCGATTACACCATTGGGAGTCAATTCCAAAATTCGGTTTCCAACGGTTTGTGCAAAAGCATGGTCATGGGTTGCGCATAGCACCGTTCCTTTAAAGTTTTTCAGGGCATTATTAAAAGCTGTGATGGATTCCAAATCCAAGTGGTTTGTGGGTTCGTCCAGCATCACCACATTGGCACGAGCCATCATCATTTTGGAAAGCATACAACGTACTTTTTCGCCTCCGGACAGCACATTAGACCCTTTCAAGGCTTCATCTCCGCTAAAGAGCATTTTCCCCAAAAAGCCCCGAATAAATACTTCTTCGCGTTCTTCTTCGGTTTGCGCCCATTGTCGAAGCCAATCCACTAATGATAGGTCAGAATCAAAAAAGGTGCTGTTATCTAAGGGCAGATAGGATTGATTGGTGGTTATCCCCCATTCAAAAGATCCTTTGTCAGCCTTCAATTTGCCATTGATAATTTCATAAAAAGCGGTAATGGCACGAGAGTCTTTGGAGTATACGATGGTTTTGTCACCTTTCGCCATATTAAAATGAATCTGGTCAAAAAGGGTCTCCCCTTCCGAAGAATAAGAAAGGTCTTCAATGTTCAAAATTTGATCTCCCGCCTCGCGTTCTTGCTCAAAAATAATGGCAGGATAGCGACGGCTGGAAGGGCGAATCTCTTCAATATTTAGCTTTTCGATCATTTTCTTTCGAGACGTTGCCTGTTTAGACTTAGCTACGTTGGCAGAAAATCGAGAAATAAACTCCTGTAGTTCCTTTTTCTTTTCTTCTGCTTTTTTGTTTTGCTGTGCACGCTGACGCGCAGCGAGTTGGCTGGATTCATACCAGAAGGTATAATTCCCAGAGTAATGATTGATCTTCCCAAAATCAATATCGGATATATGCGTGCAAACAGCATCTAAAAAGTGACGGTCGTGCGATACCACAATAACTGTATTGTCATAATTGGCTAAGAATTGCTCCAGCCATTGGATCGTTTCATAATCCAAGTCGTTGGTTGGCTCATCCATGATCAAAACATCAGGACTTCCAAATAGGGATTGGGCTAAGAGCACACGAACCTTTTGTTTTCCATCCAAATCTTTCATGGACATATAGTGAAGGTTTTCCGGAATATCAAGATTGGAGAGTAAAGCAGCGGCTTCGCTGTCGGCATTCCAGCCGTTCATCTCTTCAAAAACAATCTGTAATTCCCCAACGCGTTCCCCATCGGCATCTGAAAAGTCTTCCTTGGCATAGATGGTATCCATTTCGCTTTTCACAGCAAACAACTCTTTATTTCCACGCAAAACGGTTTCCAGTACGGGATATTCATCAAAGGCGTTGTGATTCTGTTCCAAAACAGATAGGCGTTTGCCCGTTTCCAAATGAACCGATCCGGAGTTGGCATCTTGTTTTCCAGAGATGATTTTAAGAAAAGTGGATTTCCCAGCACCATTGGCACCAATAATCCCATAACAGTTACCAGGACCAAAGGTTACATTCACTTCGTCAAATAAGACTCGCTTTCCGAATTGTACTGATAAATTATTAACGCTGAGCATAGGGTAAATTTTCAGCGCAAAAGTACCAAAAAACTAACAGTAGTCAGTGGTTTTTTTAACAGCGCATTAACGCCCTACTCTGAACTGCTTACACTATTTTTGAGGAACCAATAAAAGGCACAAGAATAGTAATGAAAAAAGGACTCTGGTTAGGACTCATACTCATTGGCTTTTGGGGGTGTGAAAAGACGCCCAACACTGCTGTATTTCTCGGTGGTCAGGTGGTAAAACCCTCCTCCTCCTTTGTAAGTGTCTATTTTGGTAACCGCGTTTTGGATACTTTTTTACTCAAAAACTCCACCCGATTTTCACGTAAATACGACTCCTTGCCTCCAGGGATTTACAAAATGGAGCATATTCCAGAGTTCACCTCCATCCTTTTGGAACCCGCAGACAGCATTTGGGTTCGCATCAATGCCGCAGCCTTTCATGAATCGCTGGTTTTTTCAGGGCGTGGGGCTAGTAAGAACAATTTTCTTACAGATATCCGGCTACGTTTAGAACTTGAAAACAACTTCCTCGCTTCTCAATACGCTACCAGCCCAGAAGAATTCAAGCAAACCGTTGATTCGCTCCTTAAAGAAAAAAAGCAGCAGTGGATTCAAATGGACTCCTTAAACAAGCTAACCCCCTATGCTCAAAAAATCACTCAGGCCGCTTATGTCTACGCCTATGCAGGGATTCAAGAACGCTATGCCATGCTCCGAGGCAATCAATGGGACAGCCTTCAAAACAAACGTTTTTCGGGTTATCGCAAATTTTTGAACTACGGGGAAAACGATTTGGCTTTCTTTGACCCTTATATTACTTATTTGATGAATTACCTCACGCGGGAGGCATTGCTCCCAGGTGAAAATTATCTAACAGCGCGACAGGATACCGACTTTAACCTACGACGACTTCAAGTGATCCAAAACAAAATTACTGGAATTCGTGTACGCAACAATCTTGCTCGTGCCGTGGCCTACGAAGAATTACTCAACTTTGGCAATCACAATAATCACGAGAAATTTTTGGAATATTATTTTGACATCAATACCTCCCCTTCCTATTTAGAAGAAATCGTCGCACTCCATCAAGACATCAATCAAATGGATGCTGGGAAAAAACTCCCTGAAATTATCCTCCAGAATGCAGAATTAAAGCTCCTTTCCAGTAACCAAATGTGGGAAAAACCAACCGTTCTTTATTTCTGGTCGCAGACGCAAATGAATCATTTTAAAAGTACCATTGAACGGATAAAAGCACTTGAAGCGCAGCATCCCAACTACCGTTTTGTGGGGGTTTCCATTCAACCCCTCAACCCTATTGCGCTTGAAGTCTACAAAATGATGGAGCTAGACCCCAAAAATCAATACGGTCTGGTGGATTTTGGTACCGCAAGCAAAAAATGGGTCATCACTCTTCTTAACAAAACCATCATTATCAATAAAAAGGGGCAAATTCAAAATGGATTTGCAAACCTGATGTCAGAGGATTTTGAGGAAGACCTTTAGTTCCCTTTTTTATGATCCACTAGGAATTGAGCAAGCCCCTTGTCTGTTAATGGATGATTGAGTAACCCGCTAATGGCACTCAGTGGACCCGTCATAACATCAGCACCTACCTGAGCACAAGCGATCAAATGGCGCGTATGACGAACAGAAGCTGCCAAAATCTCTGTCTCGAAGGCGTAGTTGTCATAAATCAAACGAATTTCTTCAATCAATTCGATACCATCAAAACCGATATCATCCAATCGACCAATAAAAGGGGAAACGTAAGTGGCTCCCGCTTTCGCGGCAAGCAACGCCTGACCGGATGAAAACACCAGTGTACAGTTGGTTTTGATATTTTTTGAGGAAAAATAGGTAATGGCTTTTACACCTTCTCTGATCATCGGGACTTTAACCACAATTTGAGGATGCAATGCAGCCAGCTCCTCCCCTTCTTTCACCATTCCTTCAAAGTCGACAGCAATCACTTCGGCTGAAACATCGCCCTCTACTGCCTCACAAATATCAAGATAGTGTTTTAAAATATTGTCTTTTCCCGTAATGCCTTCTTTGGCCATTAGCGACGGATTGGTTGTTACCCCGTCTAAAATTCCCATGTCTTGGGCTTCTTTAATTTGATCGAGATTGGCAGTGTCAATAAAAAATTTCATAAATCCAGTTTCAGTTATATTTTGTAATGGTTGCGTAGTAGTTTCTCATACCATTTGCCAGGTATGATTCCTTTTAAAACTACAGAAAATTTTTGAAGCCGCTTGCCTGACAAGTAATGTACTTTCGGATGGGTCTCAAAAATGATTTTTTCAATTGTTTTTGCGATTTCTATCGGATCACTACCGTCATCCACATGTGCATTCATGGTCGCTAGGGCTTCCGAATAGACAGTCTCATAGGGAGAGTCCTTGATTACAGGCGCGTGGTGGCGGCGGGAAGCGATGTCTGTAGCATAATCGCCAGGCGCGATTGTTGCTACTCGTATGTGTGCCTTTCGAAGTTCCATTCGCAGGGCCTCTGTAAATATCGAAAAAGCACTTTTAGACGCGGAATAGATAGCGCGGAAGGGCAATCCCGAATAAGCTGCAATGGATGTAATATTGACAATACAAGCGTTATCGGCTTTTCGTAGCAGGGGCAATAAGCCCTGAGTCAAGGCGATAGGACCAAAAAAATTGGTTTCAAAATGCGCTCGTATGGTCGCAATTGGCAACTCCTCTGCCGGGCCAGTGATTCCTACTCCGGCATTATTAATTAGGACTTCCGGTACAATGCTGTTGTTCCGAAAATAAGCTACAAAGTTTTCAATGCTTTCAGCTTCAGTAAGATCCAAGGCTACCAAAGAATAATTGTCAGGTTTAGGGTAATTAGGAGGATTTCGACAAGTACCAAAAACGGTATGTCCTTGTTGGCTCAAATAGTCAGCAGTAACTTTGCCCATGCCCGAAGAAGCACCCGTGATGATCACTATTTTTCCCATACCATAAAAAAAGGGCAAGCGACCCGCATCACACCGCTACAACCGCCTACCCTTGCTGCGTTCCCGCCCTGGGGGGATTCGGCAGGAGCTGGTTGTGCAGAACTTGCCCGGCACAAATATAGAATTTCTCTTGTGTTCAATCGCATTGTAAAACTGAATTTTATTAAATACCTTGGTGAAAAATTAAGCATGTACAAACCCCTGTTTCTTCTATTACTAGCCCTGGTCGCTTCGACCTGTGACGGCGAAAAAAAAATAAAGGCCAAACTTAAAATTAAAGCCAGTACTGAGAAGCCCAGCCCACAGGATACGCTTACTTTTTCCTTAAAACTTCCCAAAAACAGCGTTGTGGATTCCATCCGCTACTTCAGTAATGGAAAAGCTGTTGATTCACCGCTATCTTTGGAAAGTTTTTCCTTGGGTTCCCATACACTTCAAGCCACTGCTTTTTACAATGGAAAAAGTCACGCTTTTGAAAATACCTTTTGGGTGTATGCCTCAGAAAAACCCAGCCTAATGAAATATCGAGTGCTCAATAGCTACCCACATGACCCAACAGCTTACACCCAAGGCTTGGAGTTTAAGGGAGAGATGCTATATGAAAGTACAGGACTGAATGGTAAATCAACCATTCGGAAAGTGGATTATAAAACAGGGGACGTTTTGGCCAATCAAAAATTAGACGCCGTTTATTTTGGTGAGGGACTGACCCTTTGGGATGAGCAAGCTATTCAATTGACATGGCGTGCCAATATGGGTTTTGTGTACGATGGGGAAACACTAAAAATGACCGATTCCTTTGCTTATGATAAAAGTACCCAAGGATGGGGCTTGTGTCACAACGAAGAGCAATTGTATAAGTCCGATGGCTCGCACATACTATGGACGCTAGACCCCAAAAGTTACAAGGAAACAGGTTTGATTGAAGTGATGACCAATAACAAGTCAGTCAATAAATTGAATGAACTGGAATGGGCTCAGGGATTGATCTATGCGAATACCTATCAGTTTCAAAAAGACGTTGTTGTTATTGTTCAACCCGAAACAGGAGCTGTTGTCGGGGTAGTCGATTTTACAGGGCTTCGGGAAAAGTTGCGGAACAATCCCAAGGCAGAGGCTTTTAATGGCATCGCCTATCATCCCCAACGCAACACCTTCTTTGTAACAGGTAAGTATTGGAACAGCTTGTTTGAGGTCGAAATCTATTCCGAAGAATGAGTGTGGCAAAATACCAAATGGATGTTCAGGTAATTGCCGAACACATTGATGGACTCAATCATGTCAACAATGTTCAATACCTCTATTGGGTTCAGGAAATCGCCAAAGCCCATTGGAACAAATTAACGGCACCTTTAGAAGAAATGGAAGGTGTATGGGTGGTACGCAATCATTTTATCGAATACAAAAGACCCGCTTTTTTAGGTGATCATCTTTTGATTGAAACCCACGTTAAAGCTATGCGGGGTCCCTTATCGGAACGATTTGTCAGCATTCGCAATGCAAAAACAAATGCATTGTTGGTACAATGCACCACCTCTTGGTGTTATATCGAATTGGAAAGTCGGAAACTGCTTTCGGTTCCCGATTCGGTCCAAGAGTTGCTTTTGGGAAACTAGCCTACAAACAACGGCCGTCCATTCATCAATTGATGAACCTCCTGGGCTACTGTTGCCAATACGGCTTCGTCTTGATAGTTGGTAATCACACGATCAATCAGCGCAACGATGGTTTCCATATCGACCTCTTTCAATCCTCGAGTCGTAATCGCAGGGGTACCCACTCGAATACCAGAGGTTACAAAAGGGGATTTGTCATCAAAAGGCACCATGTTTTTATTGGCGGTGATTTCCGCTTTGACTAAGGCTTCTTCAGCTGCTTTCCCAGTAATGTTTTTATTGCGTAAGTCAATAAGCATGAGATGATTATCTGTACCCTCAGAAATCAAGTGATACCCACGAGCTACAAAAGCTTTGGCCATGGCTTGGGCATTATCTCGTACTTGCGTTACGTAATTTTTAAATCCTGTTTCCAAACACTCTCCAAAAGCTATCGCCTTAGCTGCAATTATATGCATCAAAGGTCCTCCTTGGTTTCCAGGAAACACAGCCATGTCCAATAAGTGTGACATTTTGCGTACCGTTCCGTTCTTCAGGGTCAAGCCAAATGGATTGTCAAAATCTTCTCCCATCAGAATCAGTCCTCCACGAGGTCCTCGAAGGGTTTTGTGAGTGGTGGTAGTCACAACATGACAATGTGGGATAGGGTCTGATAACAAACCGGTAGCAATCATTCCCGAAGGATGGGATATATCCGCCAAAAGAAAGGCACCCACTTCATCGGCAATCGAACGAAAGGCTTCAAAATCAATATCACGTGAATAGGCAGAGGCTCCTGCAATGATCATTTGAGGTTTTACTTCCTTTGCAATCTCACGAATATTGTCATAATCCAATCGCCCTGTGTCCTTTTGCACTCCATAAAAATGCGCTTCATACAAGCGTCCGGAAAAGTTGACCGGAGAACCATGAGTCAAATGTCCTCCATGCGACAAATCGAATCCAAGGATTTTATCTCCAGGCTTTAAAAAGGCATGAAATACGGCTGTGTTGGCCTGAGAACCCGAATGGGGTTGCACATTGGCATAGGCGGCTCCAAAAAGCTCTTTGGCACGGTCTATCGCCAAACGCTCAACTTCATCGACCACCTCACAGCCACCATAATATCGCTTTCCGGGATAACCTTCGGCGTATTTATTGGTTAGCACAGAGCCTGCGGCTTCCATCACGGCAGGGCTGGTGAAATTTTCAGAGGCTATTAACTCAATTCCGTTAAGCTGGCGCTTCTCTTCTTCTTGGATCAATTCAAAAACGGCTGTATCTCGCTGCATGGATAAAAATTTTTACAAAAATAAGAATTTCAACCCTGCTTTTTGACCTAGAACCTAGGCTTTTATGTGAATTTATCAATAGGTCGTTAATAAGCCTAAAAAAGTGCAATTGAAAAAGGGGTCTGTTTTTATTTACATGGATAAACATTACTAAATACAGAGTTTATTCTAAAAGTGACACAAGAAGGGTAAAACAGTTGCATCCATTATTACGGTCAAAATGGCGGGTGATAGTTGCTTTTTGATGTCAAAATGACGTTAATTTTTACTGGAACGACTTTTGATTTCCCAACCCTAAAAAAAATGAACGCCAATCAGTTTACGCTAAAAACACAGGAAGTACTCCAAGCCGCACAACAGAAGGCCGTTGATTTAGGTCAGCAACAGGTAGAAAACGCTCACCTACTGCATGCCTTACTGGAAATTGATAACAGTATCGTTCCCTATGTTGCCAAACAATTACAATTAAACCTTCAACTTATCTTAAAACTAGTTTCTGCCGAAATCAATCGACTTCCCAAAGTAGAAGGTGGCGATTTGAGTTTTTCCCAGAAGGCTTCCAATACGCTATTAAAAGCCACCAGCCTTGCCAAAAAACAAAATGATGATTTTGTCGCTACGGATCATCTGCTTCTAGCACTCCACGCCTCTAACGATGCCGCAGGTCGTATTTTAAAAGATCAGGGGATTCAGAAGACGGACTTGGAAAAAGCCATTGCTCACTTACGACAAGGGGAGAAAACAACTTCTGCTTCAATGGAAGACCGTTATCAGGCATTGGAAAAATACGCCCGTAATTTGAACCAACAAGCACAAGAAGCTCAATTGGACCCTGTGATTGGCCGTGATGAAGAAATCCGTCGATTGCTTCAGATTTTATCCCGACGCACCAAAAACAATCCCATTTTGGTGGGGGAACCCGGTACTGGAAAAACCGCTATTGCCGAGGGCTTGGCCCATCGGATTATTGCCGGTGATGTTCCTGAAAATTTAAAGGATAAAACGCTTTATGCCTTGGATATGGGGGCACTGATTGCTGGAGCCAAATACAAAGGAGAATTTGAAGAACGCCTCAAAAGCGTCATTAAAGAGGTTGCTAAAAGTGACGGACAATTATTACTTTTCATTGATGAGATCCACACCTTGGTGGGGGCCGGAGGTGGTGAAGGGGCTATGGATGCTGCCAATATTCTGAAACCCGCTCTC
>Ga0209653_1003575_pt1 | contig 10542 bp, 14 predicted proteins | sample SaaInl6LU_22_DNA_FD_184644 | JGI IMG/M metagenome (GOLD analysis project Ga0209653, IMG submission 184644) | Marine microbial communities from expanding oxygen minimum zones in the Saanich Inlet - ESP_116LU_22_DNA (SPAdes) (version 2) | ecosystem: Environmental > Aquatic > Marine > Intertidal... | reverse complement strand
GTTGCAGGAACTGCAGGTAAAGCTCAAATTCCTGATAGTAAGTACGAAACAGCAGGAATAATTTCCGGTAAGTATTTAGGTGCAAAATTAACAAGTGCTCCAACTCTGTTTAATGTTTCTAAAGACATATTTAAAATACATGTAGATAATAATGGAGTCCCAGGGTCTGAACCTGCACTTAGCTTTAAACTATTTGAAGGAAGTATACATAGATCAGATGCTGATACTACTACAATAAAAGGACTCTCAGATACTGATAGAGAAAAAATAGAAATATACTTTGATTCTAGAAGACAGAGAGTAGGAGGAGTACTTACTTTTCCTAACTTCCCTAGCACTAGCAATATACTATATATTGGGGTACAGGGATCAAATGATTTACGTAAAGCTGTAGATTCTAAAATATATTCTATTGAAACTAACAAAGTATTTACTACAGATGAAGACGGTATTGTAACATCTATTACATAATAAACTAAATTAACATATATTTATATAAAACACAATAACACAAAATGGGATACTTAGACAATTCAATTGTGACGGTGGACGCAATCCTAACGAAAAAAGGTAGAGAACTGTTAGCTAGAGGGGACGGTTCTTTTAAAATCACTCAATTTGCATTAGGCGATGACGAGATTGATTACACCTTATACAATCCACTACATCCCTCTGGTTCTGCACTCTACGGAGAAGCTATCGAAAACTTACCGTTATTAGAAGCTTTCCCAGACGAGACTCAAATTATGAAATATAAACTTACGACTTTACCTAGAGGTACTTCCAAATTACCGATTCTAGATTTAGGAGTAACTTCTGTTTCACTAAGACAAGGAGCTTCAGTAGCTATTACCCCTCAGACATTAAACTACTTAGGAGCAACTTCGATTTTTGAAACTCAAGGGTACACTGCTACTATAGCAGATGTTAGAACACTTAACTCTTTCACAGGAGTAGGTATTAATACAGATGAAGCAGAAAGACTAAACACAGGTACAACTATTGGTACAAACGTATCAAAAACTGTACTTGGAACAACTATTAACCTAGTAGCTACATCAGTTAACACTCTATTTGGAACTAATACTAAATTACAGACTACACTTACAGTAATTGGTAGAGGATCAGGAGCTAGATTAACCATTCCAGTAACTATTACTAAAACTAACTAATCATGTCATATAAAAGATTCGATGCAGAAGATGTTGTAGTTAGTGCTGAATCGGTAACTACGCCAGTATGGTCCGGCCAAAATACAACATTAAATACATTTTTTACCTCTTCCACACAAGTAGGGGGTACATCTGCTGACTACTACTACGATATATATCAAACCGCTTCTACTGATACATCAGCTAGAGTTCAGTTCTCGGTAGCGTATGCAGATAAACAAGGAAGTGGATCGCTTTATTTTAACACTTCAGTACCAGGAAAATCTCCTTCTTCTACAATCTACGGTCAATACAGAAACCTAGTTTTAGGAACTGAAGAAGACGATTTTACATTCGGTACAACAACAGCTGAGCATTTTTATGTTATATCAATCGACAGAGCAAGATACAAAGAAAAACTTCTACCAGGTAGCCTAACACTACAGTTAAACAATAGCTCCTCAGGAGACTTTTTATCATTAACAGATAATAGTAACCAAGTATCTACTGTTACCTATACAGATGCAGGAAGAGTTTATGAACTTATTACCGGATCTTTAGGAACTAAATCAGGAGCAGCTCTAAATGATAATGGGTATACTGCCGGTTCTGGTTCATACGGTAAACTACTACCAGATATTGGAGTTATCATACTTAACGGTAAAGCATTAGATGCTTCTGCTGCTGCAGGTGGGTTAAACCTTAATATTAACAGAGCTGCTAATACAGCTTCTTTGAATAATAGAAAAATCTATAATGCGTTAAATTATAGCGGTAGCTTTAGAATACAATCAGAAGAGACTATAACTTCTAACTTTGTATTTGTAAGAGCAAGAAACTCTGAGTTTAACTATTCTACTAACCCATCGTTAATTACAGGTTCAGGTGAATTGAGACATAATGTGATGATTAATACTCCTCAAGCCTTTATTACATCTGTTGGACTGTATAACGATAATAATGATCTACTTGCTGTTGCAAAACTATCTAGACCTCTATTGAAGGACTTTACAAAAGAAAGTTTAGTGCGTATTAAGTTAGATTACTAAAATGAATGAGCGCTTACAAGAAACTAAACCGTCAAGATGTTTATGTATCTGATTACTCTGCTAAAAAGCAGTGGTATGCATCAGGTAGTAGCTTAGATACATACGGTCTAGAAGTTTTAAGAGGTTTTTCAGGCTCTACCCCAGGCTATCCTTACCCTACTGATTACCTTAATAATAGGTATCAGAAATTAGTATTCGATAGTGTATTTCACAACTACTATTCAGGGAGCAATAAACTAGGTACGTACTCTGGTTCCTATGATCTCTCTCTACAAACTACCTTAACCCTTACTGGGTCTAGAAGTAGCAGCTGTGAAGTAGGTGTAATATCTATACCTAGAGATGCGTATGGTACACATTTAGAACCGGGAACTATAGTATTAAAACCTTTTTTTGAAGAGCAAGATAAATATTGGGATGAAGGGTATGCAAGAGCTGATAATTTTGCTGACGATTATGTAGAAGACTTAGAACATTGGTATGGGACTATTCCTATCGATTTAGATGATTATTTAGTTGATGAAGGAGAGTACGTAATTGAAACTGGTAGTCAATACGTAGAAAGAGATGAAAGTATTTTATTTGAAAGATATGAAATTGTCGACGATGGAGAAGGAAGATTAGTTTTATCAGGCTCAACATTACCGTACACAAAGACAGAAAGAGTAGTAGGAGATGTAATTTATAACCAAGGACAGATTATAATTACAGACGACCATGCAGCTAGATATTATTCAACTTATGCTAGGCCAATAGTGCACTGGAAATCAAACCTACCTATTTATACATATAACGTTCACTGTACTGTGAAGGAAGCTGAGATGAATTTCACTTATAATCCTTCAGCAATTACAGGTTCGGATAATACCATAAGGAATAATATAACAGGTAGTCATTTTAGACCTTATGTAACAACCGTTGGACTATACAACGATGCAAACGAATTAATAGCCGTTGCAAAGACAAATAGACCAATACCAAAATCGGAAAATGTAGATATGACGTTTGTCGTAAAATTAGATTTATAATGGCAGTAAAGTTTAGAGCAGATAAAGGCACCCCATTAACGTACGCTGAGTTAGATAATAACTTTGGAGCCTACTTCTATTCAGCTTCTTCTAACGGACAGACACTTACTTTATACTACCCTAGTAGTTCACAAGTTCCTGTTAATAGCGGTTCAGCTGAGATTAGTTTAGTTAAAGGATTACAGAATGCTGGAGTTAATAAAAGACTTGTAGTGTTTTCTGGTTCTTCTGCCGTATCATCAAGCCAAGGAGTTATTTTAGATGAAAATAATAATTTAGGTATTGGAGTAAATGAAAATAATGACTTACCATTGTCGTATAAATTAATGGTATCTGGTTCTATTAAAGCAACTGGTACAGTTGTACAAGGATCAGATTTAAGATTAAAAGAAGATATTAGACCTATTGATAATGCTTTAAGTAGAGTTAATAATATCGACGGAGTATACTTTACTTACAAAGATACAAAAGAAAAGAGTATTGGAGTTATTGCACAAGATATACAGAAAATACTACCAGAAGTTGTATCAGAAGATAATAATGGCTATCTTAGTGTGAACTATAGTGGTATCGTTCCTGTATTGGTCGAGGCTATTAGAGAACAGAGTAGCATTATATCCGATTTAGAAGAGAGATTATCTAAATTAGAAAATAAATAAGATGCCAGATAGTAATATTACATTAAGAACGGTAAAAGGATCAGGGCTAACCCATGCCGAAATGGATCAGAACTTCCAGGAGTTGTTCTATTCAGCATCTTCTACCAACTCAGAACTTAAGCTCTTCAGATCACAATCTGACGCTCCTTTCGTTGCTGTAGAGTTTCCTACTCCTAAAGCAGATAAATACGCTGTACAATTAAAAGAAGGTACAGGCTCTATTGCCGCTGAAATTACATTTACTGGTTCAAATAATTTTAAATTTGATTACGACAACAACTACTTAATCGTAACAGGATCACATTACCATAAAGGAGATATGGTAGTTGACGGTAGAATGACCGCTAAGGTATTCCAGTCACAGACAATTATATCTTCTACCTCTACAGGTTCAACCTCATTCGGGGACACCTTAGACGATAATCACATACTAACAGGATCACAACATATTTCTGGTTCATCTACACTAGTAGGTGTTCTCGGTATAACAGGTTGGTCTGATGTTTCTGCTTCTTTAGGACATTTATATGAATTTAGCTCTTCATTAGATAGATTTTATGCTACTGATGCTGACTTAGAAGCATCAAGATCTATAGATAGCGCTTCTTATCTTGCAGATAGGGTAGCAAGAATATCTGCTCTTTCTGCCTCATCTCATATTCATAGAGATGTTTTATATAACTACAACTCAAGCTCAATACAAGCTCTATCACAATCTGCTCATACTCAAAGAGTACATTTATGGAACTCAGCTTCAGTATTAGACAACGCTGTATCACAGTCTGCCTCAGGCTCTATTACAGAACTATCACAATCAGCTCACGCTCAAAGAATAAGCATTTCTGGTTCAGCCCATGCTCAAAGAATAAGTATCTCAGGTAGCTTTGACAATACGATAAGTAACTTATCTTCAAGTATACATAACGAGTTTCTAAAAGACACTACCGATACATTTACAGGAACGTTAACTGTTGCCGGTACTGTAGACTCTAATGATGTAACAATAGACGGATGGGGAAGTATTTCTGCTTCATTAGCTCAAATATCTTCTTCAGCAAGTGGTAGCCAACTTAACATTGCTAATAACGCTAATGATAGGTTAGTAACTGCACAGGGTACAGACTACTTAAACGCTGAAGCTAATTTAACATTTGATGGAACTCATTTAACTATTGGCGGTACTTCATTAACTAACTTTACTCCTACATCTCATGTTGGTTTAGCAACTCTAGTTGGAGGTACACAATCTGGTTCGTTAATTGAAGCATACGAAGGTGGACATTTTGTTGTAGGTATTAGAGATAATGCAACTGACGGGTATGATAGCTTTGCAGTTGTTTCCGGTGATGGAGGATACTACTCAGGTAACCAGTATACGAAACTAGCATTTAGAGTATCTGGTTCAGGAGATACATTAGTAGGTGGTAATCTAACAGTACAGGATAATTTATTTGTTACTGGTTCAATTGATGCTACCATGGACATCACCGCATACTTTTCATCAGATGAAAGACTTAAGGATAACATTACTCCTATAGGTGATGCAATAAACAAACTAAACCAGATTGGAGGATATGAATTTGACTGGAATAATAATTCTGAGCATAGCGGTCACGATGTTGGTGTTATCGCTCAAGAAATCGAAAAAGTGCTGCCAGAAGTAGTTACCCAAAGAGACAACGGGTACTTGGCTGTACGTTATGAAAAAATTGTCGCGTTATTGATTCAAGCTGTAAAAGAACAGCAGTTACAAATCAATGAGCTGAAGTCAAAGCTCTAGCGACCAAAACCAAAACACATGGATATGACTAACCCTACCTGGACTTACCAGGGTAGGATCTTCAATAATATTAATGACTTCCCAGAAGATACTTATGGATTTATCTATGAGGTAACCCATAAACCTACCGGCCAAAAGTATATTGGTAAAAAAGTCCTACGCTTTGAGCGTAACAAAAGACTCGGTAAACGAGCACTTGAAGCTTTACGTGAAGAACGAAAAGCACAAGGAATAGGAGGAAGACTTCCTCTTAAGCAATTAGTAGTAACAGAATCAGATTGGAAAGAGTACTACGGTTCACACCCAACAATTATAAAGCTTGTAAAAGAGTCTAAAGATTTAAGACAAGATTTTGAACGTAGAATTTTAGAATTTGTTTCTAATAAGAAGCTTTTAACGTATTATGAGTGCAAGCACCTATTTATAAATGACGTCCTAGAGACACATAATCATCAATTTATAAATGATAATATACTAGGAAAATTTTATAGAAAAGACTTTAACAATGATTAAACTAAAAGACATTATCGGCTACCCATCACTACAGTACCATGTAGACAATGGTCTCTCTTTACATGAGCATGTCTATCGTTATTCTAGCGATGCCTTTATACAATTATTCAAAGAAGCAAGAGAAGCGCATAGAAACGGGGATATAGACCTTAATGAAGAAGATATTGAACTTTTAGAAACAACTGATATCGGAGAATATGGAGACTATAATGGAATGAGAGTTCCTTTAGATCTTCCGATGGTATCAAAAAAATATAATCCATTATTCGAAATTGGTTCACTTATTGACGAAATGATTGAGAACGAGGATACAATTGATGAAGCATCTTCTATTGAGGAGATGATAGACTTTGATATGATCAAAGAACTAGTAGAGTCAATTGGTGGCCAGATCGATATGGATAAATTTAGAAAGGCTGTAGCACTTAATAACGAATCATTTGATTATAATGGTTTTGATTTATTAAAAGCTTCTGTTGGGTATATGAATGAAGCTGAATATCAAGGTAAAAAGGTACAGCTTAACAAACCTAAGCGTGGGGGTTCTAAAAAATTCTACGTTTACGTAAAGAACCCTAAGACAGGAAATGTGAAAAAAGTATCATTTGGTGATACCGGACTTTCAGTTAAAATCAAAAAGAAAGGAGCAAGAGCTTCATTCGCTGCACGTCATAAATGTGCATCTAAAAAAGACAAGACTAAAGCAGGATACTGGTCTTGTAATATAGGCCGCTATTGGAAAAGTCTTGGCGGTGGTTCTAACTTCTCAGGTTACTGGTAGGATGGAATTATCATGGCTACAGTTTAGAAATCAAAGACATATTCGTATTTTAACAGAAAATGAGCAAATGCGTCAATATAGATTTTATCTTGATGCTCTAGCCGAACAAAATTATAGACAAAATAAAGGACCAGTACAAAGACCATTGAGAGTACAAATAACAGGATTCCTATTACAGGAAGACTTATTCTTAGTTCAACAAGAAAACGGTTCAGGAATTTATATTACAGAATATGCCTAATTTACCGATATCACAGTTACCTCAATCAACTACCCTTCAAGGAGATGAATTACTCGTCAACGTACAAGGAGGAGTTACTAAACAGCAAACAGTTCAGAGTATATTAAACGCTAATCTACCCCTTACTTCTTCAGGTATTGTTCTTTCAGGAGATATTGTTCCTGCTACTCCTCAAGGAGCTACATTAGGAAGTGTAGATAAACCATTTGCAGATTTATTCATACAATCGGGTTCTATTTCTATTGAATCAGATACACCTGGTGACCCATCTGCTATTATTTCAAATAATGATGGTAACTTAGAAATATCAGTAGGGGGTATGACACTTATTGAATCCGGTTCATCTTTTACTGCACCAACTGGTTCTTTTGATCAGCTGTCGGCTGGGTTACAAGAAGGGTATATGTGGGTTGGTGATAGTACTGATACAAATACTGCAATACCAACAGGTTCATTTGTTCAAACATCTCAAACTGGTTCTTTAGTTGAATCTGCTTATATTTCACTATACTCCTCAGCGTCTCAACAATTAGCTGTATCTGGAGCAGCACAACCAGTTACTTTTACTAGTGTTTGGACCAATAGCGGGATAAATTTAGTAAGCGGCTCTCAACTGGTAATGGAAAAAGCAGGAACATATCAGTTTAATTTTGTTGCACAAGTTCAAAATACAGAAAATGCAGTCCACGATTCTTACTTTTGGGTAAAATACAACGGAAGTAATTTTCCAAACTCAGCTACTCAAATGTCTTTACAGCCAAGAAAGAACGAAAGTACCCCATCTGCTCAATTAATGACGGTGAATATAGTTGGAGTTGCTCAAAATGATAATGATTATATTGAATTATATTGGACAGGTGATAGTGATACTATACGGTTAAATGAAACTCAAGCTACAGCCGTAATACCTGAAACACCTTCGGTAATTGCAAACATAATAAGAGTAGGTTAATAAAGTCTTAATTAGTTATATGAACAGAATTTTTTTTCACCAACAACAGAACGTTAGAAACGCTTACTGTAATCCACAGTCTAGACCCTTCGTCTTAGAGGCATGCTTTGAAATCTTAAATATTTTCGAACCTAAAAGTTTTCTTGAATTAGGATTCGGAAATGGAGATTGGTCACTAATGCACTCAGATTGTTTTTCTCATAAAACCTATTCTAATCAAGTTAGGTACTATGGAATAGATAATTTTGAACTTTGTACTAGAGAAGGTACACATGAGTGGTATACATGGGCTAGAAATGTAGAAGAACTCAGAAGAAGGATTGAAACCTGGAAATATTGGACAGGTACAGAAAGTTCTTTTTTTCCAAGCGATGGCGACATATTAAAAAATCTCCCAGAAATATTAGAAAGCTATAATACAAAATACGACTGTATTAGATTAGACTGTCTCTGTAATGACGTTGAGGATATTCATAAAGTATTATCTCAAGCATTAGAGTATGCTGAAGATAATTTTATCTTACTTGTTGACGACTGTGGTCTTACACAATGCCCTCAGAGATTAAAAGCTTGCATACAGTTAATAGAGGAAGAAAAATTAATACCTTTATGGATCTCAGATGATGAAATGGGATTTGTACCTCCCTCTTTTGATGTAGAGAAATTTATTTCTGCTTTTCGTCAAAACCATCAGGGTAAACTCTATAAAGCAGAGTACGATAGGTATTTTGAGTTTGTGGATGGTTATACCTTCCCAGTTCTTATTACAAAATCAATCTGATGCAAGATAGACCATATAAAGAAATAAAACAAAGTGATTATATTATTAGAGAATTTTCTCAAAGCATCCCTACCTTAGAACTTGTTTGGCATAGAGATAAAGAAGATCGTATAGTTCAGGCTACTCATGAAACCGATTGGCAAGTTCAACTAGATAATGAAATCCCACAGAGGTTATCAAAAAACAAACTATTTATACCAAAGAAAACATATCACCGATTAATAAAAGGAACAGGTGATTTAGTTGTAAAGATATGGCAAAAGGAATAACTTTAGGTAACTATTATGAGAAGCCTAAATCAAACAGACCAGGGATACATGCAAAGAGTAAGAGTTCAAAAAATAAGAATTCTAAGAACTATGTAAAACCCTACAGAGGACAAGGAAAATGAAACTATCAGATATCATACTTACCGAAGAATCAGGACCTAGACAAAAAACAGTTGACCTAAACACACTTAGCTTCGACTTACTTTTATCTGTGTTTGGTAAAAAGCCAATGTTTGGATTTAGCTTACCTAACCCTGACGATTCTTCAAGACAGGTATTTGATCAAGAATCATTAGATGATTGGAAAGCAGGCATTGAAAAGAAATACGGAAACGTAAATATAAGAATAGATGTTGAAGCCAGCTCTCCTTGGGAAAAGATTCAAGTTCTAGATGATAAATTTAGAGCAGATAAAAAACAATATACCAATGCAAAAGGTGCTTGGTTAGATAAAGAGAGACAAGCCGGAAGAACTTCTGGATTAGATTAATAAAGTATGAAGTTATCAAAAATCATATTAGAGAATAATAAGTATGTTGTACGTGAGCAACTGGACCTTTCTGACTACGATGTCGAAAGATTAACAGAAGCAATTGCAACAAAGCTTAATGATTATCTTGATATTGATAATAAGGACCTTTTACATAAAGCTGTTAAAGGAGCACTACAGGAATTAATTCAATAATTAGTTGCTCGTATGAATAAAAGTTCTTATCTTATCTATTAAGATACGGACTGGTTATATGGATTATACTTTCCTTTTAGGATCTATAGAAAATTTACTGGGCAAAAGCCATAAGAGAGCTAGAGATAACTATGCTTTCCACTGCCCTTTTTGCAATCATCGCAAACCTAAGTTAGAGATTAATATGGCTACTAATGAACAGGGTCAAAACTTTTGGGAATGTTGGGTATGTCAAACTAGAGGAAGAAGTATAAGATCATTACTTAGACAGCTAAAAACACCAGCTACACAAGCAGCTGAAATACTCAAATACCTACCTAAGGGTAGTGAGATAGAATATAAGGGACTATCTATAGTAGAGTTACCTAAGGAGTATCAAGCATTATATCAAGCCTCTAGTACTTCAGTTATAGCCAATATGGTTAAAAACTACTTATATGAGAGAGGACTTACCGATAATGATTTTATTAAATATGGGATTGGATACTGCACATCTGGAGAGTATGGAGGACGAGTTATTATCCCAAGTTATTCTGAATCCGGTGCACTCAATTTCTTTGTTGCGAGAAGCTATGATGGCAACTATTTTAAGTACAAAAATCCAGAAGCCTCCAAAGACGTAATATTTTTTGAAAATTTAATAAATTGGAATA
>Ga0209653_1003572_pt1 | contig 10551 bp, 14 predicted proteins | sample SaaInl6LU_22_DNA_FD_184644 | JGI IMG/M metagenome (GOLD analysis project Ga0209653, IMG submission 184644) | Marine microbial communities from expanding oxygen minimum zones in the Saanich Inlet - ESP_116LU_22_DNA (SPAdes) (version 2) | ecosystem: Environmental > Aquatic > Marine > Intertidal... | reverse complement strand
CACAGGCGTGACAAGTTAAAAATATTATTGTATTTATGGCCCGCAAACTCAACAATGGCGGGGTAGCTCAGTTGGTTAGAGCACGGGACTCATAAGCCCGGTGTCGGCAAACCAAACTCCATAAAACTTAACTAATCAGCCAAATTTTAAATTCATATTAATAAGATTTTCCAAAAATCACAACCTTTGTGTGACAGGTGTGTGACAAATAAAACTTATTTTGTTAAAAGTGATTTATGTTTTCTGGATGGTTAAAAGGTATTCTTGGGTCCGCCCTTTTTATAATTGCTTTTCTATTTTTCTTTTACGGGGTTAGTATTTACGAAGAAGATAGCACGGGAGGACTTATTGGAATTGTAATCGGATTAATTCTGGGAGGGGCTGGTTCATATCTAAAATATGTTTCAAGACAAACCGTTAAAACAAAAAAATAAAATAAATAATAATTTAAGTTAATATTAAACAAAATAGATTTCATGAGATTTTTTACATTATCTTTGTTTTTATGTTTTTTAATGAACAGTACTTCTTTTGCTCATTCTGGACGTACCAATTCTGAGGGCTGTCATAATAATAGAAGTAACGGTACTTATCATTGTCACGGTAAAAAAAGCTATTCTAATAAAAACAACACTTACAAAAATAGCAAGGAAAGTGAAAGCTTTTATTGCACAAAAATTGATGGAGATGAAAAAGTATTTAACTTAAAGTGTAGAAAATATTAGCATGGCTTTTGCAACAGTTACATTTGAAAATAAAAAAACAAATCAAATTAAAGAAGTGCCAGTAGGTTTTTCATGGACACACCTTTTTTTTGGTTTCCTTGTTCCGCTATTTAGGTCAGACTGGAAATTTGGACTAATATTCTTTGTTCTTACTTGGATTACAGTTGGTATGTATGTTCTTGTTACATCTTTTTTTTATAATAAACTTTATGCCGAAGATCTGATTAAAGAAGGATTTAAGTTAAAAAGCTTTAATGGGGCTAATGCAAGTCTTGTTAAAAAAAAACTTGGACTTTTATAGGCTTAATATCATGGCAAAAAACATTCAGTTTTACTGCTATACATTCTGAAATAGCTAATACACTTTAAAATATAGCCATTTTTTTTTAATGTATAAAGCTCGGCTGGTGCTTTTCCAACCTTCTTTGATTTGGTTGATTTTAATTTCCATCCATACTCATTAATATTTTCATTCAGAGACGAATTGTATTCAGGAATTTCTGCATTAGCATTTGAGCTAAAGTATAAGATTGATAAAAGTAAAATTATAATTTTCATATTTCTCATTGTCCCAGGCCTGATCGGCCTGGGAAAGTTGAGTTGTTATTTACCAAAATATCCAAGGCGATCACCTGTATCGCTGAAGATATTTCCGTTACTAGAGTAACCAAGTGAATTTCCTGAATTATCATAGATACCATTGCTTCTATTTCCATTCAGAGTACTGTTATTCCAGTTTAAGGGACTGTTTTCATAGTTCAGTGAACTATTATTCCAATTAAGTTCACTATTTTCATAATTGAGAGGACTGCAACTCCAAGAAATACAAGATGCAGAAGCGTTAGTTATACCTCCAGACAAACTAACAAATAAGATAAAAGCAAAAAATCTTTTATTCATTTTCACCTCCTTTGCCTGCACTAATTAATGCTCCACCTAATAATCCAAGCGCTATTGCAGAAAACCTAGATGCCTCTCCAAGGAAAGCAGTCATATTATAGCCTGCGTAAGAACTTGCAAAATCAAATAGCGCTATTCCTACAATAATGTAACCAATGATAGTTAAAAAACTAACACTATTACTTTCTTCAACTTTTGTTTTAACTTTCTCAACCATTTTTTTCTCCTTTCGTTGAGCTGTTTAAAGTGAAGATAGTTAATTAAATAAAATTTACCCGGAGGTTAAACTGATTATACGCCTTCAGGGTTTCTATGTTTTAATAAGGTTTTAAAAAGCATTAACAAAAACAGCAAACCAGTGATTTGGCATATTACGCTTAATAAAATAAATACGTTTCTATTATTTTGAGCTTTAATTTTGTCAATAATTATAACCTGGGTTTTTTGAAAAAAGAGGTTCATTAGATCACCGTATATCTTATTAATTTCATTTACTTTGGTTGCTGAGGATAAAAAGTTCCCTAAAAAGTCATTAAATTTTTTTCTGGTATTCAAGAAATCATCTAAACTTTTAATTTTTGAAGTTTGTATTTGAATTGCCTCAGATCCGTATTTTACTGCTCCATCATTAAGTATTTTACTGGCCTCTATAACAAGTTCTGCAATACGTTCATTATTTTTTGGCAATAACTCTTTATCTAATGCCCTGATTGGTAAACCTAGTAACAGATCATGCGCGCTGAAAGATTCATCAATTAAATTTCTGTACATAATTAAATATTTACTAATAAAAATTTCTTCTAAATTTTTGTTATATTCATCGCCTTTAGTTCCTTGAAAATAATCTGCATATACCTCAGGACTAAACTTGATTAACATTATTGCATCTTGAAGAAAATCTGACTGAAAATCATATTTCATTTGTTTAATTCTGATACGATTTGAAAGTTCTTGAGTTGTATAAAGAATTGTTTTGGACGTTGAATAATTATTAAAAGTTTCTTCATATTTATAGGACAAATCTCTAATCTTATCCTCTGTTTGAATTACTAGTTGATCAAACAAAAATGAAAGAAAAGTAAAGACCGACCCAATAACCAAAAATATTATTGCTTTATTATTAAGAGTTCCTCGCCTCATTTATTTCATTCCTTGTCGTTTGGTATTCTAGAGATTGAATAACTAAAAAAATAAATAATTGTAAAACAAAGGCTAATAGTACCAAGTTACTAGATAGATTTGATTGTTCAGAAATATCCTTTCTAAGAGATAAATTCTCATTCATTTTTTCGTCAATAATTTTTCTTATAATTGAAATGGTCTGAGTGAAAAAAGATATCTGATCTTTAGCCATACCTAAAAAATCATCATAATATTTATTATAATTTTTATAAAAATTTTCCCCAGTATCTGGGATGGTTTTTATGCCTCCTTGAGTGAATGTATTTTTTTCATGCTGCTCGTTAATTTCTTGAATAATATTTTCATAAATTTTTTTCTTTTTAGATAAAGTCTCAGTTGTTTTCAAAATTTTATCATCTACTTTAATTTCAATAATTTTTTCACCAGAAATATAAGATTTAAAAATATCAAAATCTGAAAAACCTTTTGTTAAGTAGCTAGTCATATTTAAAACTGGCAAATAGTACTTGTCTCGTTCTGAAAAAATTATTCCAAATTTACTAAAGTAGACAAGGTCAATTAAATCTTTAAGTTTTTCTTGCTCATCTAAGTATCTTTCTAAAGTATTAATGTTTTTTGGCAGTAAATTGATGTTTAGAGAGGCAATATCAATCGTTAAATTGTTTTCACTTATTTTTTGCTCTAAATTATTTATTTTAGTTTCAAAATATACTGAAATACAAGTTGATGTAATTGCAAACAAACTAAAAAAAATACAAATATTTAAAAAAAAACTAATTCTTCTTGAAAGTCCCTTTTTTAATGTATTGAGTTTTAAAAACAGAGATAAAGATTTTAGACGCATTAAAATTCTCTTTTTTGGGAAAGAGAGTAGTCAGTAGCTTCACCTATGTCTAATCTCGTCTTTAATTGAGATATTTTTGCTTCTAACTTTTTTAAATGAATAGCAATTTTTTCTTTTTCATCATTAGATATTTTTTTATCTTCCAACGCTTTATTTGTCTCTTCCATGACATCTCCAATAGTTTCTCCAAGATTAACAAGGTTTTTTAAAATTATTGGAGTAGACATTTTTTCTTCATTAAAATTGGACATATTTGAAATTAAGGTTTTGTGTGCATCAAGAAACGGGTTTCCCAGCCCATTTTTTTTTAAATAAATATCAAGTTTTACAGAGTCATTATGATCAAGCTGTCTCTCAATATAAGTGGGGTTAGATATATTTTGTATTGTTGATTTTTTTTTATTTATAACCTTTTCAATACCCTCATAGCCTATCATTTCAATAACATCTGTTAGAACATCCTCAATTGAATAGGGATTTCGTTTAATTGACTTCTTTTTCATTCAACTCATTTTATTGACATTTCTTTGGGAGGTACAGTCTGAAAATGACCTCCGGGAAAAATCTAATTTTATGAATAAATAGAGTTTATTAACAAATTTTTAACATATAGTGGGCTTGTCAAATAATTCATTATCTTGTTAAATCAAAAAAAGGAAGACATGGATAAAATTAATAATAGCTTTTCTTGGGATAGCTTTACAATTAAAGAATTAGAGAAAAAACACGACTTAACTGAAACTGCGAAAAGAGATGGCATGGGTGATGAGCCTAAATCTAACTCGGAAGGATATTCAGTAACAGAAAATGAAATTAAGTTAGAATGTGATACTTATTTAGAAAAACATATTAATGGATTAAGAGAATTCTTTAAAAATATTGAAGAAAAACAAAACCAATTATCGGGATATTTAAAGCAAAATCATTTTGAACCTATAATAAATCGTTTAGATGCAGATTTTAATACTCTAGCGAATGAAAAAAAAATTAAACTTGCTGACTACAAAAATAGCTATGACACTTATCAAGATGAAAAACATCAATTTAAAAAATATCATCAGATCAGTAGAGAGCCAAATTCAGCTACATTAGGAACAACATTAAAAGCTGCAGCAATAATAATATTTTTATTGATTGTGGAAGTCGCCGCTAATTCAAGCATGCTTAGTGGATCTATGACTGGAGGACTTCTAGAAGGTTTTGCAGTTGCGGGCTCTGTTGCTTTTTTAAATGTTTTTATATCTGCCTTTATAGGTTTTTATGTTGTAAAAAAATTTAATCATCTTGAGAAAGCAAAAAGATTTTTTAATATTTTTCTTGGTTCATTATATTTTATAATAATTTTTTATATTAATTTGGCCTTAGGAGCTTACAGATCATTAGCAGAAAAAGGCCTCCAGGCTCAAATCACTGGAAATTTAAGTGGCGAGGAAATTGATCAAATTCTTAAACAAGCTGTAACACCTTGGAATGTGGATTTTACATTTGTTGGTTTGATTTTGACTTTTGTAGGATTGTCATTTGCATTCATATCGGTTGTAGATGGTTTAGTTTATAATGATAGTTATCCTGGTTACGGAAAGATTGGTCAAAAAGTTAACGATTATAAAGATTTAATTAAAAAAACATTTCACGATTATGCTACTGATGTGTCAAGATTGTTTGCTAATTACAACAAAGAGCTTCAAGAAAAATTAAATGAATTATTAAACAAAGATCTTAATAACTGGGACTCAAATACAAACTTAATACAAAAAGAATTTATTACTTACTCAGCCAAAATTAATGATTTGGAGGAAAAGACATCACATATGATTACTGAATATAGAAATGAAAATAAGAGAGTAAGAAAATCTGAGCCACCAAAGTACTTTGACACAGCCTATAAACTACATGAAGATAAGAAAGATCCAAAAATTGTATTTCCTGATGTTGCGTATCATTTCATGGATGATGATAATAGAGAAAAGGCAAAATTAAATTATAGCAGTTCAATTGATGAAAAATTTAAAACATCAGAAATTGAATATCAGAATATTCAAAAAAAATCTGAGGAGCTTCAAAAGGAACTACATGAAAAGTATAATGTATAAGTTTGTTTTTTTGTTTTCAATTTTATTTGGTATAGCAAATGCAGCTGATTACCCAAATATTCCAAATGGTATTGATAAGAACACCTTTTGTGGAAAAGAAGGGGAAAAATTTGGCCATGTAATTATATTGTTAGATCTAACTACTGATCTTAAAAAACCTCAAATAGACTCTATTAAGGATATGGTGTTTTCAAAGAGTTTTTATAATAAATTTGATCCTTTCACCAAGTTTTCTTATTTATTAATAGACAATAATAGACCACAAGAGCAGAAATTCATCTTTTCAAAATGTAGACCTAAGTCAGGAATAGGCGCGGAAAAAAATACTTGGAGAGAAAATTCTAAAATAATCCAAAAATTTTATAACGATTTTATTAGCGAAGCTCAGTCTATACATAGCAATGTTTATAATAAAGCAGGATCATCAGATAATACATTTATTTATGAGACTTTTGCCTATGTTTTTCAAAATCCTAAATTTGATTTTAATAACCAAGATTACAAAAAAAGAAGTTTAGTAATAGTTTCAGATATGATGCAACATTCCAATCGTTTATCCTTTTATTCAGCATGTAATGCAAAATCTTCTAATGCAAATTGCCCAACTTTTAATGATTTTATGAAAAATTTAAGTGATAAAGATTATCTCACGGCCACATCTCCAAATGGAAAAGGTATAGATTTAGAGCTTTATTATTTAAACCACAGAAATGAAACCAATAAAGCGCTGGATAGGTCTTTAATAAAACTTTGGGAAAATTATTTTAAAGATAGAGGTTTCAATATTACAAAAATACAAAGGCAGCTTGATATCTTTTGATGAGATTTCTGTTTAGTGCTTTATTTTTTTCTTTTTTATTAATTTCAATCACTGCTCATGCAGATGAAAGATATGATGGCCCTAGAACTGTAGAAGCTGCAAAAGAACGATTTTTTAAAAATAGACAGTTAAGCAATATTGAGGGTATTTGGTATGACCAAGATGAGGACGCTTATTATGCTATTACAAAAAATGATAATAATACGTTTAGAAGATGGACCATTAGTCATAAAAGACCAGAATATAATGGTTACTCGCAATACAAAGACAGCATAAGAAAAACTGCAAATCCAAATATATTTATTCTGAAAACCGGAGTTTACGATATTCGTAATCCAAATATTACCGCAGAAACAACGGCTACCATAATTTTAGAAGGAAATTTAATATCTTATCAAGTTAAAAGCTTTACCGATAAAAAAGGCATCAAATGGGGAAATTTCAATGAAACAAATTACATTAAAATTTGGCCAGATTTAGCTAGCACTAAAAATAATACTGTAGCATCTAATGTAAAAGAGGAGGTTTATTTTAATGGCATCAAATATACAAAAGATACACTAATAGATTATAAAAACCCAGATAATACAAAAAGAACCTGTATATATTTTGAATCACACAAAGACCGATACTATTATTGCACATCTAGTTATGGCGTTAGTTACTCTAAAGATTTTTATGAAAAAACAGAATTTTATGATCAAGATGATCTTTTGAGATATAGAACTAGAACATCTGGTTTTTATACCTCTTCTGGCTTTGTGTTAGATAAGGTTAGCAAATATAGATATGGAGTTTGGTTTGGAAGAAATAATGGAAAAAAATATCAAGGTGTTTACGATGGTGTTAATAATGAATGGTTAATATCAAAAGTAGATAATCAGCCGACCGTATCTAAAGAGGGTACTGATTTCAAAAATCCAGAACAATATATTGCAGAAGCAAATGCAGTTTATAAAGATTCTTTAAAAGTAAAATCTGATATTGAGCAATTGCTTGCAGGCAAAACATCAAGTGTAAACAATGTAAAACAAGCAAACCAAAACACTTCCAACAATGATGTTGATTTAAAAAGTTATTGGTGGGTCGTAGTGTTGATTGGAGTTGGGGCTTTTTTTATTTATACACAAACAACAAAAGAGCTTCCTAAGCCAAAAAAAATTAATAAATTTAAACCTAAAAACCAAGGGATGATTGGCAAATTTTTTGAGGGAGATGTATCTTTAGGAACATCGTTCTGGGCCATATATTTTGGTCTCGGTACAGTCATTGGTTTGATTTATTATGGTTTAAGTAAAAATTCTGATGATGATTTAATAATTGTACTATCCTCACTATTTGTCGTCAGCTTTACCGTTTTTACCATGATAGGAACTTGGAGAAGCGCATCAAAATATAAGATAGATAAGAAGAGAAAAGGAGAAAAGGGTGGCTGGGGTACAGCGGCTCAAGTTTATATTGCTCTTGGCGTAATCAGAATGATCTCCCAATTTATAAGAGCTCTTGGCTAAACCCTCTTAACTTCATCTTCAACAAATTTATTTTTTTGAAGATATTTTAAATTTTTATGTAACAGATATGCTTTGATTAAAACTATAATTAAAATTCCCAAGGCATAAAAGAAGTTGATAGATAATAAGAAATTATAGGCACCATGAAAAATATACGGAAGTATAAACGCATATCCTAAATATTTTTTATCGCCTTTAAAAGCAAACAGCCCAAAATAGAAACCCATCACGCACCCATTGAGACCATGCATTGGCACTGCAGTCCACGCTCTTGCTTGAGCCATTTCCAGACTTGAAATACCATAACTTTCTGCATGAAAATAAACGTAATCTATGTTCTCAAGGGTAGCAAACCCTAAAGAAGCTACTACACCATAGACAATTCCATCCATTGGTTCATTAAATTCATTTTTACGAAGAACAAAGAAATATAAAATTAAAAATTTTAAAACCTCTTCAACAAGTCCACCCGCAAAAAAACCACCAACCATTGCATCATTTATGATCTCTCCATTTTCAAATGTTTCAACAATATAATCATTTAAATAGCCAGCAGGTATCGTAATAACTACTCCAAGTAAAAAAATTTCAGCAATAATTCTTCTAGGCTCTTTAAATTTATCTGAGATTATGAAATAAGCTAAAATGATAATTGATGGGAGAATAGTTATTAAAAGTGTCATCTCATAAAAACTACATTAAAAAATATTTTTTTTCAATTTTTATAATTTTATTTTTAGTTCAAACTAAATCTGTTTTTAGTTTACCTAATTTATCAAATACACAAATGGCGAAGTCTAGTTGCAGAGAATTTATGGACGATGTCATTCAAAACTATAAAGAGGATATAGCTTATGAAGACCTAACAATAAACTACGGGCATCCTTTTTTTATATCTTTTGAGTGGAATGAAAATGAGCTTTATCAAGAAAAGGATACTAAAAAACAAACAAAGGGAGTTTGGAATATTAAAAGAAATTCAAAAAATAATGTCTTTATCAGTTCTCCTAAACCACCTTTAACTAATCCTAGATATTTTCCAGGAGATGAGATTATTGAAATAAACAATGAGTTAGTTGCTAATCTTAGTGATGAAAAACTTCTGGAAATTTTTAACAGCGATTATTCTGAAAAAGATATTGGTAAGAAATTTAAATTCAAAATATTAAGAAAAGAAAAGGAGTTTACTTTTACAGAAGAAATAAAAAAATATGAATTTTATTACAATTTATTATCATTTAATATTAGTGATATTGAAATAGATATTCAAAAAAACCAATTCACATCTTCAATTGAAATGTCATTATCTGCTGATTTTTTGGGGTTAAAAAAATTTACAGATAAATATTTTGTTGAAGAAGGAGTTAGCTACGGTTGTATTTTCAATGATGATGAGATTAACGTTATGCAACTACCTAGGGTAGATGATTTCTTTAAAATTATAAATGGCAAGGTAATAAATAGAGAAGGTTTAGTTAGGGATCATACAATAGATACTAATATAGGTTACAAAACAGGTATGATCACCACTAATTTAAAAAAAGATTTAGAAGTTAAAAACCGCTATCAACTCAAAGCCTTTCCTTTTGATAGACAGATTTTAAATTATAAATTTGTAGGTATAGACTCCAATCAATTTATAGATATTGATGACTTCTCTGAACAAAGAATCTCTCATTTTCTTAAAAATACTAGTATTCCTGGATGGAAAATAACAGGTTATTCATTTACAAACGGATTGTATCAAGGTCCAACTTTCACTACGGATAGATATGTTTCTGAGATGAATATTAAAATTGAAATTCAAAGAAGTTACGAATTTTATATTTTCAAAATTATTATCCCTATACTATTGATACTGATGATATGTTGGTCAGTGCTTTGGATTGCCCCAAGAGAACTTGAGTCTAGGCTGACCATAACCATTGTTTGTTTGCTTTCACTTATTGCTTATAATTTCGTAATTGATGAAGACCTACCCAAATTATCATATCTCACAGTCATGGATTATCTAATTCTGTTGTCTTATTTCTACGCAGCAGTTCCTAACTTCATAAGTATTGCTAGCTTTAAGCTTTGCAAAACAAATCCAGAATTATGTGAGCGCATTGAAAGTACAGGCAAAAAGTTTGGTCCATTATCTTATGTATTACTAGTTATCTTAATTGTAATTATTTCAATAAATAACAATCCATATACAGCAGAATTTTTAGCTGGATTAACTTGATTTAATTAAATAATAATTACTTAGCAGTGATTTAGATCTTTCTTCTTCTAATACTTGCCATAATTTTTTTCCTTCCGTGTGACACAGGCGTGACAAGTTAAAAATATTATTGTATTTATGGCCCGCAAACTCAACAATGGCGGGGTAGCTCAGTTGGTTAGAGCACGGGACTCATAAGCCCGGTGTCGGCAGTTCGATTCTGCCTCCCGCTACCAAATATTTTAGTTTTTGTTTCCAATCATTTGAAAAATAGTTAAAAGACAGTCGATGGAAAATTTTCTAGATCCA